>Ga0075121_1000690_pt1 | contig 22792 bp, 20 predicted proteins | sample AntAceMetag02UKG_FD_69793 | JGI IMG/M metagenome (GOLD analysis project Ga0075121, IMG submission 69793) | Saline lake microbial communities from Ace Lake, Antarctica - Antarctic Ace Lake Metagenome 02UKG | ecosystem: Environmental > Aquatic > Non-marine Saline and Alkaline > Saline | place... | reverse complement strand
CTTTTTGCGCCAATTTTAATTTTGTGTTTAGCTCCAAATCTTCAACAGAAGGGGCTTGTTGCGTCACTGCTGTTTTTCCGGCAATTTGAGTTTGAGCTCCCTTTACAAATACAGTCTGGCTTAAATCAGGACGGTCTGTTCGTGGAAATTCTCCGCCAATAACTCTGTCAACATCCTCGATAACATCCTCCCAACGATTCTGCCTGTCATCGCGATCCTTGGCCATCATTATTTCTATCAACGCGGAGCATTCTTCGGAAACAGCCGGATTTTTTTCACGCGGCGGAGTTAAGGGCTCGGTAATGTGCTTTGAGAGAATGCCCATTGCAGTGGTTGAGTCAAAGGGCACTTCGCCCGTGACTGCAAAATATAAAGTTGCTCCAAGCGAATAAATATCTGCACGACAATCCAGGGCTTTGTCGGCAATGCTTTGCTCGGGACTCATATAATGAGGGGTGCCAAGAATTATCCCGGTCATGGTGAGGCTGGTTTCTTCTGTGGTAACCTTGGAAATCCCCAAATCCATAAGCTTCGGGACGCCTTTTTTGTCTATCATTATGTTTGAAGGCTTAATGTCGCGATGGAGCATTTTGAATTCGTTCCATGCATAGCTCAAAGCGTCGGCAATGCAGCGGACAATTATCAGGGCGTCTTTTTCGGGGATAGTTTTTTGCCATCTTAATTGGTCTGAAAGCTCAATGCCTTCCACATACGATATAGCCAGGAAATAAATGCCTTTGTCGCATCCGGCGTCAAATGCCGTCACAATATTAGGGTGCTCAAGCTTTGCCGAATTTTTCACTTCCTGGGTAAAGCGTGAAACGAATTCAGGATTGATTGTCATTTCTCTAGGCAGGATTTTCAGAGCCACTTTTCGATGCATTCTCTTTTGTTCAGCGAGCCACACTTCGCCCATCCCGCCCATTCCCAGAATGTGCTCCAGAACAAATCCGCCAATATCCATCCCCGGCTCCAGGCCGGCCATGGGCACGCCCACAGACGAATGACATTGCGGACAAGTTATTATTGCGCCGCCAAGGCTGTCATCCACTTCTATTTCCGATTTGCATTTAGAGCAATTAAACTTCACTGCATTTTCCCCCGCACTATACTGTATTTAAAAGCACATAAGTAAATTAGCGCCACTAACAGTATTTTGAAACGCAGAAAAATCAATTAGGAGCCGTTTTTTTAAGGTTTATGGCTCTTCGACGCTTATTGCTACAATGCCAGGAACGGTTTGCGTTCTCTCGGAAACCATATCCAAAGAAGATATTCTTTTTTCAGGATGCGGGTTCTTCCAACGATACACATAAAGACCTATGCGCTTGAATATGGGATTTTTTCCCTCCCATCCTATTTTGGCGTCAGATATTTCTTTAGGCCTGAGCCAATCGCTTATTTGCTTGCCGCCACAAATTGGAATTTCAAGCAAATCGCCATTTTTGTAGTGGACAACATATTTATACACCAAATCTTTGCCTGTCCAGCCTGAGGCGTGCATGAAATAAAGATTTGCGGCTTTTCTGTCAACACTTACACCTTCCACTTTTTTAGGGTAATATTTTCGCATTTTGGAAAAAAGCATTATACATGATTTTCCATTGTTTTGAGCAGGATCTATCACATTAAACGGCACATTTGAAAACAACTGCCTGCCTACTGGAAAATTTCTCAGGTCTTTGTTCCCCTGGTCCAGCCAGCCGCCTTTATGGTCGCCCTCCTGGTCATCTGCAAAAGCCATGTTGGCATGCTTTGAAAGGTCAATAAAAAAACATTTTTCTCGCTTGACATCTTTAAACAACTGGCGTTTTTTCCTTGCTTCTTCCTCTTTATTTTGCAGCTCCAAATTCACTTGAATTTTTTCCTGAATTTTTTCTTTTTTCAACTTTTCAGCCAAGAGTAAATTTTTAAGTTTTTCTTTGGCCTCCTTGAAAGTTACAATGCCCTTTTCATGTTTCCATGGTTCTGTTGAAACCATAGTCAAAGTTCTCTGTTGAGATGGCGCAAGAATAGGAATTCCCTTTGACAAGTCTTCTTTTGACCAGGTTTTCCCGCCATTATTATTGGCAATTACCTTGTCGGCTATAATATCGGTGACAAAAAATGTATCCCCTTTAAGGCCTTGAGGAAACAGCTTTATTATTTTGGAATACGGCCAGTCCCAGTTGACAATATAGTATATTTTTTTGTCACCTCTGTCTATTAGCTGAGCCTCCATCCTGTTGACAAACGCGCCGTCTTCATTTTCCAAGAAAAATGGCCTGCTTATATTTGCGTCTTTTAAAATGTCGCAATAAAGAGCAAGCAGATCGCTTGAGCTTAGAGATTCCATTCCAATATAATAAACTTTTCCCTTCCCGAGTTTGTTGACAGTCACACACGGGCGTTTTGTTTGTTCGGTTATAAGTAATGGCTTTGCGCTTGTTAACTCAAAAATATTAAAGCAGTCCGTTTCTATTTTTTTTACATTTTCAGGCTCAAATTCAACATTAAATGAGTCGGCTATTTTTTCAGGATGCTCTTTTCTTTGGACTCCAAGCAATTCAGTTGAGTTTATTTTCTTGCCATATTCATCGTATGTCAGCCCTCCGCCAAGAACTATAAGAGTTCCGCCATTGCTTACATATTTTTTTATTTCCGGCAAAGACCTTTTATAGGCATATTCCGAAGCTGGAACAATGATTGCTTTGTATTGCGAGGCTTTGCCTGATCTGAAGTCTTCCTCCATCATAACATCCAGAGGATAATGGGAAAGGTGAAGAGCTTCGTATGTGTTCAAAATCTTCTTTTTTATATTGTATTTTTCTCCCAGCCAGTTTCTGATGGGCGGGTCCTGCCAGATAGTAGGCTGTGAAAAAAGGGTCGCAATTATTCCTTTTATTCTTGGCCGAGGCAAAACCAGGTCTCCAAGCTTTTCAACTTCATCGTTAAAATCTTTTATCCCATTCAATGAATCTCTTGGGCAAGTTCTTGGATTAAGGAGGGACCTTTCAAGATGCGGACCTTTTGCTGGTTTTTCAGGGTCTATTTTGGGGTGCATCCACCATACATAATATTTTGAAGAGCTGACTCCGTGGATAACTTCAGACCAAAGGCTGGTTGTAAAATTCATTCTTTTTACAGGCTGGAAACCAGGCAATCCCGCAATGGTTCTTCCTGCATAAGCTTCAAAGTTGATTATAGGTTTGTCAGGTGAAACGGCGCGGCAGAAATCGCTGAAAAATTTATGCGCGTGCTTGCCGTAACCAAAAACAATTTCCGTTAAAAGCGTTGCTTTATTGGCCTCCTTTTCGGGAAAAAGGCCGAAGCTTACTCCGCCTTCATACCCAAAGCAATCGACTGCTTGAGCTCCTTTATAGCAATCGGCGCCCTGTGTGGGATAAAAGACGCTTGAGTTTGAAATTTCCCATGAAACATATGTGTTGGGACGCGCGTCAACCTCCCTCAAAGCGCTTTCAGAGTCAAGAATAGTTTCCTGCCATCTGTCTCCCATAAACTTCATCCAATCGCCCCAAAGCCCACGGTCAGCCCTGTAATTTGGGACAGCAACAATTTCTTCAAAACTCTTGAAGCTGGAGTTCCATTCTTTGTTCAGATTTTGGATATTTCCATATTTCCCTTTTATATAAAGCACAAATCTTTTTTGATTAGCCTCACAAGTGCAGTTAAAGTTGTGAAGCTCGTTCCAGAACTCATATATCCATGGATTAGCGCCCAGTGACAAAAGCCAGTATGCGCCTCCCTTAAAATATGAATTGTCAATTTCCTTCCCTATCGGGTCTGCATGGCACCAGGGGGAGTCCGCAACCGTTATCCAGCCATTTACTTGCTCTAGGGCGCTTTCCGGCAAGCCTGCGTCCTTCAATCTTCCACGGGCGTCGTCTGAAGAGTCAAATGTGGGACAAAAGTCGGCGGAAAACGGAACGCCTTTCAAGGCCTTGAACTGCTTGATGTTCTCTTCATGAAGAATTTGCAAATAGCCATAAATCCCCATCGATTTTTTGCCTTCAGGAGCCCATTTGCTCCAACAAACGAGTTTTTTCAGCTTGTCGCTCAAGTATTTAGAAATGAAGTCGTTTTCGAAACGGCTCACTTGAGAAACAGGATTAAGCTGAAAGGTTTTAAAGCCAAGGTCTTTGCACATCTCTGCGCTTAGCTGTTCCTTGTAGATTGGGTCGCTTCCAGTGGCTTCTTCCAGCGCTTTGCTCTTTTTTGTTTTAACGTGATAGGCATGGTGCAGCGCCACGTTGGGGCCCGTCAGGAAAACAGGCTTTCCATTGACATAAAAGCAGCCGTTTTTGCTTTCAGGACGGGTCCATTTGTCGTCAGTGACAGGGAGGTTATTTAAAGAAACCGGAGAGTCTGAACTTGTTTTTTTATCTTTCTTTTTCAGAGGCTTTTCTTTTGCTGATAAAATTCTCAGTATATCGGCCCCAGAACTGTTTGCGCCAATGATTTCTTTCAAATAAAAAGCAGCTTTGGGTATAGAATGATATTTTTTATTTTTTTTCGGTGGAACGCGGAGAATAGTCAGCCCTTTTATTTTGGGAATGCTTTCTTTTTCAATTTCGGGAGAAAATTTATTTTTTGTGCCTTTCCATGGGGAGCCAAACAGAGCTATGGGCACGGGAGTCCAGTTTGTGCCGCTTAAAGTGAATGATGCCCAGTAACGTTGTTTGGGCGCAACATTCAGGGAAACGGTTATCTTCTGCCCAATCGACTCTTTGTTTGCCGCCTTGACAACAATAATAAGCACATCGCAATTGTTTTTTGCAAGTTTTTTGCAAGAAAGTTTGTGGGAAAAATAAACGCCGCCTTTGGAAAATTCCGGGTTCAAAGCTGGAAACTCAAAGAGACTTGTTTTTTCTTCGTTTATTTTTGCCACAGAGGATTTTCCTTCAGGGTGTCCCGGCGCATGCCCTGCAAACCATTTGGCATTCTTTTTTGCGCTGAACAATACAGTTGTTTCTGCCGCGCATATCAGTGAGACGCCTGCGAAAATGGCAATTATCAAAAATCTGCTTAGTCTTTTTTTCATTTTATATCCTTCATTTAAATTTTTAATTTCCAAAGTACCAATTGAGCCTATTCTCAGTGAAGGAATCTATTTTATTATAATCACAATGCATATCAGCCCAAATTATATTTATTCCTTTTTCATGACGGTTTGTCCATTTGTCTGGAGCTGTTCCCTGAAAAAATACATAAGAAGCCCCATGATGATGGGCGTCTCCATAAAACCAACAATTTGAAGGCTTAGGGAAGCCTTTGAAATACCCATTGTATTTATAGTAGAAGCTATAATTCATTCCATATTGCTTTTGAAAATTTGGGTCTGTTTCTTGTTGGCACCTGTAAATTGAGACGGCGCTCCCATCGGGGTTTACTTCTCCGCACCAACCTGTGATACTGGGGACTTTCAAGTAATTCAAGTTTACAGCGCGCAGCATGTAGCGTCCATAGTTGAACGTGTTTGTATAGTCAGGATGCAGCGCATAGTTGTTGTCCATCAGATACATAATGCTGCCTTTGCCCATGTTTTTCAGATTGTTTGCGCAGGAAATTCGGTATGCTTTTCCCCTTGCTTTTTTTAGCGCAGGCAAAAGCATGCTGGCCAAAATGGCTATGATTGCTATTACAACGAGCAGTTCGATGAGCGTAAAAAGCTCTTGTTGTTTTTTCTTCATTTTTTAACCTCAAATATATTTTCCGCCGAAAGAAGTCCAGCTCCTTGAGCCAAGTGCTCATAGCCGTATTCCGCCCCCATTATTTTTGTTTCAAATTTGCATTTGCCCGTAAAGCCCCCGTAATGCTTCATCCCTTTTTGGATGATGCCCATTGAGTAATCAAAGTTGGCGTCTTCGGATGTCCATGGCGGCAGGAATATGGCTTCCGGGTTGAAAATATAGGCAAGATTAACAACTGCCTCGCCGATGGGCTCAAAAACTTTGCTCATAAGCTCCCGGCATGTTTTGTCTCCGTCTCTCAGCGCATTAAGCATCATGGAGAATGAAACTTTATCGTCATCTCCAAGATATTTTCCCACTTCTGTGGGCAATCCTTGCTTTGCATTGTTTCTTAAAGCGTTGGCTATGTCATAAAACCGTGCATTTGCCCCAAGCAAGCCAGTTCTTCCATCTGACCCCATTGGCCCTTCTGACGCTATCTTCATATATCCAATTTCCCCGCCAAAGCCCTGATGCCCTTTGTAAAGTTTTCCGTTTAAAAACATGCCAAGGCCAAAGCCGAAGCAAATGTAAAGGAAAGAGTCAAGATTTTTTGCCTTTCCCCATTTATGCTCCATCATCACAAGCAGATGCGGAACATTTATGATATAACAGCTGACATTCAGTTCTTTTCGAAAATAGTCCGCCAGATTGAAAGCCTCCGAGTCCTTGAATTGAGCTGAATCATAAACTTCGCCAGTTTCGGGATTCATAAAACCTGTAAGACTGGCTCCAATGCCCGCTAATTTCTCTTTCGGTATATTGTTTTTTTCAAGAATGCCTTTGACCGCCTCCAAAGCTGACGCGCATTCTTCCCGCCAAGGGGCGGATGGGCCTGATGTGGTTGAAAAAAGCATTTTGTCCACAACTTCCGAATTGGCGTTGAGCAAAGCCACTTCAGAGCTGTACTCTTTGTAAAAACTTATCCCAACAGTATAGAACAAGTCGCTTTTCAGCTTCAAGGAAACTGGCTTGCGCCCAGGAGAATTTGAGGCTCTTTTCTCCTCTGTAATGAAATCCATCTCTTTTAATTTGTCAACACTCTGAGTTACAGCCACTTTGCTGATTTTCTGTCTGGACGATATTTCGTTGCGGCTTATTCCAGGCAATGCCCAAATCTGCTCTAAAAGAGAAATTTGACGGAGATTTCTCCGCATCCATTCTTTGTTGTCTATTAACTCTAGAAATTCCATTTAAAAGCTGTTCCCAATATGTTTTCCAGTTTTATTATATTTGAGGAGCAATCAAATGTCAAGAGGATTGGTTAATATTATTAACTTATTCTTTTTTTGCACTAATGCGACTGCTCCGCCAAAAGTCCTGAAAAATAAAAAAGCCGACGGAGTCGGAATAAAAACCGGACTTTGTCCGGACGCCATCCAGCGGCGGAATAGCTGGTCGGCAAAGCCGAAAGCTGTTGGCATATAAGAAATTAGCCGACAGCGCGCATGGCGCATTGAAAGCCTGCAGCTTGTTGGGATGCGAAGCGACAACAAGCTTTATTTCGTTACAGCACCAGCTCCCGGGACTTTTGGCGGCTCCGTCTAATGCGACGACTTCGTCTTTTACAGGCAATCTAAGAAAAATAGGAAAAACTTATGGGATTAATGTTGAGCAGTAAAAATATAGCAAAGGCAAAATGGGGGCAAGAAATTAAACAATCAATTTTTGGCGACAATGGAGCCGGATTCTGAGCCGTATTCCAGATATTTGTCAAAAATTGCCGACACATAATGTCTGGTTCTGTCCAGCTTTATGTCGATTTCCTCGTGTTTTCTATTGGGCAGCCATTCGCGCATTCTCTGTCTGCCTGCATTGTATTCGCAGAGCGCAAGCACATAGGAATATTTGTAAGCGTGCCAGGATTTGACGGCGCGCGTCAGATACCATGTGCCTATTTTTATATTTACCGCAGGATTGAACATTTCTTTTTCGGAAGGAACTGGAGCATTGTTTGCCTTGGCCCAGTCTCCGGCAACGCATTTCTTTATCTGCATAAGGCCGATTTCGCCAGCTTTGCCTCTTGCGTCCGGCTTGAATTTGCTTTCACGCCAGATCACTGCCTTAATCAGTTTGGAGTCTATTCCGTGCTTTTTAGCAGCCTTGTCAATCAAACCGTTATAAACGCTCGAACAAAAGCCCGAAACGCAACACAACAGCATTGCCAATCCAATAAAAAACGAAAGATGCCTCTTGCCCTTTTCTCTAAATATGTCCAAAATAAGCTTTGCCAAATTTGTTTTAGATTTATTGCCTTGTTCCGCATATTATACTGTTTTTCTGGCATTGCGCCATCGTTTTTGAAAAAATAATAGCGATTTTTTATGCGATAGTTTTCTTTCGCCCTTAAAATCAATGCTTTTCGCAAAATCGAGATTAAAGCTAGTATATGTTAGCGTTAACTGGCGGTTTATCTCCCTTGCCCATGGATTTCAAGAGCTTATCAAGGAAGGCATTAAAGGCGCCACTTTTCATGAGAAAAATGGAAAAAGAGGAAAAGAAGCGTTGAAATTAAGCTATTTCATATTTTTTGTAAAGGCTTTTGAGGGCTCTTAGGGATTCATGCTGTATCTGTCTTACACGCTCTCTTGAAATGCCTATTTTGCGGCTTATAGCTTCGTGCGTCTGCGGCTTGCCGGAATCGAGCCCGAAGTACATTGAAATTATTTTGCTCTCTCTGCCATTCATGCTTTTTACAAGCTTGCGGATTATTTCCTTGCGCTCGGCTTCGGCAAGCATTTTGTCAGGCTCCCAGCAGGAGCAGTCGGCTATGCAATCCTGAAGCTCTGCGCCGCCTTCATCTTTCCAGCCTGGGCTGTTCAATGAAGCAACGCTAATGCTCAAAAGGCTTATTTTTTTGACTTCCGCTTCATCCCATCCCAATTTCCCGCCAAGCTCGCTGTAAGACGGCTCGCGTCCAATGAAATCTTTTATTTCAGCGCGGGCCGCTTTGAGTTTTCTGATTTTTTCGCCGGACTGCACGGGTATTCTGATAACGCCGCCCTGATTTTCCGATGCGCGGCGCATGCCCTGTTTTATCCAGAATGCGGCGTATGTGGAAAAACTTGCCCCAATTTCCGGGTCAAATTTATCAATGGCCTTGATTAAGCCCAGGCTGCCTTCGGAAACAAGGTCATCGTAGTCGAGAGGCAAAAAAGAGCAGTCGGCCGCAATTTTATGAACCAGCCCAAGATTTTTTTCCACAGCTTCTTCACTGGATGGATGTTTTCCCCTTTTCTCATGCTTCCCCTTGTGCCTCTTTATCCCCGTTTTGCGGACAGGCATGTGTTCTCTTAGCAGAATCGTTTCTGAACTGTCAAACATTATATTTTATCATCCCTTAAATTTTTTGCTCTCTTTATATAAAAATATTAGCATCTTTCGTGCCAAAGAATTTAAGTTGTTTATAGCAAGCACATTGTGTGTTTGGGTCTTTTGGGCAAAATTTGCGCGCAGGCATAAAAGCGCGCAAAAATTGCGCACTTGAAAAACAAAGAGATGAATGCGGTTGTTTTTAAGCTTTTTATGGGCTAAATTGAGTTATGAATTCCCAATCCAGATCATATTTATTGCCGTCTATTCTCAGCGTTTGCCTGCTGCTTTCTCTGGGGCTTTGGGTCGCGGACGAATTTCTCGATTCCTATGCGCAGGAAATAAAGACTCAAAAAAAAGTCATTGAAACAGTGAGCGGAATGCTTCAGGCAGAAGTGAACGCGGCTATCGAAAATGGAACTTTAGACATAAAGAAGCTTGAATTTGTTCTCAAAAATCTTGCGCTAGGAACCCATATTGACCGCGTCAGCCTGAGAAAAGGAAATGAAACTATAATTGACGTTGGCAAAAGCGAGGCTTCTCCGCTTCCCAAAAATATTCCCGCTGTTTCTCAAGGACGCTCATCAAAGGGAACCCGGCACATATTTTGGGAAACAATAAGACTTCCCGAAAAAATATCCATAGCCGACTCAGAAACTTCCACACTCAGAATCATATGTTCCTTGAACGCAAACGCATTCCTGCCAAGCGGAAAATATCGCGGCAGACTTTTGCTTATGGCCATTGTGCTCGGCCTGGGCGCGATAACCGCCCTGTTTCTCGCATGGTCTTTTTTAATGAGAAGCCGCAACCTCGAAGAAAGGCTCAAAACCGCGCGCGACCATAGAGAGCAAAGCGAAGAGCTGAGCCTGGCTGCCGCAGGATTGGCGCATGAAACCAAAAATCCTCTCGGCATCATACGCGGTCTGGCGCAACAAGTGGCCAATGAAAAAGGCAATTCGCAAAAGGCGCGGGAAATGGCCAGAGAAATCATGGAACAGGCCGACATAACAACTTCCAGGCTTGGAGATTTTCTCAGCTACGCAAAGCAAAGAGAGCCGGAACTGGCGGAAGTCAACGCCCTGGAAAATGTGGGACGCATTGCCGCGCTGCTGGATGAGGATTTCAGCTCCGCCGGAGTAAGCCTTAAAACAGACATAGATAATATAAACATCCTATGCGACGCAGAAATGCTTTCGCAAATCCTTATGAACCTGCTTATGAACAGCCTGAAATCTTCAGAAAGCGGCTCCGAAACCCTCATAAGCGTCAAAAGACGCGGACAGAACAACGCTTTCATTTCCGTATCTGACACAGGATGCGGAATCCCTTCCGAGATGCTTCCAAACATATTCAAGCCTTACGTGAGCAAACGCGCAAACGGATACGGCATCGGCCTGGCCATAGTCAAAAGAATTGTGGAGCAATCCGGCTGGAGCATCAGCGTGGAGTCCAAGCAGGGAAAAGGGACGACAATAACAATTAAAAAAATCAAAACACAAAAGGAAAATGAATGAAGCCGCTTGTTTTGGTAATAGACGATGACCACAGCTACAGAGAATTATACTCGGAAACTCTTGCAGGCGCGGGATTTGAAATAAAATCAGCCGCATCAGCCGAGGATGCTGAAAAAATAATGGACGAAGGTCTTCCCAATATGATTGTCAGCGATGTGCGCATGCCCGGAATGGACGGCATTTCCTTTCTAAAACGAAACAGACAAAAATATCCCGAAATGCCTTACTTGCTTATAACTGCTTTTCCCGACATCAAAGACGCGGTGAACGCCCTCAAGCTGGGCGCTGTGGATTATCTCCAAAAACCCATAGACCTTGACGAGCTAGTTGCCGCAGTTGCAGACGCCCTTGGATGCCATGCGGAAAACGAACGCCTTGACATCCCCAAAGAAGCAATGGCGGGAATAATAGCGGAAAGCCCGCTTATGCGCTCGATTCTTAAAGACGCTTACAGAGTGGCGCATACCGACGTGAACGTGCTCATAACCGGTGAAAGCGGCTCCGGCAAGGAAGTTCTGGCAAACTTCATCCATCTAGCCGGAACGCGCTCAAAACGCCAGCTTGTGACATTGAACTGCGCGTCCATTCCCGCAAACATGCTGGCAAGCGAATTGTTTGGACACGAAAAAGGAGCTTACACAGGAGCCTACACAAAACGCAACGGACTTTTTCGCGAAGGCGAGGGCGGCACAGTTTTTCTGGATGAAATAGGCGACATGCCTTTGGAGCTCCAGCCATCTCTGCTTAGAGTCATAGAGACCGGAAAAGTGTCTCCTCTCGGGAGCGACACGGAAATCGACTGCAATTTCCGGTTGATAACTGCCACAAACAAAGACCTGTACGAAGAAGTCAACGCAGGAAGCTTTCGCGAAGACCTTTATTACAGGCTGAATGTCATTGCTTTTGAAATTCCGTCTTTGCGCGAAAGGCCGGAAGACATTCTTCCATTAGCCAGGCATTTCCTGAAAAAAAGCAAAGGCGGAAGTGGCAAACGATGTTCGCCGGTGACTTCCAAGATAATACAAAACTATTCCTGGCCGGGCAACGCTCGGGAACTGGCAAATGCAATGGAGCGCGCGGGAATTCTGGCAAACACAGAAATAATCCTGCCGGAGCATCTTCCGCCGTCAGTGACAAAAAACAGCTTTGATGACTCCAAAAGGCTTATGACCGACACTCAGACAGTCAAGACAATGGATCAGGCGGAAGCCGAAGCCATCAGGTCGGCTCTGGAAAGCTCAGCTGGGAACCGGACAAAAGCCGCCAGTTTGCTGGGAATCAGCCGAAGAGCGCTAATCTACAAACTCAAGCGCTATAACATAAAATAAAAAAGCTCAACGCGGTTGTAAAAAAATCACGCGTCAGCGCACATGGCGCATCTGAAGCCTTCAGCTTGTTGTAAAAACGAAAACTTTTGGCGAAGCCGCCCTTTAGACGGCTCCGCCATCGAGTTTTTCAGGAAAATATTTTCAGCTTTATTTTGCTTCTTCCGGCACAATCAGCACAGGGCAGGGGCAATTTGATATGAAGCTCATGCCTATTTCCCCGAAAAGCAATTGGGTCAATATGCCGTGCTTGTGACTGCCCAGCACTATAAGGTCAGCTTCGATGCCTTTTGCTTCACGCTTGATATTTTCTTCAATGTTTCCGTCCAGAATCATGTATTCTGTATTGAGTCCCTGTTCGGATATATGCTCTTTTATGATGTCCATTTCATGCGCGGTTTCTTTGCCTGCATCATTGAACTTTATCAAAGTGGGAGCTCCGCCCGAATTATATCCCATTCCGGCAGAGGGGCTGCCGCCTAAGCTTTGGCCCGCCAGATTTGCGTCCATATTTTGAAGAGATCCATCTTCGGTGTACAAAACGTAAAGTTTTGAGTCAAATTTTTTCGCAAACTTAATCGCGGTTTCAATTACTTTTTTGCTAAGATCTGAAAAATCGATGGCGACAATGATTTTTTTCATGTCTTTTCCTTTTCTCTTTGGTTTTAGTCTTGTTAATTGGAACTCATCTCATCTTTTGTTTCGGCGAATTTTTCAATGGCAAAATCAAGGTCTTCCTTTGAATGAGCCGCTGAAATCTGTGTTCTTATTCTGGCGGCTCCTTTTGGAACCACAGGATAAAAGAACCCTATCACATATATGCCTTTTTTAAGAAGCATGTTTGCCATTTTTTGCGCCAATGCGGCTTCTCCAAGCATTATTGGTGCTATCGGATGGTCGCCGTCAGCTATGTCGAAGCCCTTTTCTTTCATTTTTTTCCTGAAGTAGCGAGTGTTGTCCATCAGTTTTTCCTGAAGCTCATTCGAGCGCGTCAGGATTTCCAGGGCTTTCAAGGAAGCGTTTACGATAGCCGGAGCAACTGTGTTTGAAAAGAGATAAGGCCTGGAGCGCTGACGCAAGAGGTCTATTATTTCTTTGCGTCCGCTGGTGTAGCCGCCGCTGGCTCCGCCAAGCGCTTTTCCCAGCGTTCCGGTAATGATATCTATTCGGCCCATTACATCGCAGTATTCATGGGAGCCTTTGCCGTTTTTGCCTATGGCGCCCACGGCGTGGGAATCGTCCACCATTACCATGGCTTCGTATTTGTCTGCGAGATCGCAGATTGCTTTCAGGTTTGCGATGGTTCCGTCCATGGAAAACACGCCATCGGTGGCTATGAGTTTATAACGGCAGTTGGCGGCTTCTTTGAGCTTTTCCTCCAAGTCCTGCATGTCGCAGTTTTTGAAGCGGAAGCGCTGAGCCTTGCAGAGGCGAATGCCGTCGATTATGCTGGCGTGGTTCAGGGAGTCGCTGATTACAGCGTCCTCCGCAGTGAGCAATGTTTCAAAAAGTCCGCCGTTGGCATCGAAACATGATGTGTAAAGGATAGTGTCTTCTGTTTCAAGAAATTCTGATATTTTCTTTTCCAGTTCTTTGTGGATAGTCTGTGTGCCGCAGATAAATCTCACGGAAGAAAGCCCGTATCCCCATTTGTCCAAGCCGTCTTTTGCCGCTTGTATTATTTCGGGGTTGTCGGCCAGCCCCAGATAGTTGTTGGCGCACATATTTATAACTTTTTGTCCGCCCGACACTTCGATGTGCGAGCTTTGCGGGCTGGTCATTATTCTTTCGCTTTTGAACAAGCCGTCGGCTTTAATCTGCTCAATTGTCTGTTTCAGATGCTCTCTTGCGTTGTTTATCATTTGTATTGTCCCTGTTTAAATGTCCCAGTTGAGTATGACTTTACCGGATTGTCCCGACCTCATGGCTTCAAAGCCTTTTTCAAATTCGTCATAATTAAAATGATGCGTGATAATCCGGGAAATGTCAAGCCCGGATTGAATCATGCTTGTCATCTTGTACCATGTTTCGTACATTTCGCGCCCATAGATTCCTTTTATGGTCAAGCCGTTGAACACAACCGTGTTCCAATCCACGGCGGTGCCCGGAGGCTGAATGCCGAGCATGGCTATTTTTCCGCCGTGACACATGTTTGTGAGCATTGAATTGAGGGCCGTGGGGTTTCCGGACATTTCCAGGCCCACGTCGAATCCCTCGTGCATGCCAAGTTCCTTTTGTGTGTCTTCGAGTTTTTCTTTGCTCACATTGACGGTTTTTGTGGCTCCCATTTTTTCAGCGAGCGCAAGGCGGTATTCGTTCACATCGGTAATCACCACATTGCGTGCTCCTGCGTGCTTTGCTATGGCCACAGCCATTATTCCGATAGGGCCGGCTCCTGTGATAAGCACGTCTTCGCCGAGCAAGTCAAAGGACAGTGCGGTATGAGTCGAGTTTCCCAAGGGGTCGAAGCATGACAGAATGTCTTTGGGTATGTTCGGATCGCAGTACCACACGTTTGTCACGGGAATGGAAAGGTATTCGGCAAAAGCGCCTTCGCGGTTTACTCCCACTCCGCTGGTGTTCATGCAAAGATGCCTGCGTCCGGCAAGGCAGTTGCGGCAGCGTCCGCAGACAAGGTGTCCTTCGCCGCTGACCAGATCGCCCGGCTTGAAGTCATGGACGTTGCTTCCAACCTCCGCGATGACGCCCACGAATTCATGTCCGACAATCATTGGGACGGGGATTGTTTTTTGCGCCCATGCGTCCCAGTTGTAAATATGCACGTCTGTGCCGCAGATGGATGTGCTTTGAATTTTTATTAAAACGTCGTTTATTCCTATTTCGGGAATCGGTACTTCTTCGAGCCAAAGGCCTTCTTCAGCTTTAGCCTTGACCAGAGCTTTCATCTTTTCCATAATATATATCCGCCCAGTTATAACAATTTATAGATTGCTTCATATGGCAATATATTATATTAAAGATGCTTCGCATTCAAATTATTTTAGATTTAATTTGACTATGATGAGATTGTCAGGCAATGCTGCGCCGGTATTTTTTTAATCTTAAAATTTTTTGCGGCTCCTTTGGATTGTGCTGTTGTGTTGTATGCCTGCGCATTTTGCTTTGATTGGCGGGTTGAATTTTCGCTTTTTCGCTATAACTTTAGTTTTTCTGAACAACAAATTGTAAAATTATGGGCGGGGTCATGGAACTTGACGAACTCAGAAACAATATAGACAGAATAGATCGTCAGATTGTGTCGCTGATAAACGAGCGGTATGTGTATGTGAAAGAAGTGGGCAAATGGAAACAGAACTGCTCACATGCCATATACGTGCCTGAGCGCGAAAAAGCCCTTCTGGATAAGCTTGAAGCCATAAATGAAGGCCCTCTTGAGAATAGAACCTTGAGAGCCATTTATCGCGAGATCATGTCAGGCGCTCTGGCCCTGGAGCATCCGATGAAAGTGGCCTATCTTGGGCCGCAAGCCACATTTTCACATCTGGCGGCAATGGCCAAATTTGGACGCAGCGTCAATTATGAGCCCAAAAGCAGCATCTCCGATGTTTTTAAAGACGTTGAATCCGAGCGCATAGATTATGGCTGCGTGCCTGTTGAAAACTCAACGGAAGGGGCAATCAACCATACTCTCGACATGCTGGTGGACTCTTCTGTTCAGGTATGCGCTGAAATGAATTTGCGGATTCATCATAATCTTATGGCAAAATGTGAATCATCCGAAGTTAAGCGCGTTTACAGCCATGCGCAAGTGCTCGGGCAATGCCGCAGTTGGCTTCAGCAACATATGCCGGGCGCCGATGTGGTCGAAGTGGCCAGCTCCACGCAGGCCGCGGAAATTGCGGCTCAAGAAGAACGCAGCGCCGCAATTGCGAGCGTTCTTGCGGCTGAGACGAACAAACTCAAGATACTTCATGAGAATATAGAGGACAACTCAAACAACACTACCCGTTTTCTGATAATAGGCAGGCAGGAGCCGAAGGCAACTGGCGATGATAAAACCTCCATATGCTTTGCGATAAAGGATCGCGTGGGCGCTCTATATGACTGCCTCCGCCCTTTCAAGGAGCAGGAGTTGACTCTGACCCTTATAGAAAGTCGTCCTTCAAAAAGGCGCAAGTGGGAATATTTTTTCTTTCTTGACTTGCTGGGGCACCGGACTGATGAAAAGGTCATAAAAGCCTGTGGCAACCTTGAGGAAATGGCTCAATCACTAAGGATTTTGGGCAGTTATCCGCATTCAAAAGTTCTTCTTTAGAGAAGGCATTATTTGAAAAAGAAGTGTGCGCTGACGCGCAATTTATTTTATTCCGCGTCCCTTACCGGGATTCCATGTCTTTTCAGAAAGCTTTTTGTTTCTGGAACGGTGAATATTCCGAAGTGAAATATGCTTGCGGCAAGGACTGCGTCGGCTTTGCCCTTTTTCAATACTTCCACAAGATGCTCAAGCGTTCCGGCTCCGCCAGAAGCGATGACAGGCACTGACACTGCTTCTGACACGCGACGGGTCAATTCGCAATCGTAGCCGTTTTTTGTGCCGTCCGCGTCCATGCTGGTCAACAGTATTTCGCCCGCGCCCAGCTCTACTCCTCGGCATGCCCACTCAATTGCGTCCAATCCTTCAACGGGACGGCGTCCGCCATGTGTGTAGACCTGCCATTTGTTGTCTTGGCCTTGAACGCGCTTTGCGTCTATTGCGAGCACTATGCACTGGCTTCCGAATTTGTCGGCTCCGGCTTTGATTATATCTGGATTTTTGACAGCCGCAGAGTTTACGGACACTTTGTCGGCTCCTGAATTAAGCATGAGGCGCATGTCGTCCACTTCTCTGATGCCGCCGCCAACTGTAAGCGGAATAAACACTTGCTCGGCGGTGCGCCTGATAACATCGACCATTGTCGCGCGATTGTCGCTTGTGGCTGTGATGTCGAGAAAAACGATTTCGTCGGCGCCCTGCTTATTGTATTCAATTGCGGCTTCCACCGGGTCTCCGGCGTCTATGAGGTCAACAAAATTGACTCCTTTGACAACCCTTCCTTCCGTCACGTCAAGACATGGTATGATTCTTTTTGCAAGCATTTTAATTTCTATTTATTCGGTTATCTGTTCTGCGCCTTGCACAGCGGCTTCTTTGCCGGCGTAAAAAGCTTTGAGGTTGGATTCGACAACTTCTTTTTTGTTCTTGAAGCACTTTATGATTGCCTCTTCAAAAGCTTTGTCGAAGTCTTTTTTGTCATCACCTTCAAGATAATAATCCATCATCAAGGCGGAAAGGGCTCCAAGCATCACAGCGTTGGCGCATCGGATATTGCTAAGTTTTTTGGCAATGTCGGAGGCTTTCACTGCGAAAACTCTTTTGTCTTTTCCGCATACAGGAGGAGTTATAATGCTGCTGTCGTAAAGTAATACGCCATTTTCCTTGAGTTCCGGCAGAAATTTGTCCATAGACGGCTGATTCATTACTATAAGCAAATTTATTTCTTTGTCAATGATAGGCGAGCCGACTTGTTTGCGGCTGAGGACAACAGAGCAGTTGGCGGTTCCTCCGCGCATTTCCGGGCCATAGGATGGCAGCCATGTGACATTGAAATTGCGGAGCTGTCCCATTGCGGCAATCATCATCCCGAGGCTCAGCACGCCTTGCCCGCCGAATCCGGCTATTTTGATGAGTCTCTCTTTTTTGAACACTTCGGACTCATTTTCAAAGTTGGAATCTTTGCCTATCACCACTTTTTTAGGGAACAAGGCTTTTCTCACTTCTTTTTTGTCGTAAATGCCTATGGGGCGCTTGATGGGGTCTCTTTCGGTGCCTATGTCCTTAAAGCGGCCAAGAGGAAAATATGGAATCATGGAGTGTTCTATAAATTCATCGGTTTCCCTTGGGGTCTTCTTCAGGTTGACGGGGCATCCTGAAAGAAATTCTATAAGGGAAAAGCCGCGCTTTTCTTTCATGTACTGCAAGCCTTTTCTCAGAGCCGTCCTAGCCTTCATAATTTTTGCGGTTGAGGTCAGGGCCACTCTTTCAACATAAATAGGCGAATCCAGAGCCGCCACCATTTCTGAGACTTTAAGCGGGAAGCCATCATTGACGGTTGAGCGCCCGTAAGGGGATGTTGCGGTTTTTTGCCCTGGAAGGGTGGTCGGCGCCATTTGCCCGCCAGTCATTCCGTAAATCGCGTTGTTTACAAAGCAAACAGTCATGTTTTCGCCACGATTGGCGGCCTGAATAAAATTATTGAAGCCTATGGCGCCCAAGTCGCCGTCGCCCTGATATGAAATAACAAAACTGTGCGGGTTTGCGCGCACTATTCCAGTTCCGACCGCGGGGGCGCGTCCGTGCGGGACAGAAATTCCGCATGCGTCGAAATAATAGTACGCAAAAACAGAACAGCCCACAGGAGAGATAATTACTGTATTGTCCTGTATTTCGAGGTCGCTGATAGCTTCGGCTATCAATTTATGCAATATGCCGTGTCCGCAACCCGGACAATAATGCATATTGTCTTTAATTGGGCCAGGGCGTCTGTCGAATTTATCAAGAAATCCGCCGGGTTTCCCAAATTTTATTTTTTTTGTCATAATCCGCTCATTTATTTTCCCGGCTTGCAAGCCAGTTTAATGATCTCGTCGCATTTGTTTATAATTTCGTCGGCCGAGGGGATATTTCCGCCCATCCGGTTATATGAAAGCACAGGCAACTGGCATTCAATCGCCAGCTTAATGTCGTCCACCATCTGTCCATTGTTCATTTCCACGCACAAAAAGTTTTTTGCTGTTTTCAAAAGCTTTTTTATTTCGCTGACAGGAAACGGAAACAAGCTTATTGGCCTGAACATTCCTATTTTCAGCCCTTTTGCGCGAAGCTTGTCGACCGCGGTCCTTGCCACCCTGCTGACGATCCCGAAGCAGAAGACGACAAGCTCGGCATCTTCGACCAAATATGTTTCGCAAAGCTGCTCGTTATCGGAAATGTTTTTGTATTTTGTCTGCAGATTAACATTTACTTCTTCCAGTTCGTCATGGTCCAGAAATATGGAAGTTATATAATTTCGTCTGCTTTTCTTTGTGCCGTCCAAAGCCCAGTCCGGAAGTTTGCCTTTTTCAAGCGGTTCGGGAAGAGTGACCGATTCGATCATCTGTCCAATAACGCCGTCGGTCAACACATAAACAGGGATGCGGTATTTGTCAGCCAGATCAAAGCCCAATATGGTGAGGTCGCACATTTCCTGCGATGAGTTTGGGGCCAATACTATGCATTTGTAATTTCCGTGTCCTCCGCCTTTCACCACTTGATTATAGTCGCTTTGTTCCGGGCCGATGTTTCCCAGGCCGGGCCCGCCGCGCATAATGTCCACAATCACGCATGGAAGCTCGCAAGTTGCTATATACGAAACGCCCTCTTGTTTTAGGCTTATTCCCAATCCGGAAGAGGCTGTCATTGCCCGTTTGCCGGCGGATGACGCCCCGAACACCATATTTATTGCCGCTATTTCAGATTCTGCCTGAAGAAAGACTCTGCCCAGCTTTGGGAACAGTTCCGCGGCGGAATGCGCTATTTCGCTTGCGGGTGTTATGGGATACCCGAAAAAGCAGTCGCAACCTGCTAGCAACGCTCCATAAACGGAAGCCTCATTGCCTTTCAGCAAGATTTGATTAGTATATTCCATGAGTTTCTACTCTTTCTCTTTTTCCTCTTTTTCTTCCTCTTCAAAAATAGTGATGGCTCCGGGTTCCGGGCAATTGTAAAAACACGAGCCGCAGCCTATGCATCCTTCTCCGATGTACACTGCGTGCGGGTAGCCCATGGAATTCAAGTCCGTATCCATCTTTAATACTATTTTCGGGCAAGCATCAACGCAACGGCCACAGCCTTTGCATTGTTCCTTTTCTATTGCGGGATAATATTTTTTCTTCAATTCTTTGGTCATGTGCAAAACTCCGTAAATCAAATAATAGACAATCGCCTTTTCCATTGTCCGCAAAGCACAGAGGACAATTCAGAAAAAATTATTGTTCTCAGTCTTCTTCTTTCACTTCGAAAAAAGAAAGGAAACCAGTGCCTTTTCCGGTCTCTTCTGTTTTCATCTTCCGCAGAGCTGTTGTTTTTGTAGCTTGAAAGCCTGTTTGCTGAAGAAGATTTTTGTACTTTTCATCGCCTGTTGATTCTGTGTCCAATTTGCCATCGGAAGAATCTTCGGCCACAACAAAGACTGTCTGACCAATGCTTATGGTGTCGTTTAAGTTTATTGCGAAGCGACCTTTTATAAAGTCATCATTAACTTTTAAGCCGTTTGTGCTTTCCAGATCTTCAAGCGTTAATGAGCCATCAGGCGCAACATGTATCTTGCAATGAAATCTTGATGACTTTTTATCGAAAACACATATGCTGTTTTTTTCGCTGCGTCCTATTGAAATTTCACTGCCGCCAGGAAGCTCGTATTCATTCCCTTTATTCATTCCGCTTATGCAAATAAGCCTAGGCATTTTACTCTCCGATTTTAATAAAAAACATCTCTATAGAATCTAATTTAATTTGCCCGGAATGCAAGGATAATATTAAAGAATAAAATCCTCTTTGATTGCAAATGGCAAGACGTCGGTTCCGTGCATTAGTCGAAACCGCCAAAAGTCCTGAAAAATAAAAAAGCCGACAAAGTTCGGAATAAAAACCGGACTGTGTCCGGGCGCTGTCCAGTGGCGAGTTCACTGGCCGGCAAAGCCGAAAGCTGCTGGCATATAAGAAATTAGGCGACAGCACGCATGGCGCATTGAAAGCCTGTGGCTTGTTGGAGCGCGAAGCGATAACAAGCTTTATTTCGTTGCAGCGACAGCTCCCGGGACTTTTGGCGGCGTCTAAGCATTACTGAAGAATGACAGATTTTTTAGGAAAGTTGGAATTTGCTCTTGACTTTTTTTTTAAATTTCATATAATAACTACAAAGGTAGTTAATAGTAAAAGGATGTAAAATGAAAACTAAAGCTATGTTCTTGAAATCAGTGGCGGAAGCCATAGGGAATACGCCAATGGTGGAACTTTCCAGATTGACTAAAGGTCTTGATGGCCGGATATTGGCGAAGCTGGAATATTTGAATCCTGGTTTTTCCAAAAAAGATCGCATAGCCTTGGAGATGGTGGAAAACGCTGAGAATTCCGGGGAGCTAAAGCCCGGACAAACCGTTGTTGAACTGACAAGCGGCAATACGGGGACTGGACTGGCTATTGTCTGCGGCGTAAAGGGCTATCCGTTTGTGGCGGTAATGAGCAAAGGCAATTCTGTTGAGCGCGCTAGAATGATGGCTGCGCTGGGAGCTGAAGTTGTGCTCGTTGATCAGTTGCCGGAATCAACGCCGGGTCAGGTTTCAGGAGGGGATCTGGCGATGGTTGAAGAAACGGCGCAATGGATAGTCCGCGAGCGCGGAGCGTTCAGAGCTGACCAGTTTAATTTGTGGAGCAATGTCAGCGCGCATTATCATACAGGCAGGGAGATAGTAGAGCAGGCCGGCGGCGATGTGGATGCGTTTTGTGATTTTGCCGGAACTGGCGGCAGCTTTGTGGGCATAAGCCATGTCCTTAAAGAGCAAAATCCTAACGTGAAATGTTATTTGGTGGAGCCAGCTGAAGCCGCCGTATTGGCTGGAGAAAAGGCGTCGAATCCGAACCATCGCATACAGGGAGGCGGCTATTCAATGCCAGAACTTAAGTTTGTTGACAAGAACAGTTGTGACGGTTTTTTAAAAATGTCTGATAATGAGGCTATTGCAACAGCTCGGCTTCTGGCTGAAAAAGAGGGTCTTTTTGCGGGCTTTTCGTCAGGAGCCAACGTTGCCGCCGCCATGAGGCTTTTGAAGGGTGAATGCAAAGGCAAAACTGTGGTTGTGCTTTTATGCGATTCGGGCCTTAAATATTTGAGCACAGATTTATGGAGAGAATTGTGAAAAATCCTGATGACATAGCCGCAGTCTTGCGCGGCCTCGGCTTGAGTTCATACGAGGCAAAAAGTTATATGGCTCTTCTTGCTCTTGGCTCCGGCAACGGTTATGCAGTGGCCAAGCATGCGGGCATTCCAACTGCAAAAGTGTATGAGGCTCTTTCGGCTCTTTTGGCGAAAGGCTTTGCCATCTCAGACGGCATGAAAACTCCTTTGCATAGGCCGGTCGCGCCCGAAAAGGCGCTGGGCAAAATAAAAAGAGGCGTTGCTGAAAAAATAGAAATGCTTATGCCCGAATTGAAGAACATAGCCGCCAGGACGAATGATTTTGATGTTTTGTCGATAAAGGACGCGAAGCCTGTCTATGACGCGGTGAGGAAGCTTCTTAAAAATGCGGACGGCAAAATTCTTATTACAGCCTGGCCTGTTGAACTTGACTTGTTCAGGACTGAACTCGGTGAAATGGCTGAAAATATGGAAGTCTATATTCTTTCAAACGGGAAATATAAGCTTGACGGAGCAAATGTGTTCACGCACCGCCGCGCAGATCTGGTTGGAAGCTTTTTCCCCGAACGCTGGATGCTGGCTGTATCCAGCAAAGAAGGAATTGCGGCCACATTTGACAAGAACGGCGACGCGCAATGCGTTTGGACGGAGCGTCCCGGCATTTTTAGGATTTTTGCCGACCATATTCTGCATGACATTTCATTAAATATTGTGCTGTCAAAGCTTCCGGAAGCCGTGCGCGGCTCCATGGAGGAAGAATTGATTGAATTGCGCGATAAGCTTCGAGTTTGATGCGACAATTCATTAAAGCTCTTATTTTTTAGCGTTTCAGTTCAAGCATTGCCATTGCGCCTGTAAGCGTCATTGCTGATGCATGTCAATTGTAGTATGAATCGGCTTTTTTCCAGTTGCCTGGGAGCAGTTCGTGAAGTTTTGAGTGCGGATGGCCATTGATT
>Ga0075121_1000684_pt1 | contig 22882 bp, 31 predicted proteins | sample AntAceMetag02UKG_FD_69793 | JGI IMG/M metagenome (GOLD analysis project Ga0075121, IMG submission 69793) | Saline lake microbial communities from Ace Lake, Antarctica - Antarctic Ace Lake Metagenome 02UKG | ecosystem: Environmental > Aquatic > Non-marine Saline and Alkaline > Saline | place... | reverse complement strand
GTCGGTTACCCTTCCGCAGTTGCCTTCATCTAGTATTTTCTCTACGCTCTATAGCGATGAGTGGTTCACATACAGGGGACTTTAACCCCATTAGTTCGCGCCCATGCTGGGCGTACACAAGCACGTCCAGAGTACGGCACACAAGGTGCGCCGCCCCTGACGGCGGGGTTGGAAGAAGCCACAAGCTCAGCCTGTAGCCCCATGAGAATCCGACTCACCTCTGCCCACTTTGTTCGATATTTGGCGGCCCTCCCGTTTGCCTTGTCGAGTTCGCCCTGCCAGAAGCCTGGTACTTCCCATGCGTGGAATTCCACATCGGATTTCAGCTTTTCGATTTCTTCGCGGGATTTGGTCAGCTTTTTTGTGAGCTGCTCCAGCGTACAGGGTTGAAATCCGTGCTTCGGAGATGTGCGATAGCACAACTGACCTTCGATAATTCTTTCCTCGTAGAACATCCTCAACCTCTTTTCTTCTGAATGAATAGAATTCCATCGCTTTTACACGGCCTGTTTATTGGAACAGCCGAATTGCTTTTAACCGCCTGACCCATCGCTACAATTTGAGCGTGACGCAGACAAAGATCGTGGCCGTCAATTCTCCATAGTGCCTTTCGACTGCATGGTTCTGGCTCACCGTATGACCACGACATTGCATCGCATCCGCCTGCTGTTGGACGCTCATGCCTCATCCCTGGCCTCCAGCTCATCTTTCAACTCACCCAGCGTTTTCTCACGCGACGGCCACCACGCCATCAAGCCGACGACGATTCCAATAAATAACAATGTCCCTAGTACCTTCAGCATGACGTTCTCCCAATCCACGGGTTGGATGCCGACACCTTCGGAGCCATGAAATCAAATAAGGAGTTCACAGGCAGATCCAGATCAAGCATTCGGATATATTCCGTCAGGCCCGGCGGGGTGAATCCACGTGCGATTTCACACCTCACGGTGCCCAATACAACAATTAAGCTCCCATTCCGCATCCGAATGAACTGACGCCTATCGATCCTGGATTTCCTGCACCGGTCTTTCATGACACTTCCTCCATGGATCCGGAGCGGAGTTTGCGGAGAGTGGCGCGCGGTGTCGGGTTCCAAGGCGAAGCGTCGGCATAGCCATACGCTGCAAAGGCGCGTTTCATTATATCTGCGCAGTGTTCCCGCGGCTGATCACTTTCCACACTATGGAAACATTTCTTCCATACTGTGGAAAATCCGCGAAACATTTTTCCATACCATGGAAGATTTCTTGTCCGGAAATACAGTTTTGGTTGAACACCTGGCGCCGCGCCAATCATCCGGATGGCCTCTTCGACTTCTTGATCGGCTTTGGATTCATTCATGCCGGGCCTGCGTTGAATTTGTGCCATTTCTGCTGCGTGGTTACCAGGCGGAGACTGTTGGCCGCGATCTGGCTCTTGAATGTGTTGCAGAAGGCGCAGTATTCCTCCTGGGTGGCATGGCGGATGTGCTTCATTCCACGCTGCCCAAAAATGATATCGCCCCCGGCGGCTTCGGCCGCATGGCGGATCCGCCAGTCAGGCCAGCCGAGAGCCTCCATCAGCTCCTTGCGCTTGCGCCATTCCATTGCCAGATACAGATGCCGGGACAGGACCGGGGCATCGGCCTCGGCGGAAGTCTCTTTGCGAGGGACCAGTGTCATTTGTTCCATCATCACGCACCTGGCCTTTCGTATTCAACGTGCTCGCATTTCTTGTAGTATTCATAGAAATCAGCGACATCCACGCGGATCTGGATGCCGACGCGGTGGTAGGGCATGACCTGGCCATCCACAATCAGGCGATACATGGTCTGCTCGGAGACGGTCATGGCATTGGCAATATAGGCGACGGTGACCCATTGAGCAGTCGTCAACTTTTTGAGGGTGATGTTGCCGCGTTCGTCTGCGTTTTCTTCGAAGAGAATGGCAACGATTCGTTTGGGCTGGCTCATTTTGTCCCCCGTCCGATTAAATAGCGCTTTATACCCCCCGCGAAGGCCCGCGAACTGGAGAGAGGGAATTGTGCCTGTCCATGGGCGCGGGAGCCGTCTAGCGGCTTACCGGCGCAACTGCGGGCTAGAAGCTGGGCGGTGATGCTGCTGCCGCGGTGGCAGATTACATCCCCTTCAGCGGGGCGAATTGTCGATCCATTATTCAATTTGAGTTCCATGCCTGGTCTCCTCTCAAAATGGGGTGTTGGGTTGATTGGCTTTTTTCTTGCGACCCGACGCCGCGCGGCGCAGGTCAAAAATGATGGTCCATGTCTGTTTCGAAGAGAGGTTGTCGAGGCCGGTTTTGTATTTGGCCTGGGCAATAGTCGCAGCATAGCGTCGCGGATCCGCGATCTGCCGGCGTGCCACCGATATCTCCCGGCGCAGCACGGCTTGAGCCTGGCGGTTGTCATCGCCGGGCATGCGCCGTTCGTCTGCCTCTGCCTGGCGGGCCTTGCCGGCAAGGCGTTCAAAGTGGGACTTCAACAGAAGATAGTCGGCCTGTCCGCAGCGGGTCAGATGCTTGCGGCCGGTCAGGCGTTCCTGCTGCTCATGCCGCCACAGCTCGAGGGCTGAGGTTTTGCACAGGGCAAAGGCCGGATCCATGTTCGGATCGAAGAAGGGACGGCCGGCGCGCTCCCACGCCTCGGCAGCCAGCATGCAGATGTTCCGCTTCTGGATCCGGCTGAGGGGGGCGCAAGCGGCGCCGGCCATGGCTTTCTGTTGACGGGTGTCGCTCATTACATCACTTCTCCGGTGCGCTCTTCCAGCTTGCCCATGCGGACAAGAGACCCGTTCGGCATCTTGCGATAGACGGTTTTGTCCGCCTGCACGATCAGCCCTTTCCCTAGCTTGCCGGGGCGATAGACTGTCTTCCGATTGTCCCGTCGCGTCCGTTTGTATGTTCCATCGCCCATGGTGTTCTCCTAGAGCCGCGCGATGGACGCCAGGGCCACAGCGAGGATCCCCGCGCAGCCCCAGGTGAAGAAACGCATGGTGAATGAACGGGGAATCAACAGATCTCCCGTCCGCTTGTTGATCTCGGTGACAAGATCGAGGTGGATGTTTCGGCAGATGCCTGCCCACACCAGAATCGCGATCGCTGCAATAATCATAATCATGCCCGTTCCTCTTCTTTCTTTTTCGGCCAGGGCTGGTCGCGACCATCGCGATAGCCCAGGCAGATTCCGTTGTCTTCGTCGTCGGCGCAGGGGCCGGCCAGGCAGGCCGACAGGGCGTTGCCGGCCTTGGCGGCGTGCTGGGCCAGCCAGATCGCGGCCAGGCGGAAGTCCGCCCGCGTCCGCGGCATCCGCTTCTTCCGCAGTTCAATTCGAGGCGCTTCAATCGTTCTTGCTGCTGTTTCCATGCCGTTATCCTTCCCTTTCTGCCTGCTCAATGAGTTCTTCCATGGCCGCCACGGCGGCCGGGGCGGAGGTGTAGGTCATCCACGTCTGCCACGACATCCCGACCGGACCTCCACTGGTTCCAATTCTGGAGCTTTCCCTATACACGTTGATTTTGTATGGACGGCCCTTGGCCGAATTCAGCTGCGGTCCGCGGTATGTCTTCCCGTTCAGTGTGACTTCTTTGACTTCCATGCCTGGCTCCTTTCCTAAACTTTCGAGATGTCGAGAATGATGGGAAGCTGCTTCGGGGGCAGTCCTTCCATGGTGGCCACGCGGATGTATTGCCGATGGCCGGTGACGCGCTCGGCTTCGCGGATCAGCTCGCAGGCGCGGCGCCACTTGGGGTGGTCGATGTCGAGGCGGGTAATATCGAGCACGCGCTGACGATCGAGCTTCCCGTTCTTCCCGCGCGGCTGGAAGGCGGCCGTTGCAATCTTCCGCAGCTGGGCCACATTGACGCTCCTGGACCGCTTGGCCTTGCCGGACATATCGTCGATGGCCTCGTTGATCAGCTGCAGGGCCATCTCCATCTTTTCGTCGAATTCGTACTGTTTGACGTTCTCCAGGCGGATGATGGTCTTGCCATCGAAGCTCCGGAACTGGAGATAACCGGCGGATCCGCCGAGCTTGACGTCGCTGTCGTTTGCCGCCAGCTCCCGCAGCGCTTGAATCCTGGCTTGGGTCCGGGCCTTCAATTTGCGCAGGCGATCTTCCTCTTTCTCCCAGTCCGCGTGGATCTGGCGCGCAATGCGGTCGCGGGCCTTGTCATAGGGCGACACGTATTTGGGGGGAATCGCTCTGCCTTCGGGATCGATATATATTTTCTTTGCCATGATGTTTTCCTCTATCTGCGCTGGCGTTCCGAGGCCACGACGGCCGCGAAATCCTGAATGGTGATGGGTTTGTCTTCGTATCGCTCGACAGCGGCGCGGCAGACGGCTCGAGCAAAGGCCATGTTTCCTTTGCCTCTGGAGTTTTCCGCGAGCATGGTGGCGGCGCCGAAGTCGGCTCCCTTTTCCAGCTTCGGAAGGCGCCGGCTCAAATACTTGACCAGGTCGGATTGATTCATCCGATCGAGCTGGATCCGCTCGGCGAGGCGGTTGCCGGTCAGCTGCCGGACTTCTTCATAACTCTTCTTTTCGAGGCGATACCACAGGGTTTTCATCGTGAGGCCGATGAATTCGCCTGGTGTGGCGTTGATCAGGCTCTTGATGGTGTTGAGGACCCGTGGTCCGGCGTGGTGCAGCTCATCAAAGACAAGGCAGCAGCGGCCGGCGCCAAGCAGTTCAACAGCCTTTTTCCAGCATTGTTGACTGCCGTGAGGGGCTTCCTGGCCGAAGGCTTCAATAATCATAACCAGAAAGGCCAGCGGGCTGTCATTCAGCCACGGCGAGAGCTCAATCCTCCGCACACGATGGGCGCCATAGCGCTTCTGGAGCAGCAGGGCAGCGGTGGTTTTGCCGGATCCGGTGTCGCCCTGGACCAGGAGAAACCGGTTGATCCCAGTTTCAACAAAAACTTCCATGGCGGCCCGGCGCAACTGAACGGCAGAGGAGAAATCATCATAGAACTCTTCCCGATCGCGATCTTTGTCGCCGACGGCTTCAATGAGTGACCAGACGGTCTGATAGTTTAGCAGCTGTTTCTCGACATTCAGGTCGGACGTATCGCCGGTCACGAGCCGGTTATAGGTCCGGTCGGAGCCGAGGCCTGCGTATTTCCGCAGCAGCGCTGCGATGGAATACCCTTTGCCTATCTGCCATTCGCGAATGACCTGGGCGAGTGCCACCAGCTCTTCCGCTGGGGTCTTTTTCTTGTCTTTATTTTTGAGCGTTGCCATGCCGGTGCTCTCCTATTTATTTGGCTGCCGCGTCATTGCGGCAGCAACATTCCTCGATCTCGCAGGCGAGCCTCCAGGGCATCGGCCTTGGCCTCTGCATTGATGACTTGCTTAGCTGTGAGTTCTTTCCTGCGGACCGTTCGATTGGTGGGGATGCTGGATTCTGTTCCGACCGGTAGGGCACGACACGAACCGGGTCGATCCGTTCCTCCAGCATCCCCGATATTGGTTTCCATGCGGATCAGGCGGCCGTCGGCCTCGCGCCGCTCGATGGCTCGGCCCGCGCCCTTGCCGAAGAGGCCGGTGCCCGCATACGCGCTCTGGAAGGCGCGGGTGTGCTTCTTCTTCCGGCGGGTGGCCTCGGCCACTTCCGGCGAGTAGCCATATAGTGGCGAGTCGATCTCCAGTTCCGCGTGGCAGATCCACGCGTTGGGGGAATGGCGGTCGATGTTCCGGCTGCCGGTCTCCAGATTGTAGACCTCGGCGCCGGCCTGCGGTTCGCCTGGATCGAATGCTATTGCGAGGCGGTATCCCGCGCCCAGCCGTCCGAACACCTCGTTGTGGAAGCGATAGGTCGTTCCCTCCAGTGTCTTGTCAGCATGCCCCTGGCGAATCATCGTTGCGTATTTTGCGGGCATGAAGACTCCCATGTGGCCAGGTTCAAGTTTTCGGAGCGGATGAGTGGTGGTGTCGCGCAGCCAGACCTCGTCGGGAACGCCGTGCTGGATGCGGCCATTCTTGTGCTTGCCATTGAAGAACACCTGGGCCTTGTTCAGATTCAGGACCTGGGCGGTGACATGCGGGATCCCGGCATCGCGCGGATGGATCACGCCGCTGCGGATGCGGGTCATCACCTTTTCAACCCGCTCCATCTCGCCACGCTTGCGGCCCACGTTCGGAAGCTCCATCAGGTCGCAGATATCCTGGAAGTGGTGGAACGCCCCCTCAATCAGGGCCTTGCCCTCGGAGGTGTGGACATGATTGACGCTGAATCCAAGCGTGGAAAGACCGGCGACGGTCTCTTCACGAGCATCGTCGTCAATGAGCACCTTCATGCGGCCATCGACCGTCCGGGCCATCCAGACGCCCTTTTCGAGGATCCAGGCAATGCGCGGCAAGCCGAACTCCGCCAGGATCCGGCGGAAGTGCCGCAGGACATCCGCGGAGGTATAGGCATCCGTCGGGCGGGCGATCAGTTCGCACCCGAGCCACTTGCCGCGAGCATCAATGGTATAGAGACCTTGGCGGCCCACGGCCACGCCAAAGCGCTCCGCAAGCTTGCTCCCCCGATCGGCCCGCGTCTTGATCTCGCCATCGGGCAGCTCGAACCAGAAGGGATGATTGGTGGACATATCGTCAGAAAGGTAAATGTCGCCGGCCATCAGACGGCGCTCCTGGCCCGTGCGCGGATCAATCACCATATCGCTGTGACGTGTCTTGAAGCCGATGTGCCCGAAGGCGACATCGCTTCGATGCCGCGCGGCCAGATCGGGAATCACATTCGCCGCGCGGCGCAGGGAAAGAGGAAGGGAAAGGGGTTTGCCACTGGTTAGCCTGGGAATCAGATAATCCCGGAGTTCCTGGGGACAGGCCGGATCGTCAACGAAGAACTGATAGGTTAGCGCCATGCTGCCGCACTTCGCCGCTTTGCGACGGATGAAATCGATGGATGTTTGGTCCAGGCAATCCGCCACCGCCGGCCGCCCCACCGCACCGTAGTCGTCCCGCAGGCCGTCCGGCCCTTCACTACGCCATGCCCGCATCCACCGCTCCAGCGAGCCCTGGGAGGTTCCCGCCGCCTTTGCCGCCCGTTTCATTGTCGCCCCGTCGGCAATCAGCGCCTGCGCCTTCTTGCATACGGCAATCCGGGCCTGTTCGCGGTCGTTGTACGGGCGGGTGGACATTCTTAACCCTTTCGGCTTCCACCGCGCCGCGCGGTTTGATAGATTTTGTCCCGTGGTAACTTCAATCCCCGAAATTCCGTCTTCATTTGCCGAGCGATCCGAAGCAGAACTGCGCCGCACGTTTCGGGAAGAAGATATAAAGCGTCTTCGACTAATCCTGCAAAGAATTGGGCTTCCTTCCTGGTGCGAATGGTCCGAGAAACACATGGATGCCGCCCTTGACTACATCGCAGGAACTCAAGAAATGAGAGACCGCTGGCAACAGATTTGGCCGCCAAGCAAAGTGTTTCGTATTCGCTTCCTTGCCCTTCAGCTTTTGACTTCCGCAAAGCCCGTACACGAGGCTTTTTCGAGCCTTCAGCCGAAACCAGATTCGCTGACGGGCCTTTCCGAAGAGATTGGCCGCGCCTGTTTGGCTTATTGGGAAATTGGCCGCGCTTTGGTCCGCTGGCCGTTTGGAGAGCCCTATCCGCGCGGGTGGAAGCCAATTCCTCTTTTCCCTTTCCTCTGGAAGAAATAACCTTGGTTGCCCGCTTCATCACAGCACCCGCTTGATGTCAGACGGCAGCAGCACGCCGACTTGCGATGCCAGTTCCACCAGCGTTGCGCGGTCCTCGAACGTGATGTCCTCCCAGTGCTTCGCTGCCGACCGCAGATGGTGCAGCCCTTCCTTGAACAGCATCGCGTAATCGATGGCCGTCCGCCCTTCGGCCTGCGAATGCTTGCCCGCCAGGCCGGCCTTCCAGCGACGGATTGGCGAGCCCCCGCCCATCACGCCCGCATGTGTCTGCTTCAGCAGCTCGAAATAGACCTGGTCTTCCTTCTTTTTCAGGTCCAGTTTCCGCGGTGGTGTCATCAGCGCCCCGGCCTTCACCGGCGCCGTGCATTTCCGCTCCAAACACATCAGCAAATCGATGGCAAGGAGAACGTCTTTTTTGCTGACTGAAAGGGTCGCTGCGATAGCTTCGGAGGTAAAATTGGACAAATTCCCCTGTATTTTTGGGGTGTCACGTGACACCCCAAACGAATTTCCGGCCGCCGCAATCGCCCCAAATTCAGCCGCCTTGACCACCTCTGCCCGATGCAATTCCATGTAGGACAGAATCCGGTTCCCGGCCGACCGCTGGCGACCGGTGCCAAGGCATTCCAGGGCCACTTCGCGCACATTGTCGCACTGGATCAGGACGCAGGGGAATTTTCCGTCGATTGGATCGCTGTCGAATCGGTTGCAGCCATCCACCACCTGAAACATCCCATCCAGCTTGTCGGCCTTCTCCAGCACCAGCAGCGGCTGGATCAGACCTCCGCTCTGGATGCTGTTCTTCAGGAATGCCTGGTCCGTCGGCGCCATCGGCAACTGCGCATCCGGATGCGGCTTCAGGCTGGTCTTTTCAATCCACTCGAACCCGATGATCTTGTATTTTCGACTCATTGTTCGTGCCCTTTCGGTTGGTTTTCAAACTGGCGCTTTGCGGCCATGGACTGCCTATAAAACTCACTGGATTCAATTCTCGGGCTTTTCCGCTCTCCCTGAAGGACGCGGTAAAGGTGTGTACGTGTTACTCCGAGTTCGACAGCAGCCGCGCAGATGCCGCTTATGACGAATGGGCGTTTGCCCTTGTTTTTCTCTATAGGTTGCCGCATCATGTAAGGCAATATAAGAACGTATAAGAAAACAGTCAAGGAAAACTTACATATACTTACATGGCCTTTTCATGGGACAGAATCGTCCGGTTAATGGATACCAATGGCTGGACTTGGCAAAAGACAGCGACACGGCTCGGCTGTTCTACGCCAGCTATGTCCCAATGGAAGTCTGGCAAGACATCTCCTAGCCGCCGTATGCTCATTAAAATTGATGAAGCTGAGAGAGAATCCGGGATTGCACCGCCCGAGAAGCCCAAGGTTCAACAGTTAATCGACACGCCTCCGCTGGTCACCCGCGAGTATCCGGCGGACTATTTGCCTGGTGCCAGCGCCATAATGGCCAAGCTGGATGAAATCCTGTTGCGCGTGGCTGCGGTGGAGAAGAAACTGAGGAAATAGGGGACCTGATAGGAACTTTTTGATAAAAGGAGAAACACAATGAAACTCATGCTTTGCACCATATTCGCTATCGTCATTTGCCTGTCATTGGCGATGGCCGACAATATAACCAACATGCTCGGCACGGTTTACAAAAACGTTAAAATAACCAGGGCAGAGCCAGACGGAATAACCGTCATGCACTCTGGCGGCATAGCCAAACTATTTTTCCAGGAACTCCCATCGGATATGCAACAACGTTTCGGATACGATCCTGCAAAAGCAACCCAATATCGGGCCTCTGTGCAACAGGCGCGATCGCGGTACAATAAATCTATTTCGTCCCGACGGGCGGCACAATCCAAACAGGAATTCCCGGTTTATGTATTTAACATCCTCGGCGTAAAAGACAGGTCCGTGAAGAATATCAGTGGGGTTAGCGCATACCTCACCGACTCCAGCATCACAGGCCAGGGGTTTTCGAACCTTCGGCGGGTTGCCGGCGGAGTATATAGAATTTCATTTAGCATCAAAAACAAAACCGCATCAAATTTGCGCGCCATTGTTCGATTCGGGGATTTCCAAAAGGAAATTTACCTCGCTTCTGGCGGGAGAAAAGAAAAGGAAGAAATTTCAGGAGATGAAGAATATCCGGAAGTGTTTGTAATCGTTAATGGCAAAGAGAAGGCCTATCCGGTCACATGGCACCGATAACGGAATCGAAACCTATCAGGAGAACCATTCTCCACAGCGGCGAAAACATCTGCCCCTATTGCAATGGCATCTTCAACGTCGAAGGTTGAATAGCGGGATGGAAGGACCCACCCGGCCAAAAGGCCAGCAGTGCCGGAGTATAGAGCGATGGCCAGTAGATTAGCGAAAGGAAATAGATGAGAAAATCGACAAGAAAAGCCCTTCTGTCCGGTGGTCGTGGCGTGATTGCAACGGAGTGGCCAATTTCAATCCGATATGATGTTCCGCTGCTCTCTTTACAAGATGCAGCGGATTCGCTTGTTGCCTTGGAGCGCTTTATTAACAGAGTTCCAATTGTCCTTGACTCGCTTTCAACGGGTATGAGAAAAGCATACGCAGTTCCGGTTCTCAATGAAATCACCCACCAAAGCCCATTTACGGAAGACATCCTGGTCAAACTGTTTTTTGGATCCAAAAAGGCCATGGACAGAAATATTGCGGAGATTAGAAAGAGGCTCCATGTGAAATCGCTTGCGGATATTCATCCTATTGTTCCATGGGTTGTGATTGGAGGAATCATTGTGGGCAGCGGCTATTTCGGAGGCTGTCTTCGAGATCAGTTTACCGCCAAAAGTGCTCCGATGGGTTTTAACAATAATACGATCATCAACATCGGAGATTCTGCAGCAATCAAAGCCGGGGATGTAGTCAGCATCATTGAGGCCGCTCGGTTTGATGAACGTAGAATGGCAGAGGACACGGTCAAGCTGCTTCATCCTGCTCAGCGTTCAGGTGGCGACAATATCCAAATTGGCATGACGGGTGGTGAATCTGCCACAATCCCCAAAGAATCCATATCAGAAGTTCCTCTTGATATGCCGCCAGTGGACAGGCAGGAAACCGTTCGCTCCGTCGACAATCAGGCGATGGATATCCGGGCAGCCGACTATGATGACGGCAGCAAGGGCTGGAGCGTAATCCTTGCGAATGCGCAGAATCGAATCAAGATGGTACTGGATCCGTCAATCTCTCCAGATGCTCTGGCCGGCAAAACATACCTGCGCGGCGATGTGGATATCACGGATCGATTTGATCCATCAGCCAATCGAAAGAAGCCCTTTATGGTTTCTCTTAAGGTTCTACACACAGCAAGATAGTTCAAACAACCGCTAATACACGCCGCCGGCACTCGCCGGCGGCCTTTTTTATGCCTTCCCCACGAGTCCCACTGCTCGTTTCCGTGATGAGCAATCCCGTGCATCGTGAGGCCTGTAATGATTGTGCACAGTCACATTTCAGTTCCAGGAACAGGAGGCATGCCATGCGGTAAATCTCTTCGCGGATCATATATACACCAGACGCCGGGTCAACCTTCCTCCTTAGATAGGCCCGGCGTCATTTCATTTGGAGATCCCGCGTGACGATTCCTCTGATTAATAGGGAGGCACTTCTTCCGGGCGACATCATCCATCGCTATTCCCCCGGCGTCACGAGCTGGTTCATCCAGCGCGCCATCGGATCCCGCGGAAGCCACGACGCCATGGTCTGCCGCTATCGCGGCGAGCTGTTCATTGGCGAAGCACTCATGTTGAAGGGCGGCGTTCTCACGCCGATCGAAACCTACGAAAACCACATGCGCGATCGCGGCGTCAAGATCGCCGTCCTTCGCATGCCGGGCGCTACGGATCTGGACCGGAAGATGGCCAACGAATGGTTCCTGGAGCACGCCAAAGGAATGCCCTATGATTGGTACGCCTATCCGCGCCTCATCGCAAAGGCCCTCCTGGGCGATTGGTTCAAGAGCCAGGCCGGAGCGGAATGGGCCTGGTATTGCACCGAGGCCGTCCGCGGCGCCTGGAGCAAACCGGGCATGAGCGCCAATCATGATGCCTGGAACAAAAATAACCCCACGCCCCGAACCACGGAGAAGCGGGTGGAGTCTGGGCGCCTTCATGACATCTCCGCGCTGGCGTTGACCGCTGAGGGCCTTCAATACCGTCTCGATCTGAAAGGCCCATATCATGCGTAAAAACCTTCCGAAGAATGCCCATGCCGTTGTGGCCGGCCTCACCAATGTGGATCCAAATGCCTATGATGGATGGAATGGCAACTGCCCCGGATGCGATGTGGATGCCCAGATGTTCGGACTGCTCTGCTCGGGGGGGGGAATCCAGACGGATCTCTTCCACAATAGGGAGGCCACATCAGAGGCTCTGATCCGCGCCACGCGGAAGGCCTGGAAGCAGATGAAGGCTGGCGATCTCTTTATCCTATATATAAGCGGACACGGCGGACAGATCCCGGACACCGACGGCGATGAGGAAGACGGCCTCGATGAGACCCTTTGCCTATGGGATGGCCAGCTCTCGGATGACATCCTCCGGAAGCTCTGGAAAGAGGCGCCGGCCGGCATCCGGATCCTGTTCATTTCTGACACCTGCAATTCCGGCACCAATTTTCGGGCCCGATCTATTTCCGGATCCATGCCTCGCAGCTTCCGGGCCTCTCTGATCCACTTCGGCGGATCCGGAGATGGTGAATCCTCCTATGGCGATGACTCGGGCGGCGTCTTCACTCAAGCGCTGCTCAACACTTTCGACGGAAAGCTCTCTTATAAGGAATGGTTCGATGCCGCTGCGGCCATCATGCCGCGCAACCAGGTTCCGCACTATGAGGAATACGGCGCCACCACTTTCCGGGATCTCCCGGCAATGAAGCTCCAACCCAAAGAGGATCAAGAATGAAGGACATGAAATTTATAGTCATCGCGTTGCTGCTTGCTCTGATCGGGTGGAGCGGCGTTGGCTGCACATCGACAAACCAGCTGGATCTCAATCCGAATGCCCTGGTCGGCCAGATCGGGTCCGTTGCGGCCTCCATCGATCCGGCTGATGCTGTTGCCATCGCTTCCGCCATCGCCGGAAACCCGAATGTCGTGGCCCTCGCGGAGGCCGTCATGTCGAACGATGCCCTGATGGAGCAACTGAACGGGATCGCCGCGAATTTTGCCGAGGTGGTCAACCAGGATGAAGCGGACCCAGATCCAGTCATAGACCCGAATGTTGACCCGCCGGCGCCATCCGCCGCGCTGCCTCCGCTGCAGGTCGGCCGGACCCTCGCTGGCTATGGGAGGGCAAACCGCTGGGCCAATGGCGGCGCCACTCTGGAAGAGTCCCTGGCTATTCTCCAGGCGGATCTCGACGCCTGCACATTATGGGGCGTCCGAATCTATGACATTGAGTTTTCATCCTGGGGCCGTTACGCCGCCAACAAAACAGAATTCCGAGCATGGACCGAGGCGGCCTATGCTCTGCTGCTGCGCCATTGCCGTGCAAATGGCATGTGGGTTTTCAACAGCGTCTTCAACGACAACCAGGGAAGCCGTGGCGGACCGCGGAAGTATGGCGATGCCGGCGTGGATCTGCAGCACTCCCCGGAGATGGTCAGCTGGGCCATTGGTGTAGTCAAAGCCGGTGGGCCGGCCAACGTCTTGCTGCAGCCCGTGGCCGAATCCGGCCGCACCAGCTACGGGACTCAGCTCGAAAAGCAAATGGCTTCCGAATTCGATGCGCTCGGGTTCAAACTGATCTACAATCACGGATCCCGCCCGTCCTCCTGCCCGGCACCATTTGACTGGGCGGCCGTCCATCCTTTCAAGATTACCGACACCTTCCCGGTCAACCGCCTGAATGTCAGTGACACAGGAATGATCATTCAGCAGCTGTGTTCCGGCCTGGAAGGTCCCGGAAAGCCGGATGTGGCCTATGCCTGGATCAAAGAGGGAGCCGACCGCGGCGAAGTCGCCAGGATCTTCTATCACTTCAAATGGGCCGGGCCGTCCGATGTCGCCACCATCCAAGCCATCGGCTCGGCCGTCCCGCCCATTTCCACTCGAAACACATCAACCAATCTTGCCGTCGCCCCGGCTGCTGCCATGCCCAGCGGCCGGCCAGCGTCGGCATCTTTTTCAGAGGAATAGAAATGAGCGATATCACACCAGGAGATGTCATTTGGCCCATCACCGTGCTCTGCGCATCGTTGGCATCGATCGCAGCAGCCCTCGGATTCAAAAAGCGATCCCCGCCGGTCCCGGAAGAAATGGCGAAGAAATATGTGCGCAAAACGGAGCTGACTTCGGAGATCAATGGGGTACACGCCCGCATCGATCGCGAATTCGCTCCTATGCGCCAGGAAACAAGAGATCTGAAGGGGAAAATCGACACCCTTATTACAACAAGTAACCGAAACGGGATCGACACGGCTAATCGACTGGGACGAATCGAAGGCATGCTTGAGACTCATATCTCCAAGGACACGAAAGGCTGATTCAATGAAGGATCAAGACACACAGCGAAAAGAACAGCTCCGCGAAGCGCTGATCTGCCATCTGGCCGATCGGGCAGCGCATAAGTTCTCCATTGAAACATTGACCAACCGGATCCGGCGCGCGGGTGCCGTGGATGGCGAGTTTGATGAATCGCATGTGGCCGACGCCCTTGCGGTCCTGGAAGGCTTCGGCCTGGTCAAGCGCGTCAATCGTCCCTTGTCCGGCCTGGTCGACTATAAGGCCACCTCAGAAGGAGTCACGTTCCGTGAGCGCCAGTACCCTTAACCCTTATATCCCGATGACGCGCCTCCCGTACGAAGTCCGGGAAGAACTCTGTTTCATGATCCGGGACCGTAAGAACTGGAAGCAGCTCAATGCCTGGCTGAAGGGTCACGGCTATGGACCCTACAAGCCTCAGAACTACTCTTCATTCAAGAAGTCTCCCCGTCATTATCAAGCCTGGCTGAAACAGCAGCGGAATTTGGAAGAGCGTCGGACCCGCGCGGAATCCATCCGCCGGGAGATCGAGGCCGATGGGTTCGATATGGTCGACCGCACGATGCTCGACCTGGTCGACAGCCTTTCGGATCCAGATCTGGATCCCATCAAGGCCGCCAAGGTTCTGGCTTCCGTCAAACAGGCCGTCACCCGCTCCAAAAGCCTGGAGCTCGACAAGCAGCGCCTCGAACTCGCCCAGGATGCAGCAGAGCTGGATCGCGACAAGTTCCGCTTCCAGGTCGCAAACCAATTCCTCTCCTGGTTTAAGGATGAACGCGCTCAGAAGATCGCCACTTCCGGCGCTGAGAGGTCAATCCAGGTTCAGCAGCTCATCGACCTCATGGCTGACATGGAAAAGGATTAATGGAACTCACCCGCTATCAGAAGTTTGCTTCGCGCTGGATGAAACCCCTGCGCGTGTGCCTGCTTCTCTGGCGGCGCCAGGCCGGAAAATCCACCCTTTTTGCTTTCAAGATCCTTCAGGTCATGCTGGAGAATCCTGGCATCCTTTGTACATTCGTATCGGCATCGTTATCTGTCGGATCTGAACTTCCGTTCAAAGCCACGCAGATCTTTGGCGAACTGTTACAAACGCTCCGTGATGTCTCGATAGACAATGGGGTCATCATTGAATCGAATGGGGAAGGACTCGAAGATAGTGATCTAATGGATCTGTTCGATCAGGGCCGCCTCGAAGTCACCTTCCGCCATTCTGAACACGTTGTTTCTCGAATGAAGGTCATCGCACCAAATATCGCGACGGCGCGCGGATACTCTGGCTGGGTTTTCATGGATGAAATCGGATTCATCAAGGATTTCCGCGCTCTCTTCGGTGAAATGGAACCTATCATCTCTAGGGATCCAACATTCCATCTCATCATGGCTACCACGCCACCGTCAGATGACGCCCACTTCTCCTACGAGCTGGCCGCCCCAGAACCCGGAACAGAGTTTGAAAATAATCCAAGCGGGAACACCTACACATCCCAGCTAGGTATCCCTGTCCATCGCGTCGATGCTTGGGATGCCGATCTGGCTGGCATTCACCTGTACGATATGAAATCCGGTGCTCAAATTTCTCCGGATGAACATCGCAAGAACTATTTCAACAGGGACACCTGGGACCGCTCCTATGCGCTCAAATTCATCGTCGGCGGCACCGCAGCCATTCCGCTGTCCGCTATCGGAGCGGCACAGGAACTCGGTTACCGCATGAGCTGCGTGGCAGCCGAAAATGATCTGCCGGCGGATTGGGCCATATCGATGACCAGCGATCCATATGCCATCGGGTATGATGTCGCAACCACCACCAACAAGATGTCTAACCCTTCCAGCATCGTCGTGACGCAGAAGGTGTCGCAGTACCTATATGTGGAACGGCTGGTATTCCGCTTCAAAGAGGCAAACCCGGATGAGGCAAAAGCCCTTCTGCGTGAAATCCTTGAATCATGTCAAGATGCGACGGGACGACGGGCTTCCGGTCTGGCTGTGGATTCATCGAATGAAAAATACTATGCCGCAAATGTGCGGAAAGAGTTCCGGAAATACACCCGTGTGATGCTGTGCTCTTCATCCGAAACGATCGACTATCAAGGTCAATCGATGAATATGAAAACATATACCGGCCAGCGGTATGTCGAGGTCTACGAAGATTCTCAAATCGCCATGCCACCGGATAGGTGGGTCAAAGAGGATCGGCGCCTGGCTAAAAAGGTAAAGGGCGGATTTGATAACGAATTGGATAACGCCGGCAATCACGCGGACACATTCGATGGCGGGAAGCTCGCCCTCTACGCCCTGAACAAGCGGGGCGGGAAGATCGAAGCAAAGGCCGTGAACATCGGCACCCCATTCAGCGGAAACCTTTTGTCATAGGAGAACGGCATGTCTAAAAAACCGAAAAAGAAAACCAAAGCACCCAGCCAGGGTCGTCTGACCCCGGTTTCAACCCGCGATGAACAGTCGCTCCGCACCACCAATTTGGATGTCGATCGCGTCGCGGCTATCATCCGGATGTCGGAACAGGGCAATTCCAGCCAGCTGTGGCAACTCTGCCGGGATGTAGTCCTGCAAGATACCCATATTCAGGCAACCCTTTTCCAGCGAAAGAATGCCGTCATTGGCGATGCCATCATGGTAGCGCCATGGGACAAAGACAACCCGAAGGATGTCGAGGCTGCCGATGCGGCAGAACTGATGCTTCGTCAATCCGATACTCTAGATCTGTGCTGCAATCATCTTCTGGATGCCGTGATTTTCCCGCTTTCAATCGCCGAAAAGGTGTTTGCCCCTGCGGATCCGGCATGTCCGGAGCTGGGCCGGCGCTATATGATCTCCGAACTGGTTCCGGTTCCGTATCGCCTCATCGGATGGGATAAGAATGGACAGGCCATTGTCACAGAGAAAGAAACTTGTGGATTCATCGATGCGGAGCCTCTGGACTCCACACGATACATCCTGCATCGAGGCCATACCCTGACATCCCCGGACCGGTTCGGTGGACCCATGCGGGCAATCTTCTTCCTCTGGCTGCTCTCCGCCATGGCCACGACCTGGTGGGCACGATTCCTCGGCCGCTACGGCTCGCCGTTCATGGTCGGGAAAACGGATTCAAATGACAACCATGATCGCCGGATCCTTGAGTCGGCCATTTCATATGCCACGCAGCTGGGCGGCCTGGTCCTTTCGGGTGACTCTTCGATCGAGCTGAAAGAAGCGGCCCGCGACTCAGGGGAGGGTTTCGAGAAGTTTAAGACCAGTTGCCGGCGGGAGATCTCCAGGCTGATCCTGGGGCAGACCCTTTCATCCGAAACATCACCGACCGGAATGGGGTCCGGGACTGCGGATCTCCAGGGGGATGTCCGGGATGACATTCGGAAGTTTGATTCTCGCAACCTTGGAAATACGCTCCGACATCAGGTGGTGGCACCCTGGCTGCAACTCAATGGCTATCCTGGCCGGGCTCCCACAATCAGCTTCGCCGGCGACACGACCGAAGAGGTGAAGCGCACCTCCGAACTCCTCTCCAATCTGTATGAGGCAGGCCTTGAACCAACCGATGATGGTCTTTCAACGGCCTCCGAACGCCTCGGCATCCCCGTCCAGCGCATACAGCATCTCCCGCAGACAGTCCTCGCCGCCGACCGGGAGGTCGGCGGCAGCCCCTATTTTCGCCGCGAACACCGATAATGCTGACCAGGCCGATGCCATTGCAGACGCCGGCACCGCGGCCGTCGCGCGGCACTTCCGCGAACGCTACGCCAACATCCCGCGGATCCTCCGCGAAAGCACAAATCCAGAAGCAGCACTATCCGCCATCCAGGACCAGCTGCTCCAGCCTCCGGACACAGACCCAATCGAACAGACCCTTTTAGCCAATGCCATCAACGGCCTGATATAACCATTTCCGGCCTCTCGTGTGAGAGTGTCCGGGGAACCGATTCAGTGGGTGCAACCACTCAATCCACCGGAAGATTAATTCCCGGCAGTCCGTGCCAATGACGGTCCCTCCAGACTGGCCCGAAGTCAGGAAGCACGGTATAGGAAGTTCGTTCTGATGAATAGTCCCTTTGCCTACCTCGGCGGGAAGAGCCGCCTCGCCAAAAGAATCATTGCCCGGATCCCCGAGGATCACGTCTGCTACTGCGAACCCTTCTGTGGAGCCGCCTGGGTCCTATTCCAAAAGGACCCTTCCAAGGCAGAAGTGATCAATGACGCAGACTCCGAGCTGGTCACATTCTGGAGAGTCATTCAGAATCATCTGGAACCCTTCATAGAGTATTACAAGTGGGCCGTAGTGTCCCGAGAGATATTCGAAATCGAGAAAATGAAGCGGCCGGAGACCCTTACGGATATTCAGAGAGCTGTTCGGTATTTCTATCTACAACGCCTCTGCTTTGGTGGAAAACCGAAAGGCCGGGTCTATGGGATGAAAACGCTCGGGTCACCGGCCCTGAACCTGAGTTCTATTGCAGAAACCCTTCTGGCTGTTCACTGGCGTTTGGAGAAGGTCAACATCGAGCATCTGGATGCCTTTGACTGCCTGACGCGCTACGATCGGCCTCACACGCTGTTCTTCATCGATCCGCCATACTTTCACTCAACAGATGACTACGCGGTCTCATTCGATCGGTTCCAGGCCCTGGCGGATTTGCTGGCCGGCATCAAGGGAAGGTTCCTTCTGTCCCTGGGGAACTGCAAAGAGGTGCGGTCAATTTTTAGACCCTTCCAGCAGACAGAGGTCAAGCTGGGGTATTCCGTCGGGTCATCAGCAGCAAGCCGAAAGGTCCAGAGATCAGAGCTGATCATCCAGAATTTCTGACCCTTAGACGCCAGTATCCAGACCCTTACGAATATCCCATTCAGACCCTTTTCATTCTGATCGATGACAATCGAGGCGCCACGCTAGGAAAAGCCCCTGTTTAAAGGCACATTCAACCTAATTCAACCTGATTCCACGTCCTTCAATCATTTCCCTCCGTTGCTTTTTTGATCAACAAGGACTTTTTTCGGCCGTTTTTTCGATTTTTCGCGGCAAAACCGGCGGAGGGGTGTGGAACTATTTATGGAGGGATTTTGGGCTGTTTTGGATCCAAAATGCCGACCAAAAGAATCGCGGCTTGAAGGAGGGCAAAGCGGGGTGCTAGGGTGCGGAAGTGTCTCCTTGTTGGAGACCCCTCCGGCGACTAACGGAAGCGGGTGAGAATCCCGCGCGGTCGCGCCGCTGTAATCGGTTCCGAAATTCCAGCAAAGCCATTTCGCCCCCTCGCGGGCGGGAGAAGGTGGAAGAGTAGATTGCCGTAAGCCAGAAGACGAGACGTCGGAGAAACTGTAACTGAATGCCCTCGCAGAAAGGGTAGAAAGGCAGCCGCCATGCGGCGTTTTTTAATCCTGTTGATGCTCGTTTTCTCTCCACCTTTGTGGGCGGCGCAAACCGTCGTGTCGTTCGATGCGCTGGTGCCCACACCGGACAGCGTTGTGAACAGTCAGCCGTCCACGGATGAAGCGGTCACCTTTCTCAATACCTATTTCCATTCCGCTCTGTATGATTCGTGGGCGGGGTTTGCCTTCTCCACAGTGAACAACACGACCAACGGTACCTATGCAAATCAATACGGGGCGGCGGAATCGCTATCGAATGCCTATGCGGTAGCCTATCACAGCAGTTGGGACCCCGCCCCGGAAATCAGCTTCGACCTGCCCGCTGCGCCGAAATCGGTTCGCATCAACAATACGGCCTGGGCAGCCGAAGCGGTCCGGAACGGCTCCTTCCCGGCCCGCGCCTTCACCAACGGCGATTTCTTTGTGCTGACACTAGCCGCCAGCGATATCGAAGGTTCTGTCATGGCGGTCACCAATCATTATCTCGCCGACTTCCGCGATGGAAAATCGTTCATCCAGACGAACTGGTCCACGCTGGACCTCTCCTGGATGCCGCCGGAGGTGGTCTCGATCGTCGGGACACTGGTGACCACCGATATGGGTGAATGGGGTGCCAACACGCCAATGTATTTTGCGGCGGCAGACCTGACCTATGCCTATGCGGACAGCTCCGACGGGATCGCGTCGACGAATCCTGCCATTCTGTGCTGGGCAAGCGGCGTAGCCGCCTATGTGCCGGGCCTGAATGTGACCAATCCGTTCATGCATGCCAGCAACGCGCTGGGCGCGGCGGAACTCGGCGATAGATTTAACGGCTCGACCAATGTGGTCAGTCTTGGCGACAGCGGCACGATCACGCTGACCTTCCCTCTGCCCATCACGGACGGACCGGGACCGGACTTCGCCGTGTTCGAGAATTCCTTCACGGAGGATTTTCTGGAGCTGGCCTTTGTCGAAGTTTCCTCCGACGGCACGAACTTTATCCGTTTTGCGAACCACAGCTTGGAGCCCGACCCCATCGACACCTATGGCGCGATGAATACTTCCGATCCAACCTCCTATGGTGGATTCGCCGGCAAACATCTGCAGGGGAATGGCACGCCGTTCGATCTGCGGGAACTGGCCGGGACCCCCGGACTGGACACGCTTCGTGTGACTCACGTGCGGCTGGCCGATGTGTTCGGCGACGGTTCGGTGACGGACAGCTATAGCAATCCGATCTATGATCCGACCCCGACCTGGGGCTCCGGCGGCTTCGATCTGGATGCGGTGGGTGTCCTGCATCCGCTCATTGAGATTTCGACCGACCCAGCCTCCCCCTCCCCCGCTCTGCCCGGCTTCACGACCGTGAAGGAATACACGCCGAATCTGTTTCCAGTGGCATGGACCCCGAATGCGCCGGTACAGGGCACGGCCGGATTCTTCCGCTACAAACTGAACAGATGAAAACAACAGGAGTCAGAATAGATGAGTGCAGAACCCAAGCCGGAAGGCGCAGGGTGAACGCGAATTCTATAGCGCCATGCGAAGCGTGGCGAACGAGAGAGCGAAGCGAACAGAGTGCCAATTCAGAAGTCAGAAGAATGAAAAGACTGACCCCCATTCTATTCCAGCCTTCTCCTTCAGGTAGGGACGCCTCGCCGAGGCGTCCGGGCTGTTGGTTTTCGGACGGCACGGTGTGCCGTCCCTACCTCCATTCCAATATTTTTCCACACTATGGAAACATTTTTTCCATACCATGGAAAATCGGCGAAAACTTTTTCCATAGTGTGGAAAAACGGATGGGGAAACGGCATGTTGCGAGCAAACGCGCTGGAGGCGCCGGCTTCACGCTGATTGAGCTGATAGTGGTGATGACGGTGATCGGCTTGCTGGCGGCGATTCTGGCCGGGGCGATGACGGCGGCGCTGGCGGCGGCGGGCGGCGCAACCTGCCGCTCGAATCTGCGGCAGCTGGTGGCGGCGAACCTGGCGTATGCGGTGGACCACGGGCGATTCGTGGCGGCGGCGAGCGATATCGAGGGCGCCAACACCATCCGCTGGCACGGCGTGCGCGACGGCAACGCGTTCGATGGTTCCAAAGGCCCGCTGGCGGAGTATCTGGGCGGCGGCGGGGCCAGCGAATGGGTGCGCCGGTGCCCGGGATTCCGCCCCGATGCCGATGGATTTGAGGCCTCCTGCGGCGGCTATGGCTATAATGCGCTGGGCGTGGGCTCGGAGGTGTGTCTGCCGAACGGCGGCGACGGGACCCGCGTCGGGATGCGTCCGCAGGCGATTGCCTCCCCCGCGACCACGGTGATGTTCGCCGATGCGGCATTTTTGACGGGAAGCGGCAAAAAGGCCCGGCTGATTGAGTATTCGTTCGCTGAACCGCCGCGGTTTGCCAGCGGGGGCACACCGTGGCCGTCCATCCATTTCCGGCACCGGGGCAAAGCGAATGTGGCCTGGTGCGACGGGCATGTCACGGCAGAGAGCATCGAACGCTCCGACGCGCGGTCGGAAAGCCACGCCATTGGATGGTTCGGGCCGGACGATAATGAGCTGTTTGACCCGTTTTAGGCGTCGAGCGAGCTGTCGGAGAGGATGGCCTGCGTGGCCGGGAGTGCCACAAACCGGTCCAGCATCCGGCGGGTGCGGCGATAGGTGCGGCGGTCGACATAGCTTTCCCCGGTCTGGCAGGCCTCGGCCATATTCTGCCGCTTGACCGGCTCGACCCCTTGCTCAATCAGCGTAATGGCACTAGCATGAAATAGAACCTTCGAGAGGTGGAAGGCGGAGAGCCCCTTGATAGGATAGCCGTTCTCCACCAGCTTTTCGTTGGCGACCAAGGTGATGTCTTCGCCCTCATGGGTCACAAACCCGCAATCCAGTTTCCGGAAGAGTTCCGTGTCATAGAGCGCACAGAAGGAGCGTAAGGTAGGCAATCCGGACTTCAACTCGCGCGAGCGCAGGCTCTGTACAGCCGCCGAGACGCCCCAGAGCGGGGTCCGGACGGGAATCCGCTGGTGACGGGGGCCCACAGCGGCCATGCCGCCCTGCATCTGGCGGAACAGATAGCCCAGCCAATCGGGGTGATGCACATAGGTATCGGAGTGCAGCAGCAGGAACGTGGGCGTGGTGACATCCAAAACAGCCTGATTCAGGGCCCTATAATGGGCTTTCCAGATGTGATTGGCACACCCTGTGTGGACCAGCTCGATCCAGGAAAGCGACTGGAGATAGGCCAGAGATTCATCTGTGGAGCCGTTGTCCAGCACCCGGACGGTCACGGGCTGCTGGGTATACTTGCGGATCGACCGCAGACACAGGCGGATCG
>Ga0075121_1000683_pt1 | contig 22938 bp, 19 predicted proteins | sample AntAceMetag02UKG_FD_69793 | JGI IMG/M metagenome (GOLD analysis project Ga0075121, IMG submission 69793) | Saline lake microbial communities from Ace Lake, Antarctica - Antarctic Ace Lake Metagenome 02UKG | ecosystem: Environmental > Aquatic > Non-marine Saline and Alkaline > Saline | place... | reverse complement strand
TGGAGTGTATTATGGATCGAGAAATCGCAAATGTCTACTAAAATCGACAATTATTTAGTTTGCATGATATTTTATAATTCTAAAACTATGACCCCCAAGGTGCGGAATGTGCGATATAAATCTTGCGTATTATAGTATATTATGATAATTTTTTAAAAATTATGAAACAATACGTGATTGATGAAATACGATCTGAAGATTATAAAAAAATTCGGGCCTATCTTGATGAAAATTCGGGCCCCTGCCCAATTGATGGGGTTTATTGGCTTCCACTCGACCCTGCCGTATTGAATCAAACTCAGGCAGAGCATTCAAAATGCCGGCCTTTTTATTTTGTCATTGAGCTTGAACCGACCCGGATCTCCTGTGAAATGCTGGTTCGTACACGCAACTCAGTGAGGTGCGACTGCATGGGGTATGCTACGGACGAACAGTTTCTCTGGCTGGTTCGCCGGACCGACGACATGCTGGACGAGCTTGAAATAAAAATATAATTGGTGATCGCTCGTTTGTCGGTTTCAGACGAGATAGATGATCGAAATAATTCGAATGAGAATTGGCTACATACTATGTTAAAAATAATCCCCTTGGGCGGGCTGGGTGAAATCGGTCTGAATATGATGGTATTCGAGTATGAAGACTCCATGTTTATTGTGGATGCGGGGCTCATGTTTCCCGAAGATTACATGCTCGGTATTGATTACGTTATCCCCGATATGACTTACATAGTGCAGAATCAGTTAAAAATTGGTGGAATTATACTAACTCATGGCCATGAAGATCATATCGGTGCATTGCCCTATCTGTTGCGCGAAATAAACATACCTGTATTTGGGACACCGTTTACTCTGGGGCTTGTCCGACATAAGCTCGAAGAACATAATCTGCTGGAAAAGACCAGACTCTACGAGATTTCTCCTCAGGAAAAACTGAGGTTAGGGGTTTTCGAACTCGAATTCATCCGGGTGGGCCATAGTATCGTAGACGGTGTCGGCATCGCTGTTAAGACGCCCGTAGGTGTTGTTGTACATACCGGAGATTTCAAGATATCCCACAGCGCAGCCAGCGAGATGATAACGGATGTCAACAGTTTTGCCCTGTATGGAAAAAATGGCGTTCTGGCCCTTTTGTCGGATTCCACCAACGTGGAAAAAGAGGGATATACCATCAACGCCCAGGAAATTTGTGAAACACTTGATAAGATTATCGCCAAAAGTGCCGGCCGCGTTATCGTGGCGCTGTTTGCCTCCAATATCGTCAGAATTCAACAAATCATCAATATCGCCAAGGCCCGAAGAAAAAGAATAGTGATCAACGGCCGCAGCATCGAGACCAGTGTCGATATTGCCAAGGAGCTGAAATATATAAATATTCCAGAAGGAATGGAAGTTGATATTGATCAGGTGGGTAATTATCCGGACAGCGAAATTATGATGATAACCACGGGCAGTCAGGGTGAGCCCATGTCGGCATTGGCACGGATGGCAGCTGGAACTCACCGGTATATCAAAATCAAGGAAGAAGATACCGTAATCCTGTCTTCCAAGTTCATTCCGGGCAATGAAAAGGCCATTGCCAATATTATCAACAGGCTGTACAAGCGCGGGGCCGATGTTATTTATGAAAAAATATCTGCGATCCATGTGTCCGGTCATGCCTTCAGGGAAGAACTTAAACTGATGATGAATTTGACTCGGCCCAAGTATTTTGTTCCGATTCACGGCGAATATCGACACTTGATTCTGCATGCACGTCTTGCCGAACAGGTAGGTATCAAACATGATAACATCCTGGTGGCCGAAGACGGTCAGATTATTGAATTTACAGAAGGTGAGGCAAAGATTAGCGACCGGGTTCCAGTCGGCCGGGTACTTGTGGACGGCAAAGGTATCGGAGATGTGGGCCGAAGCGTTCTGAAAGAGAGGCGGACTCTGTCGGAGCACGGGCTGGTTGCCGTTATAATGGCTTTTGATGAGGAGACCGGAATTGTTGTCTACGGACCTGATGTGATTTCTCGCGGGTTTGTATTCGAACATGAAACCGGCCATATAGTTGAAGACGCGCAGTGCGTGGTGCTGGAGATTGTTGATGAGATCGATCCGGATGTTCCGGATCGGGTTGCCCTTATCCGTTCAAAGGTGCGCACTGCCCTGAAACAGTATTTTTTCTTTACCATTGGCCGGCGTCCTGTAATTATTCCTTTTATTATTGAAGTTTGACGATCTTGTAAATACGAACCGTCTACATCGGACGTTTTACGAGTTCGTCAAATTTGACCGGAAACAGTTAAAATATAAAAAATCATGCGTAAAGAAATCATCGGAATTCTGCTTTTTTTTCTTGTTGTTTTTACCCTGGTCAGCCTCCTTTCATACAATCCCGCCGATCCGTCAATCAACAATGCCAAAACAGCAGGTGATATTCACAACATGTTCGGAGCGCTCGGTGCCCAGATTTCCGGTATCCTTATCGGTCTGTTCGGACTGGGGGCATTCTGGTTTCCGATACTGCTGCTGCTTATCAGTATCCATTTTTTCGGAGACTCTTCCAAGATTGTGATCGTACTGACCGCCGTCGGTGGATTACTGCTTCTGATTACATCGGGCGCAATCCTGGCGCTCAAACAAAATCATTACATTATTTTTGATCATAAATTTTCAGCCGGTGGTATTATCGGAATTCCGCTTAAAGCATTCCTGGTGCGTTATTCCAATATAACAGGCGGTGCGCTTATCCTGATTATTCTATGGATGATCGGCCTGATTCTGGCTACGGGTTTTTCTTTCATTGTATTTTTTAAAAACTGCAGGCGGTGGGCGGGTATTGCCGGCGGCTCAATCGGGTCGCTCTGGTCCCGATACAGAGAGCGGAAAGAAAAAGCGAAAAAACGATTTGCGGCACTGAAAAAGAAAAAAACACAAAAAGAAAAAAAAATAGAAATCAAAGCAACAAAATCGGGACCCATCGCACCGGCGCCGGTCCCGAAACAGGCGGTATTCGATTTTATGCGGGATAAGCAGGGGCTTCAGTTGCCATCGTTTAACCTGCTGGATAACCCTGAAATCAGGGCTGTTGCAGCGGATCATGACAATCTGCGTATGCAATCCAAACTGCTTGAAAAAAAACTCGAAGATTTTGGTGTTCAAGGCAAGGTCGTAACTGTTTCCCCGGGACCCGTCATTACAACCTTTGAATATGCGCCGGCACCGGGCGTCAAGATAAACAAAGTCGTGAATCTTACAGATGATCTGGCCCTGGCCTTAAGGGCCATAAGTATCCGTATTGTCGCACCGATTCCGGGGAAGGCCGTTATTGGAATCGAAATTCCCAATACAAGTCGGGAAGTGGTCAGATTTAAGGACATCGTAGCGTCTCCGGCCTTTGAAAAATCAAAATCCAAGCTCACCATCTGTCTGGGAAAGGACATTGTCGGCGTTCCGGTGACCGCTGAACTCGAAAAAATGCCGCATCTCCTGATCGCCGGCGCCACCGGTGCCGGAAAAAGTGTGGCATTAAATACCATGATTTGCAGTTTTTTATACAAAGCTTCTCCAGCCGATGTAAAATTTATCATGGTGGATCCCAAGCGAATTGAGCTTTCCAACTATGACGGCATTCCTCATTTAATCACCCCTGTTGTGACGAACGTTAAAAAGGCCACCAACGCGTTGTTCTGGGCCATCAAGGAGATGGAAAACAGGTATGAACTGCTGGCTCAAAAGAAGGTCAAAAACATATCCGGTTACAATCAAAAAATTGAAAAGTTGAAAAAAACCGACGAAAAAATCACAGAGGAAAAACTGCCGTTTATTGTCATCATCATCGATGAGCTCGCCGATCTGATGATGGTGGCTTCGCGGGATGTTGAGGTTGCCTTGACGCGCCTGGCCCAGATGGCCCGAGCCTGCGGTATCCATCTTATTCTTGCAACCCAGCGTCCTTCCGTGGACGTACTGACCGGAATTATCAAGGCCAATTTCCCCACCAGGTTGACGTTTCAGGTGTCTTCCAAAACAGATTCAAGAACGATTATTGATGCCAATGGCGCCGAAAATCTGCTGGGAAACGGCGATATGCTCTTTTTGCCGCCGGGTACGGCAAAATTGCAACGTATTCACGGAGCTTATATATCCGAGCCCGAAATTGCCCGAATTACCGAATTTTTAAAGGCCCAGCAAAAACCCGAGTATGACAAAAAAATCATCAGTACACCGGTAAAGGAATCATCGGATGACGGTGAACAGGAGTATGATGAGAAATACGATGAAGCCGTAGCTCTGGTCTCAAAAACCCGCCAGGCATCCATCTCCATGGTACAGCGGTATCTGCGCATAGGATACAACCGGGCGGCCCGGATTATTGAAGTGATGGAAAAAGAAGGCGTGGTCGGTCCCGCAGACGGCGCCAAACCCAGGGAAGTTCTGGTAAGGGGATACGAGGAAAGCTAAATGGATATCGATTATGGTCTGGTCAATCAAACCAAAGGATTCATGGATCCTGCAGAAGGCCGGCGCCTGCAGGATCTGGCTGCTACGGCATCTTCACTGGGAGCGTGTCTTGAAATAGGCAGTTATTGCGGTAAATCCACAATCTACCTGGGTACAGGATGTAAAAAAAACAAAAATATTCTTTTTTCCATTGATCATCACCGGGGATCTGAGGAACAGCAGCCAGGTGAAGAATATTTTGACCCTGAACTTTTTGATCCCGATACCGGCTGTGTCGATACGTTCAGGCAATTCAGAAAAACCCTGAAATGTGCCGACCTGGAAGATACGGTCGTGCCGCTTGTGTGCCGGTCTGAAATAGCGGCCCGCAAATGGGCCACGCCGCTGGGGCTTGTATTTATCGATGGAGGCCATAGTTTTGAAACCGCATTTACCGATTACAATGCCTGGACCCGTCACATCGTGCCCGGAGGGTACCTTTTGATTCACGATATTTTTCCAAATCCAGCCGATGGGGGGCAGGCCCCCTATGACGTATATAAACTGGCTATGGCTTCCGGTTTTTTTAAAAAGCTGCCCATGACCCAAACCCTGGGAGTTCTGCAGCGTTACAAATGCGGTGAAACGGTTAAAAAGTGAGGCCGCAGATACAGCCTCAAAAACGTTTTCGTGAACGTGCTCGTACACATTTACGAGCACGTTTAAATTGACGGACACGTAATTAAGTTATTTTTTTTGGAGGTTCGGATTTTTAACAAAGTAAAGAACAATACTTTTCCCCATGATCGGATTGAGGGCCGCATCAAGCATACGGGTGAGCAGCGGTTTTTTCATCATATCCCAGACCAGGAAACGATGATACAGGTTTACCCACGGGCAATCTTCGCGTGTCGGCCCCACAAGGCACTTGAGCCACCAATAGGGGGAATGCAGGCTGTGGGCAAAGTGATGCCCGCGTATAAAAACGCCTGAAGATTGCAGAAGGTCTATCAGCTGCTTTTTTTTGTAAATTCGAACATGCCCCTGATTGGCGTTGAAATATTCGTCCGAAAGGGCCCAGCATATTTTTTCCGGAAGAAAGCGGGGTACACTGACGACAAGGGGACAATTCGGTTTCAGTACCCGGACCAGTTCCTGTGCAGCCCGGCGGTGTTCTATGATATGCTCCATGACTTCCGAGCAGATAACAAGATCAAAGTGTTCACTTTTAAACGGAAGATCAAGAATATCGGCGCATGACAGGGCCCAGCTTCCTCCGCCGTGCTCTCCAAGTTCATCGTGGTATTGAAGCCTTTTTCGAGCTTTAATAAGATCGTTGAAATTACGGTCTGCTGCGATTGCCGTGATTTTTTTCAGGCCATAGGCAGCACATGTATGCCGTCCCGGCCCGCATCCGATATCCAGTATGCGGGCACCTGGTTTTATGTTCAGCCGTTTAAAATTTACGGTAATCACGTATCGCCTCCTGATAGGCTGCAACGGTTTTTTCTGCAGCCTTTTCCCATGTAAAATGATTCTGTACCCGCCTGTATCCGGCCATACCGAGCTTTGCGGCATAATCGGGGTGATCCAGTAAATCGACAATGGCTTTTTTAAGGGCTGCGGAATCGGCAGGTGGAACCAGAATGCCGGCATTGCCCACAACTTCGGGCAGGGCTCCGCCGGTAGTGCTGATTACCGGAACACCGCAGGCCATGGCCTCACCAACCGGCAGGCCAAACCCTTCATATACGGAAGGTACCACGGCAAGGGTTGCCTTGGCGTATTCACGAACAAATTTTTTATCGCTGATATGTCCGGTGAAGGTAATGTATCTTGCTATGCCCAGTTTTCGTATCAGCCTGACGATTCCGCCCTCTTTTTTGGGTGTACCGATTACAATCAATTTAATTTTTCGGGTTCTGGTGATATCGGCAACAGCATGCAATAGATAATAAAGTCCCTTCAGAGGCGTGTCGGCACTGGTGGTTACAATGATCCGACCGGGTTGCCGTCTGATTTCAGGAACAGGATAAAAAAGACGGGTATTGATTCCGTTAGGAACAATGCTGAAACGATGAGGGGGTATCGTAAAATCACGGCTAATATCCTGCCGGGCACATTCTGAAACGGTTATTATTTTTAAAAGGGATCGGGCCACTGTTTTCTGCATTCCGATAAATGAATACCAGCGCAGGTATTTCAATTTTTTCCAAAAGGGTCTGACCGCTTTTATATCGATATCGCGATCCACCGTGATCGGATGGTGAATCGTGGCAATCGTGGGGATGAATTTGCCCATTAGTTGAACTCCGTAACCAAGGCTCTGGTTGTCATGCAGGATATCATAATCGCAGAATCTGTTTCGCAGAAATTGATATGCCCGCAATCCGAAGGTAAACGGTTCAGGGAATCCCATGGTTGATATGCCCAGCCATTCGATGAGGTTGATGGGGTTTTTCAGTTCGGTAAGCGTTGGAATCCGGAAAGGATCTTCAGGGTTATAAAGGTCCAGGCAGGGAATATGATACGTTCGAATATCTTCGTCAAGAAGCGGATCAGGCGGGCCGCAAACGACTTCTACCGTGTGACCCAGATCCTTGATGGCCCGGCTCAGATTTTTCAAATATACTCCCTGGCCCCCGCAATGAGGGTTGCTGCGGTAGCTTAAAAGGCAGATCCGCAAAGGGCGGGAAAGGTGTAACGGCATAGGTTGCTCCATATTTCATCGGTATGTAAACCGCGGCTTATTTTGTTTGTGAATCAAATACAGCCCGATTGTGCTGCTCGTCAAGTTATTTCTATGTATTGAACTTTGGGGCGGCACCGGAAGTGCAGGGCAGTTTTTATATATGCGACATAAAATTGATCCTTGTTAATTTTGTTGGATTCGATATAATATTTCGGATTATAATTCTTTACATTTTATTTTATGCAAACCCTAAGGGAATTTACTTTCAGATAAAACAATTGGCAATGGATCATAACTTTCCGAATGACATACTTTTGAGTGAGGTCGGCCCCCGGGATGGATTCCAGTTTGAAAAAAAAATTATTCCCACCGATCTCAAGCTTGATATCATCGCAGGGCTCGTCAATGCGGGCCTGAAAAAGATACAGGTGACCTCGTTTGTACTGCCGGAGCGTGTACCGCAACTGGCGGATGCCAAAATGCTGGTTGCACGACTGCCGCAAAAGAAAGGGGTTGATTATTACGGGCTTGTTTTGAATATGACCGGATTGGAACGGGCACACATGTCAGGCTTGAAATCCGTTGAAATTTCCATTTCATGCAGTGATACCCACAGCCGCAGCAATACCGGCATGTCTCTTGACCAGGCCCTTAAGCAGGGCATTCAGATGATTGCCCGCGCTCAAACCCATAAAATGCTGGTCGGAGCAAGTATCCAGTGTGCTTTCGGCTGCGTTTTTGAGGGTGAAATTATGGAAAGCCGTGTCGTTGAAATAGCGCGTGAACTGGCTGCTGCCGGTATTGACATGCTTGGCCTTGCCGATACTACAGGCATGGCCGATCCACTGAAAATCAAAAGTCTGGTCAATAAGGTAAAGGCCGCCATCGGCAATATTCCCATCGGCCTTCACCTTCACGATACCCGAGGACTGGGCCTGGTCAATGTCATGTCCGGTATAGAAAGCGGTATCAAAATTTTTGATACCGCTTTAGGCGGCATGGGGGGATGTCCTTTTGTTCCCGGCGCAACCGGTAATATAGCTACCGAGGATACGGCGTATCTTTTAAAATCACTGAACATTAATACCGGCATTGATATTTTAGGTGTGGCACGATGCTCACTGGAGCTGGGAAAATACCTTGATAAGCAGTTTCCCGGGAAGATACATAGGTTGAAAATTTAATGTTTTAACTGAAAACGGACAAACAAAAAAAATATAATTCAATTCAAATTTCAAAATCATGAGCACTGAAATAAAAGAAAAAATTCTTTTTGTGGATGACCAAAAAAGTATTTTAGACGTTGCGTCTGAGTTTTTTGAATTCAAGGGATATCAGATTTTTACGGCATGTAACGGGCGGCAGGCTGTTTCGATACTGGAAAAAGAAAAAATCGACTGTTGTTTTACGGATATTAACATGCCGGAAATGGATGGTATTGAACTTGCCGGCCATATATATAAAAATGACAACACTATACCTGTCGTGATCATGACAGGCTATCCCTCGTTGGAAAATACAATTCGGACCATGAAAAACGGGGTGGTGGATTTTTTAATCAAACCGGTCAACCTGAGCCAGATGGAAATCTGTTTGAGAAGGGTTTTGCGTGAACGAAAACTCTTTATTGAAAACATAATTCTCAAAAAAGAGGTGGAGGGAAAAGAGCGACTTGAAAAGTTGAATAGCGAACTTTTCTCCAGAATCCATGACCTGGGCATTATGAATACGATTATGAGCGATTTTGCAACAATGAATTCGAGTTCACTTATATTCAAACGCATTGTTGATATCACTCGGGAAATGACTCCGGCAGATGAGTCGCGATTTTTTATCATGAACAGCAAGGCAAACCGCCCATTTGAAGTTGCAGCATCTGCGGCAGTTACTTGCGACATATCGGAATATCAGGGCATAAGAGACGATCCCGGCTTTTGTGCCGACCCGATCTCTCCTTTAGGCTTATATGAAAAAGATGCCGTTGAAAAGCTGATAATGGAAACCGCGCAGGAAGATCTTCCGCTTTTGATCCCGGTTGGCAGGAATGCTCACGGATTACCGGAAACCATTGGCTCCATGGTAGTAGTGCCAATGAATATACGGGACGATATTTTTGGCGTTTTGGCTGCTGTTATCAGGCAAGGGGACTATGAATTTTCAGAAAAAGATCTGTACTATCTTTCCTTTATGCTTCAAAAAGCAGCTTCGGCCATTGAAAACCTGGCGCTGTATGAAAATATTTATGAAAACCTTTTTTCCACTCTTTACGGATTTGTAAAAGCCACCGAAGTCAAGGACCCTTATACCCAGCAGCATTCAGACCGGGTAACGGATGTTGCCATTGCCATTGCCGAAGAAATGAGATGCAACAGCGAAGAAATTGATATTCTCAATGTTGCCGGCCGCCTGCACGACATCGGTAAGATTGGAATCAAGGATGAGATTTTGCTCAAGCCGGGCAGGCTGACCGACGAAGAGTACGAGATCATCAAAGAGCATCCGGTCATGGGTGCCGATATTGTTAGTCAGATGGGACTTTGGGAAAGAGAGCAGGAGATCATCCGTTGTCATCATGAGCGGTTTGACGGCAACGGCTATCCCGATGGACTGAAAGGTGACAAGATCCCTTTGCTGGCCCGGATATTGTCACTTGCCGATGTCTATGACGCCCTTAGTTCCGATCGGGCATACCGGAAAAAAATGGACGAAAAAAAAGTTTTGCAAATCATATCCGATGGTGCCGGCAGCCAGTTTGATCCGGTGGTAGTGGATGCTTTTATGAAATATTATAAAAGGTAGCAGCTTGAAGACCTGTGCTGCGCAATCGTTGCACATCATTTCCCAAATGTATCCGCCCTGTTTTGAAAATGTTTAAATATAATGGAGAGAATCGTGAAAAATATATCTGCGAGGCGGCAGGCATCTATTGACCGAGAGACAAACGAAACAAACATCGGAGTTGAACTGAACCTGGACGGCAGCGGAAAGGCCGATGTGAATACGGGAATTCCTTTTTTTGATCACATGCTTACACTCTTCTCGGTCCACGGTTTTTTCGATCTTGTTATCAGAGCCCGGGGAGACCTGGATGTTGATTTTCATCACACGGTCGAGGATATCGGGCTTGTTTTGGGTACCGTTTTTGATAAGGCGTTAGGGGATCGCAAGCGAATCAACCGATTCGGGCATGCGGTTACACCCATGGATGATGCGCTGGCAGAGGTAACCGTTGATTTGTCAAATCGCCCTTTTCTTGTTTATCATGTTCCTGATGCCATGAACGCCGGAACTGTTTTTGATACGGCTCTGGCCAAGGAATTTTTCCGGTCCTTCTCCGTAAAAGGAGGTCTGAATCTTCATATTAACGTTAAATATGGTGAAAACGACCACCATGTCATGGAAGCGGTCTTCAAAGCCCTCGGGCGATCCCTTGATCACGCCGTATCCTTTGACAAACGCCTTGCCGGTGTCCGTTCTTCAAAAGGAATATTATAAGTGTTTTTTCTCAGGCGTTTATATTCGATATTTTGCGTTTTTATGTCAAAACAACCAAAATGAAAATGATAAACAAATCACAATAGCCAAAAGCCAAATGACAAACAACTTCAGACTATTTGTAATTTGCGGCGTATGCCTTATTCAACTGCACCGGATTATCCGGCTTTGGCTATTGATCGTGTTTGAGATTTGAACATTGTGTTTTGGAATTTATTTGGAATTTAATGCTTGTAATTTGTAATTTGCGGCGTACGCCTTTTTCAACAGTTTATCCGGATATAGGGACGCATATTACAAAATAATCAACTTGTGCCTGGTGTATCCATATGCCGAAAACAGTAATATCGTATAAAATAATCAGTTGCATAATACTCGGAATCATAATCTGTGTTTTTGGAAACGCATGCAAAAACATTGTCGGAAAAAAGGCGGCTGTTCCTGAATCCCTGCCGGTAGAATCGCTTCTGGTAATGCCGTTTAAAAATATGGCGGCCGTTTACGGCGAAAATGTAAGTATTCGCTGCCCTCTCGACGGGAATGTTTACATAACGGGCAAAATTGCCGAGGGTGCCGAAAATACCCTTACCCGCCATTTGATAATACTGATAAACAATATGTGGGACTGCCGGATGATACCGCCATCCAATGCGTTGGGAGTGGTCTCGGAATTGACCCATCCAAACCATAAGACATTGTCGGAAAAAGAACTATTTGTCGAAACCGGGCGTATCCTTGGTGCTGATGTGGTGGTGACCGGACATATATATCGATTCCAGGAACGCCTCGGCCGAAAATATTCCGTTGAGTATCCGGCCGCGGTTATCTTTGATATTCATATTATCAAGGTGGACAGCGGCCGGATCCTGTGGAGTGGAAAATTTGATGAAACCCAAAAATCTTTGGATAAAAATTTTTTGAATTTAAGGACGTTTGTAAAAAGGAAAGGGCGGTGGGTTACGGCCCTGCAGATGGCTGCTGAAGGCCTTGAGGAACTGTGTGAAGAATTTCCTCTGACCTGCAGGTAGTCAACGCAATATTTTTTTGTTTGAAATTAGCGCTGTCGAAAAACCCTGTTGACAAGAATAATTTCAGTACTTATTTTATCCAGATAACATAAATGTTTTTCAGATGATATTGGTTGATGCTTTTATACTGTATGATCCTTCCGGTATTTTTATCATTCCATTTGTCTTTTAAAGAAGGTGGGTGCCTTGGCCAATTTTATTCCCGAAGAAACCATTCGAGCCATTGAAAACGCCGCAGATATAATCGAAGTTGTTTCGGAATCGGTAGTACTCAAAAAAACCGGTAAAAATTTTGTTGGACTTTGCCCGTTTCATTCAGAAAAAACCCCATCGTTTACAGTCAATCCGGATAAACAGATATTTCATTGCTTTGGATGTGGTGTCGGCGGAAATATTTTTAATTTTTTAATGAAACAAGATGGGATGAGCTTTCCGGACGCGGCCCTGCTGCTGGCAAGGCGTTACGGGGTTGATATCCCCATGCCTCAAATGTCATCGATCCAGAAAAGCCGGATTTCGGAAAAAGAAAGTCTTTATGCATTAAATCGCCGGGTCATGGAATTTTACCAGCATATGCTGACAAAAAGCAGTGCAGGGGACAAAGCCCGGCAATATCTGAACCGGCGGGGTATGACCGGCCCGATTATTGAATCTTTTAAATTAGGTTATGCCCCGGGGCGCTGGGACAGCCTGGTTAATTTTTTCGCAAAAAATAAAGTTTCCCATGCCCTGGTTCAAAAATCCGGTCTGGTAGTTACAAAAGAAAACAGCAACAGAACCTGGGACCGTTTCAGGGACCGTATTATTTTCCCTATTTTCAATTCAAGCATGCAGGTTATCGGATTCGGCGGCCGGGTCATGGATGATTCTTTGCCTAAATATCTCAATTCGCCGGAAACCCCGATCTACAGCAAGAGCCGCTCCCTGTATGGTCTTCATGCTGCCCGACGTCCGGCCAGAATCAATAAAAACATATATATCGCAGAAGGATATTTTGATGTCCTTGCGCTGCACCAGCACCAGATAGCAAACTCCGTTGCGACTTTGGGAACATCAATGACACCTGAACATGTTCGCATTTTAAAGGGGATTATCGGTAAGCAGGGACAGGTGATTTTGGTCTATGATTCCGACGCGGCCGGAATTAAGGCGGCCCAGCGGAGTATTGAACTGTTTAAGAAAGAATATGTGAATGCCCGGATCATGGTACTTCCAGCCGGGCATGATCCGGATTCATATCTGCTTGAATTCGGTCCCGGGCGATTTGCCGAACTGGCTGAACATGCAAGGGGAATCATACCGTTTCTGACCGATTCCGCTGTAAAAAAACACGGGCTTTCCGTGGAGGGGAAAATTAGAATAATAGCGGATCTTATAGGTACTCTGGCTGCCATTGAGGATGATGTGGAACGCTCGCTCTACATAAAAGATCTTGCGGAACGCATTGGTGTTGACGAAGTTGCAATTATAGAAAAAATCAAAAAAATTTCAGGTGCGGGAAAATTAAAGGTACAATCACCGGGAGCCTCTGTAAAGACAGGATTGGCCGGCAATAATACCGGCGATGGAAAAGGCATACGTCTGGAAAAACAAATTATTACCATGCTTCTTCAATTCCCCGAGATTGTACCGGAAATGATCAAGAGGAATGCAATTGATCTTTTTGAAGATAAAAATTTGCGATCTATCGGAAAGATGATTATTATAAACGATACGATTGCAGGTGACGGCAAGGGCGTATCCGAACCGGGAAAAAATAACTCCGGACGTATAGCCGATATCCTGGCGTCCATAAATGATCCGGAAATACGAAGCACGGTTATTTCACTGATTATTGAGGAGGTGGACTGGGATAAAAATGGCTGTAAAAAGCTGCTGTCACAGTTTGAAAACAGATATAAACGCAGGGACAATACGCTGCTTCAGGAGATAAGAACGGCTGAAAAAAACAATGATCATGCATTGCTGTTACAATTATTGAAACAAAAACAGATTCAAGCCCGGAGATAAATAATTGGCAAGGGAAGTGGAAATTAATTACCATCCAAGGTTTGCCGGTATTGCAGGAGGCTAAGAATTTATGGTCAGACAACCCGTTGAAAAGACAAAAGCGTCAATAAAGAGAACAAAAATGGTTGACAGGAAAAATATAGGCGGAAAGCAAGGCACAACCAGGACTGCAAAAACAAAAAAAAAGCGCCCCGGAGGAAATGCCGTTCGAAAACAGGGTGGTAAAAATGCTATCGATAAAAAAGCAATGAACAAATTGATTCTTAAAGGTCAAAAACAGGGCTATTTATCTTATGATGAAATCAATAAGGCGCTCCCGGAAGACATGCTGTCCACGGAACAGATCGATGATACCCTGATACTTTTCGATAAGCTGAACATAAAAATCGTTGACGAAGAAAAACAAAGCATTTTGAAGATCAAAAAGAAAGCTTCGGAAGAAGCCGGCAAGGGCGGTAGTGCTTCGGCCGGTGATTTCGGTTCGGTCACGGATCCTGTCAAGATGTATTTGCGAGAAATGGGTTTGGTCACGCTGCTAAGTCGTGAAGGAGAGGTGGAGATAGCCAAAAAAATCGAAGCCGGTGAGCAGAATGTTTTGAAAGCGTTGCTTGAAGCCACTATCAGCGTAAATTGCATCTTTGATCTCGGGGAGCATATTGAAAAAGGGGAACTGCGTCCCAAGCATGTATTGAGAGATATTGATGAGGGCGATACTTATGTTGATGAGGTTTTGCAGATAGAAAGCTTCATGAATACAATTGATATTATTCGTAATATAGATGAGGAAAATTGCGAATATCGGGAAAAACTGTTTTCAAATAATTTCGAGCCCGATGAACAGCGTAGAATCAGAAGATGTATCGCCCGGCGCAATACCAAAATATTTGAAGCCTTGCAGGGTTGGCGGCTGGCAGGCACTTTAGTAGATAAGATAGAGGAAAATATCAGGCAGCACATCGAGTGGTTTGATAGCAGAAATAAATTGATCTGCATGTGTGCGGAAAATTTTGACGCATCCGTTACCGAACTTCGGGAAAATCTGGAATCAAAAGACAAGCTCTTGGAATGGGCCGGGTGTCGCTGTGATTTGGAAAAAGAGGATATCGTCTTGCTTTTCTGCGATTTGAAAAAAATCCAGGAAGAGCAGGAAGAAAAGGAAAAATTAATTAAAGCCAACTGCAGGAGCCTAAAAAGAATCATCTCGGGGGTTGATGAGGGCAGGTGGAAGGCAAAACTGGCCAAAAGTGAGCTGATTAAGGCCAACCTGCGGCTTGTTGTCAGCATAGCTAAAAAATATACCAACAGGGGATTGCAGTTTCTGGATTTGATTCAAGAAGGCAATATCGGGCTGATGAAGGCTGTGGACAAGTTTGAATATCGCAGGGGATATAAATTCAGTACCTATGCAACGTGGTGGATACGCCAGGCAATCACCCGCGCCATTGCGGATCAGGCTAGAACCATACGCATTCCGGTTCATATGATTGAAACCATCAATAAATTGATCCGAACCTCCCGCTATCTGGTGCAGGAACTGGGGAGAGAACCGAAACCTGCCGAAATTGCTGAAAAAATGGAAATTCCATTGGAAAAAGTCCGCAAAGTTTTGAAAATTGCCAGGGAGCCTATTTCTCTGGAAACGCCCATCGGAGAGGAAGAAGACAGTCATCTTGGAGACTTTATTGAAGACAAAAAATTTGTACTGCCCTCGGATGCCGCAGTCAGTCTGAATCTGGCTGAACAGACGCGAAAGGTTCTTGCGACACTGACTCCGCGTGAGGAAAAAGTGCTTCGGATGCGTTTTGGTATCGGGGAGAAGGCGGATCATACCCTTGAAGAGGTGGGACAGGATTTTGCCGTTACCCGTGAGCGGATAAGGCAGATTGAAGCCAAGGCATTACGAAAACTGAGACATCCGACGCGCAGTCGTAAATTGAAAAGTTTTATTGAAATTTGAAAAACCGGATTACAACGACTATAATACTTGACAAAAGGATTTTCTGAAGTTAGTAAGAAATCCAAGTTTATAACGACTGCTTGATATTTTCAAGCTTTCAGGTTTACGCTGGTTTGTTGTATGGGCCTATAGCTCAGCTGGCAGAGCCACCGGCTCATAACCGGTAGGTCCCTGGTTCGATTCCAGGTGGGCCCATATCCTAATTTTTTCAAACGGGCGGGATCAGATATGTAATATTGAGAAAGGCAGATAATGAGGCGGCTTTACAGATTGAAATATAAAGCTGGCAGGGCGTGGTGATTGAAATATACCACGCCTTTTTTTTAAATTTTTCAGGACTCAAATCTGATTTACCCCAAGACCGTTTTTGCATTACATACATGTTACCCGGAATGACTTTGTTATGAAAGCCAATGTTGCCGATATCATCACCATGATGAACACGATCGCGCCACCTGATCTTGCCGAACAATGGGATAATGTCGGGTTGCAGGTAGGGCTGGCTGAATGGAATGTGCACAAAATCCGGATTGCGCTTGATCCGACCCCGCAAGTGATGACTGACGCCTGTAGCAGCGGCGTGGATCTTCTCATCACGCATCACCCCCTTATTTTCAAACCGTTGAAATCAATTGACTTGAATACTGCCGCTGGTCGTATCATTGATCAGGCTATCCAAAGCAAAACCGCGGTATTCGCGGCACACACAAACCTCGATATCGTATCCGGGGGTGTAAATGATGTTCTGGCAGATCGGATCGGATTAAAAAACACAACGGTACTCGATGAAACCGCCGGCGGTGGAAAATTAAAACTGGTTGTATATGTTCCCGAAATAAACGAGCAGAGAATCCTTCAGGCTCTTATGGAATGCGGAGTCGGCGTGATAGGGGAGTATTCGGGATGTACTTTCCGCAGCCGGGGCACGGGGACTTTCAAACCAGGAGACAAGGCCGTTCCATTCTCGGGCAATATAGGCGTGATCAATAGCGTTGAAGAAACCCGGATAGAAGCTCTTGTGGAGAAAAAAGACCTTACCGCCACAATAGCCCACCTGCGAAGCAGGCATCCTTATGAAACCATGGCTTATGATGTATATCCACTGGTAACTGCAGAGAATGACCATGGATTGGGGCGGGTCGGCGAACTTGAAAAAGATATGTATCTTAAGGATTTCGGTCGGATTGTCGGGGAAAGACTTGGGGTTAAAAATCTCAGGATTGCCGGAAATCCAGACCTGCGTGTTTCTAAGGCGGCAGTCTGCAGCGGCAGCGGTTCAGGATTGATGAGCCATTTTTTTTCCTGCGGCGCCCAGGTATATATAAGCGGGGATTTGGGATATCATAATGCCAGAGACGTTGAATCCCGGAATCTTGGGTTGATAGATATAGGACATTTTGCATCAGAGCATTTAATTATAGATTCCGTTGCAAAACGGCTGCGCAAGATGGCTCTTGACAATAAAATGGACATACATATCGACACCTGTATGATGGAAAGGGCCCCCTTTTGGAATATTGATGAATAGTTTGAAGTAAATGGCGCAGAGGGAAAAAACTGTAACCTTGCGTTTGTGATAAGTCCGGTGGTATTGTTCGAACACAAAGCGATTAATTTATTTTTGAGAAAGAAGTGTTCTTGTCAGTTAAGGACGGAGATCCTATTTCCTTGGAGCAGGATTTCTTACGGTATTGTATTTGTGATGATTCGTAAAAAATTTTAAATTTTATTTGCCCCAAATACATAGTTCTCTTGCTCTTCAGGCGGCTAAAACATTGGCGGTAAACTGAGTTTTTAATTTTTTATAAATGCATCCATTTTTCTATTTAACTGTTAATCATAGGTGGTGAGTGGTAAGTATGAAGGATCAGATAAAACGTTTAATAAAACTTCAGACGATAGAACTCCGGATCAATAAAATAAACAACCGACTGGATGATGTTGGGGAAAAACTAAAGGAACTGGATAAACGGTTTGAATCCTATGAAGAAAGGATTGAGAGCGATACGGCCGTGCTGGAAATCAAAAAAAAGGAGTATCGTGATTATGACGCGGAGATACAAATCAGTCAGTCCATGATAAATAAAAGCCGGGATAAAATGAAAGTTGTCAAAACAAACCGGGAATACAGGAGCATGCTGAAGGAAATCGATGAGTTGAAGCTAAGGATATCCAATATGGAAGAGCAGATGCTCAACAGCCTTGAACAGACAGAAGAGTTGGAAAAAGAAATTGAGGATAAGAAAAAAGAATTCGTGCAGATCGGCGAAGAGATATTAGCTGAAAAAGCAAATGTGCAAAGCAAAGCTGCCATGGACAATGAGAAACTTGCTACATTGCGGCAGGAATGGCAATGCGGCAGCGAGGGAATAAAACCCGATATTTTAAAAAAATTCAGCAGGGTCAATAAAAAGGTTTTCGGGGCAGCCGTTGTATCGGTTCATAATGCCGTGTGTCAGGGATGTCACATGAATATCCCGCCGCAGACATATAATGAACTCCAGCGTTGCGACAGTTTGAAATTTTGTCCTCATTGTGACCGGATTATTTATTGGCAGGGCCTTTAGGGCTCGCGCAGGTAAGCGTAGACTCCGAAAACGGGTTTACATTTTAAGCGCTGATGCATCGGCCCCGGCTGGGTGCGAACCCTTACTTCCGGTCCCGGCCGAATCGACGCAGTGTTTTGTGAAGCAATTGCATGAATTGGAACAGGTAATAATTTTTTTAACCGGCGTCAAACAAATTGGCGGTCAAAGCAGTCCAGACGATCGCGGAATCCATATCGGATTTCGAGGAAAGTCCGAACACCGCAGGGCAGGGTGCTCCATAACGTGGAGTCGCGGCAACGTGAAGGAAAGTGCAACAGAAAGTATACCGCCCGAATGCCGATATCTCCGGGGCAGGTGAACGTTTTGCCTGGAACTGGAAAAGACGGCAGACAGGGTAAGGGTGAAACGGTGCGGTAAGAGCGCACCAGTTCTTCGGGTGACCGGAGAAGCTATGTAAACCCCACCCGGTGCAAGACCAAATAGAGGAGTGATTGAGGGCTGCCCGTCCGAGCTCCCGGGTAGGTCGCAAGAGGCGTCGGGCAACCGCCGTCCCAGATGAATGATCGTTACCCGGCTTATAAGGGCAACCTTGGCCGGGCACAGAATTCGGCTTATTGACTGCTTTGGCCGCTATTTTTTTTAATTTCATTGCCAATATACAAATTCAACAAAGTGTAAACTATTATTGATTTGGCATGAAGGATGCCCATAACCCAATATGTCATGGAGTTGAAAAAATGCTTCAAATTGAAGAGCTCAAAGTTGAAGTCGGTGGGAAACCGATATTAAAAAATATTAATATGGAAATCCCCAAAGGGGAAACCCATATCCTCTTCGGCCCCAACGGATCGGGCAAGACAAGCCTGATGATGACCCTGATGGGATTTTCCGGGTATCGTGTCACCCATGGGAAAATAACCTTCAAGGGCGAGGATATCACCTATATGCCGGTTCATGAGCGGGCCCGTCTCGGAATAGGCGTTATGTTTCAGCGGCCCCCCACGATCAATGGCCTAAAAACCAGAGATATTGTTGAAATTTGCGGGAACGACAGACAGGTTGATGTCGAAGAACTGGCCCGGGGCCTGCGATTTTCTGATTTTCTCGACCGGGATGTTAATCAGGATTTTTCCGGCGGGGAGATAAAACGTTCCGAGCTTCTTCAGCTTATGGCACAGCAGCCCGACCTTGTTTTGCTGGATGAACCTGAATCAGGAGTGGATCTTGAAAGTATCGTTCTTCTGGGGGAAACCATCAATAAGCTTATGAACCGCGGGGTTCAGTGTATTCGTGAAAAACCGCATAAAAATATTATCGCAGCCCAGGTAAAATCAGCGCTGGTCATTACTCATACCGGACATATTCTGGACTATATCACTGCCGACAAGGGGCAGGTCCTTTTTGACGGTGTTTTATGCTATTCAAGAAATGCAAGAGAAATTCTGAAATGGATTCGCGAATACGGTTATAAGGAGTGTGCCAGATGTGCCATTTAGACAAAATCGATAATGTAAACCCCGGAGACTACAATGTAACTGCCCGAAATCATAGCTATGTTAAACAGCTTTCTAAAATCAAACCACAGGAGGCTGCACAGTTTTTAAATGTCGGTGTTGATACAAATGAAAAAGCTCGTGCCGGCACATTTATTCAAAAGGATCAATCCATTATTCACTGTGAGAGCGTCCAGGCAGGCGTGGAAGTAATGGGGATTACAACAGCCGTCGACACATACCCCTGGCTGTCTGATTATATGTGGAAAAGCATTGCACCGGATAAGGACAGGTTTACTGAAAATGCCAATAAAATACCCCATGAAGGATATTTTATCAGGGCACTGCCCGGGGTCAAGGTGAAAGACCCGGTACAGTCCTGCCTGTACATTTCCAGTGAAGGGTTTTCACAGAATGTCCATAATATCGTCATTGCCGAAGAAGGGTCTGAAATTCATATTATTACCGGATGCGCCACGGAGGAGCATTTGAATTCAGGCTTGCACATCGGTATCTCCGAGTTTTATGTAAAAAAAGGCGCTAAACTAACCTTTACCATGATTCACGACTGGGGAGAGAATATCAATGTCCGGCCGCGTAGTGTGACCCATGTGGAAGAGGACGGGGTGCTGATTTCCAATTATATATCCCTAAAGCCGGTGGGGTCTCTTGAGATGTTTCCCACAACCTACCTTGACGGCAAGGGGGCCGTAGCTCATTTTAACAGTGTTCTGGTGGCAGGGAAAGGCGATCATCTCGATGTCGGTTCACGGATCATACTCAATGCTCCGCAAACAAGAGCCGAAATTATTTCCAGGGGAATAGCTGCCGGAGGAACCATCATAGCGCGCGGAGACCTGGTGGGCAAAGTTGACGGGGTAAAGGCCCATCTGGAATGTAAGGGACTCATCCTGCAGGACGGGCTTATGCATGCCATTCCTGAGTTGCGGGGATATGTGCCGGGAGTTGAAATGTCCCATGAAGCGGCCGTGGGTAAGATTGACCAGCGTGAAATAGAATACCTGATGGCCCGGGGACTGGATGAAGAGGAGGCGGTTTCAACCATTGTAAGAGGATTTTTAAATGTGGATATAGAGGGCCTCCCCCAGGCGCTGGCAGAACGGTTGGACAAAGCTATCGCGGAATCCTATAAGGATATGATGTAACGATGAATATCCGAGAAGGTACATATTGCGATATTTCTTTTGCCGAAAAGGTCGAAATTTTTTCCCATGATTATCTGAAGTGCTGCGGTTTTATTGCCGGTGTGGATATGCCCGGGTATACGTTTAGCAAAAAGCTTTATTCCACAATGATATGCGCCTCCCAGCTTTTGGAAGATTTTCTTGATTTTCATGGCGCCAAAAACAATGAGGACTGGTATTTTTATCGCGAACTGGCGGCTGCCGTCAGACATTTGAATACGGCAAGTTATTCTCAAAAACATATATCCAACCGTCTTGACTTTTATCTGATCGAGGATGCCGAGGATTTTAAAAAGGAGGGGGAGGTTACCCTGAATTTTTTAATGTCAACGATAAGAAAACTGGCACCGGTAATTATCGATGAAGCCCGGAGACTTAATATCCCATTGCCCGAAAAACCTTTTGACTATTCCAATTTTCCCGCTGTTTCGACAAGCGAGATGTTAAAATATAATATTGATGATAAAGATAAAGATCAGCAGAAAAAAAATATCGTTAAAATTGCCAGCGAATTTTTGGGTATAGCCGCTAATTTTGATCACTTCAGATTTTATAAGCCGTATAGTTTTGATGAGATGCTGTCAATTGTACCGGAACAGATCAATGAGGTGGAGATACGGCAGTTTGAAATGCTTGTGCATAATCTGCAATCTTCCTTTGATACCTATGTTATCCATGGTGGATACTGGTTTGGTAATCGGAAATTGAAGGCTTTGCGCGGATGTTTTTCAGTGGTGTTCCACTTGTTGCAAATGATGGGAAAATTGCTGCATTTTTATGAAAGGCACCTGCATGAGGCCGGCTACAAAAATATTTACAAAAGCGTTCAGGTTCAACTTGAAAAACTGGTCAACCCCCTGAAGTTGCTGGACCGGACCCTTAATTACGGTCTGTTCTATGTCTGCCATTTTTTGAACAACGGTAAAAAATTGGCCCAGGAAATTCTCAATGAAAACATTGAGCGCAGCAGTATTGCGGTGGGCATACCGGTCAAACTGGGGTTTCATAGCCGTCCTAGCCTGTTGGTCGCAAAAATTGTCCAACATTATGGGGGACAGGTGGAGCTCTGCATTGATTCGGATCGATTTGATGCAGGCAGTGTTCTGGATCTTCAATGGGCCGGTGGAAAAATCAATAAAGAGGGCCTGGACCAGGTTGTCTTTGAAGGTGACAGTCGAGCTCTTAAGGATATTGTGATTCTGGCCGGGGTGAATTATGGCGAAGACAGTATAGGCAAGGGGATCCCTCTGCCCAACGAACTTCAATACCTGCGCCAGGGAAGATAGCCAGTCAAATGAATGCCGCCGTTATTGTTGCAGCCGGAAGAGGTAACAGGATGGGAGGTGACATCCGCAAGCAATATCTGCCGCTTGGCGCTCATCCGATTCTGTGGCATAGTCTCAGGACCTTTGAAACCTGTGGGGAGATAGACCGGATAATTTTATGCATCCCGAAACAGGACTTTGATTTTTGTCGTTTCAACATTTTGACGCATCTTGATTTCCCGGAAAAGATAAAACTTGTGCAGGGAGGAGCCCGGCGTCAGGAATCAGTATATAGAGGGATTGCGGCAATCGACGGTGATGCCTGCAAAAACGGAATTGTTGTTATCCATGATGGCGTGCGTCCTTTTATAAAAGCTGCCGATATCGCCGAATGCATCCGTGGAGCTGCGATGAGTGGGGCCTGCATCCTCGGTATTCCTGCTACCGATACACTTAAAAGCGTAGGCCCGGGAGGTCGTGTCACCAAAACGCTTTCAAGAAACTGCGTGTGGATGGCCCAGACACCCCAGGCCTTTCAATACGATTTGATTAAGACAGCGCATGAAAAGGCCCGTCAAAAAGGTCTGACAGGCACGGACGATGCCCAATTGGTGGAATTGACCGGGCAAGGTGTCAAGATGATCAGGGCCTGCGGAAATAATATCAAAATAACGACCCGGCAGGATCTCGTGCTCGCCCAGGCCCTGCTATGTGTGAATAAATAATTTGCTTTGGCTCTTATTTGAGATTTAGATATTGGAATTTGTTTGTCTTTTGGTGCTTGTAATTTGTGATTTGCGGCGTACGCCTTTTCAGC
>Ga0075121_1000682_pt1 | contig 22942 bp, 21 predicted proteins | sample AntAceMetag02UKG_FD_69793 | JGI IMG/M metagenome (GOLD analysis project Ga0075121, IMG submission 69793) | Saline lake microbial communities from Ace Lake, Antarctica - Antarctic Ace Lake Metagenome 02UKG | ecosystem: Environmental > Aquatic > Non-marine Saline and Alkaline > Saline | place... | reverse complement strand
AGTCCAAATATAGGCAGAAACATTCCAACTACTATTATTCCAATTACACCGCCTACCGTCAAAATTATAGCCGGCTCAACTATAAAAGGAAGACGCTCTACGATAGTCTCCACTTTTTCCTGATAATAATCCGCCAAATGCCCAAGCATATTGGGCAAGCTGCCGCTCTCCTCGCCTATTTTTACCATATTAGTTACAAAGGGCGGAAACTCCTGATAATATAATTCAAGGATTGAGCCAAGAGAACCGCCTTCTCTAACTTTATCTTTTGCTTGAACGATGATACCCTCATAAATTTTATTAGCAACCGCTTTAGAGACAACTTCTAAAGAATAAAGAATGGGTACACCGCTCTTAAGCAGCATGGAAAGACCACTGCTAAAACGATATAGTATAATATTAAAAAATAGAGCACTTAAAACAGGGACTTTAATCTTTAATCTGTCAAAAAGCACTTCGCCTTTTTCGCTGGCCTTAAACTTTATGATAAAAAATACAAACCCGCCAAACATTATTAAAAGAAGCGGCGTCCATTTTTTCATAATATCACTTGCTACCATTATTCCTTGAGTAAGCATTGGAAGATCAGCATCAAAATAGCTATAGAGCTGAGTAAACATCGGCACCACAATAGTTAAGAAGACAATTAAAGCCGCTGTAGATGCTACAGAAAGAAGAATTGGATAGATAAGAGCGGATATCATTTTTCTCTGTAATGCTGCAGTAGACTCCATATACTCACAAAGCTGCATTAAAACCAAAGGAAGCTGACCGCTGGTCTCGCCTGTAGAAATAAGATTTACCCAAAAATCTGTAAATATCTTGGGGTGTTTTGCAAGTGCTGCGCTTAAAGCTTCACCTGCTTCAACATCCTTATTAGCTTTTTCCAGAGCATTATATAAAGATTTTACTTCGACTTGATCTCTTACAATCTCTAGACACCTAAGCAAGGGAACTCCTGCGTCAAGGAGCGTAGCAAGCTGCCGCGCTAAAGAAGCCAAATCATCGATTTTAACTCTGATGCGAAAACGCTTAGTTCTAGATGTTTGCTTAGTTTTTAAAAGCTCCACATTAGCTTTTAAGGAGACGATGACCAGACCTCTATCTTGAAGATGGCCTACCGCTTTATCTTTATCAGCTGCATCTAAACTCCCTTTTTCGATTCCGCCTTTGGGAGTTCTACATCTATAGATATAAGTCGCCATTTAGATTAGCCTTCTTTTATGAGCGTTATTCTTAAAACTTCCTCTATACTTGTGATACCCTCTTCAACTTTAGAGATACCGCTGTCCCAGAGGTTTAAGAAGCCTTTCTCAGCAGTTAAATTTTTTATCTCTTGAGCATCGGCCCGCCTGGCAATCATATCGCGTATATCGGAATCTATCGGTATTAATTCATATATAGCTGCTCTTCCAATATAGCCTGTCCATCTACATTTATCACAACCCTTGGCTCTAAATATCAAATCTTTATTAACTTTAAGACGCTTCGATATATCCGCTGTAGGCTCATATGCCTCTTTACAGTTAGAGCAAAGTTTTCTAACTAATCTCTGAGCTGCAACCAAAAACAGAGAGGGTGTTAAAAGGTAAGGCTCAACACCGATATCCATTAAACGTGTAATTGCAGATGCAGCATCATTTGTATGTAAAGTAGACAGCACTAAATGACCTGTTAATGCTGCTCTTACGCATATCTCTGCAGTCTCTAAATCTCTGACTTCACCAACTAGAATAATATCCGGGTCCTGTCTTAAAAAAGATCTTAGCGCATTGGCAAAAGTCAATCCTATCTGAGACTTAACCTGGACTTGATTTATACCATCAAGCCGATATTCAACAGGGTCCTCAATAGTTGTAATATTCTTATCCGGACTATTTATCTCCTCTAACGCTGCATAGAGTGTTGTTGTTTTTCCGCTTCCTGTAGGACCAGTAAGGAATATGGCCCCGTAGGGTTGATTAATAGCCTCTCTAAAAATTTCAAGCTGATTAGTGCTCAAGCCAAGCTGTGCTAAATCAAGCGGCAATTGAGACCTATCCAATATTCTTATAACAACCTTTTCGCCATAGATAGTTGGAACAACAGAGACTCTAAAATCAACAAGTTTATTCTCGAGTTTCAATACAAAGCTACCGTCCTGGGGAAGCCTTTTCTCGGCTATATCGAGTTTAGAAAGTATCTTTATGCGTGATACTATTGCAAGTTTTAAATGCGGTGCTGGAGGGGGTTTCTCTTGAAGAATTCCATCGACCCTATAGCGTAACCTCATCTTCTTATCTAGAGACTCTATATGTATATCGCTGGCACCCTCGTCTATAGCCTGCCTTATAACTAGATCAACTAACTTAACAACCGGAGCCTCTTCTGCTTTTGCAATAAGGCGATCTAGGCTTGCTGTATCATCTTCGGAAGTATCTTCTAAATTAAGCGTAACGCTATTTGCTTTTTTCTCATATGAGCTTTCTATAGCCTCTTTAAAAACATCGTGTGGCCCATAAAACTCATCGATTGCTTGTACGATTTCGGCTTTTGTTGTAATAACAGAGTTGATATCACAGCCTGTGATCTTTCCTAAATTATCTATTGTTATAAAATCAAGAGGGTCAACTACTGCAATAGTGAGAGAGTTAAATGTTCTTGATATCGGCAATACTAGATATTTTCTTGCTACCTCTTCAGATATCAAGGCTTCTAAGCCTTGATCATGAGCAGGACGTAGATTACCGCTGGCTATACTTATATAAGATATGCCAAGCTGCTTACCTAAGGCTGCCGCTATCTCTTTCTCGGTAACAAAGCCCATTGCCATTAGAACATCGCCTAGCTTGCCACCATTCTTCCTCTGATGCTCCATGGCCTGACTAAAGTCTTCCTCTGTAATTAAGCCCTCTTTGATCAGGATCTCACCAACTTTCTCTCTTATCGCCATTAATTAAACTCCTGTAGTGTCTGTTCAACAACCTCTTCTTTGCTAGCACTATTGTCTACAGAAAATTCTCTCTCTATAGAATCTGAAGCCTGGGTCATACTATAATAAGAGTCCTTTATAATATGTGGAGTAATAAATATTATGAGTTCCTTACTCTCATTTAACTTATAAGTGTGACGAAAAACTTTGCCTATAATAGGGATGTCACCAAAAAAAGGAACTTTACGAACTGTCATATCTTCATCTCTTTTGATTAAACCTCCCATGATAAGAGTATCTCCGTCTTTTATTCTTATCGTAGCTTTGGCTGAGCGTGTATGGGGATCCACATAATCATCAAAAAACGCTGATTGTTTTGGATCTACCACTTCTGAAACAATATCAATAGTAACAAAGCTATCTTTATTTACAATAGGAGTAACTATAAGCTTTACACCTGTCTCCATTCTTTCTGCTTCCGTATAATCACTGCTGTCAGTATCTGTAGTGCTTGTACCAATAGCTGTATCTGCAGTAATCTTTATCTCTGCAGTCTGATTGCTCAAAGTTAAAATCTTAGGCCTGGCAAGTACTTTCGTTTTTTGATTTTGTTTAAGTAAATTCAGTAAAGGATCAAACCCAACGGCTGATATAGTACCGTAACCAGAAGTAGAATCTGTTAAACCACTGAAACGGCCTTTTGTATTAAATGGAAATCTTGTTGCTAGTTCAGACCCAGTAATTTGAATCATACCGCTATCTTCAAAATAGATGCCTATCTCCTCCATATAATCTGTTGAGACCTCTAATATTTCTGCCTCTATCATAACTTGAGGTGTAGGCTGATCTAATTGAGTTATTGCATCTTCTATCATCGGAAAACGGGAAGGAATATCGGTCACTATTAAGCTGTTAGTTCTTTTATCAGATGCAATCTTCCCATACTCAGAAAGAATGCCTTGCAAGAAAGAGCTTGTAACTACATTTCCCTCTGCAGTCGTCTCTTGAACCTGCCCAGCAACGCTCATACCCTCAAACAACCCCTTTATCTCTGCAGGATCAGCATAATTTAACCTATAAATTCGAGTCATAGTCTCTACTGCAGGAACATTCAGCTTCTTTACAACAAATATATTGCTGTCGGGAGGCTGAAAGTAAGTAAGGCTGTTGGCTTTTAATATAGTATCAAGCGCTTTGTCCACTGGAACATTCTCCATGTAGAGCGTAAGCTTTTTATCTTCGATCCTGTCGCTGGCAACAAAGTTGAGACCTGACTGCATTGAAAACACTTTTAATATATCTTTAAGACTTGCATCTTTAAAATCTAAAGATATTGTTTTACCTAGCGAATCAATCTTCTCTTGGGCAAACAGAGAAGATGAAACCATAATTAATATTGCAAAAATTAATACAATATTTCGATAAAATTTCATAATATACCTCCTATTTAGGTTTTAAGATAAAGCTCTCTTCTCGATATTTCAATAAAACACCTTGTTTGTTGATCTCTATAATCTTTGTACCTAGAATAGCATCTCCTATTTTATATACCTTGCCATTTATTATAGCCAAAGGCATACCCTCTCCCCACATAATACCGCTAAGCTGCAGCTGAGACAGTCCTTTTACAGTGCTAGAAGTAGGCCGTAAAAGATTAGATTCCGGGAGATAAGATTTGAATGGATCTCTAAAATTACCACCGCTGTATTCTATTTCAGAAGCATAGACTTGGATAGAAACCAATAAAATTACAGCTATAATGATCATTAAAATTTTCATATTTTAGGCACAACGCTCCCTATAATCATCTGCCAGTTAAGCCTAGCGCTACCATCTGCTGTTTGAGGCATTTTTTTACTAGAACTTCCCTGCTTTACAGGGTAAGCTTTCAATTCCTCTACTTGAATATATTTAGCAGTATTGTCTATAGCTGCCATCATTCTACCTAGCTGATGATAAGAGCCCTCTAGGTGCACAGAGACCTTTATCTTATCATGAAAGGTAGCGCCAACGACAGACATGGGACGAACCGTGACTATTTCAACTCTTTCCTTCTTTGCCATATCATTAAGAATGACCATCAACCAACGCGAGTCAGTATTTTGAGGAAAGACAGTATTTAAAGATACTAACTCTCCTTCCAATTTAATCTTTTCTGAATACACCGATAGCAGTTGCTGTTTTACTGTAATCTGGTCAACAATCTCATTCATCGAAGCCAAATTTTGTTTAACGCTGATATTATAAAAACCGCCCAAAAACACAATTAACAACACTACAAACACTATAAAATTAATTTTTCTATACAATAGATTTGTATTCATCTCATAACCGCCTTGAGAGAGAATTCAATAACATTAAAACCCTCTAATGATGTTTTACCTACATCAACAACCTTAATATCTTTAAATAATTTTTTAGACTCTTTAGAGCTATTCATCTTATCTAATAAATTGTATATCAAATCCACACCTTTATCCCCCGTGTCATAACCATAACCCGATAATAACAACTCCATAGAGCCAGCTCTATCTGCGTTCTTAATTTCTAAACTATCCAGCCAGATACCTGCTGTTAGATTGGCAGGTATAAAATCAAAGATTTCTGAAAACTGTATTTTTTGAGATAAAATATTTTTTAGAAAAGTCTTTTTTTCTTTTAATTCTTCTATATCTTTTTTTAGTTTATTATGACTCATACGTTCTAGGCCAACTGGTATACTTACGCTCTGTCCTATCTCTTCCACGGACTGCATTTGATATTTAAGATAGAATCCGCTCATAGCAAGACCCAGAAACATTAAAATTAGATCACGAATAAGCTCTTTAGGAACCAGGTCTTTAATTCTGAAACCTTTTCCCTGCTTTCCCACGCCTCTATAATCCGAAAAAAAATCCAAATCGATATCATAACCTATAAGGCTTCTCAAACCTGCCCCAATAATACCAAGATGTTTTCTAACAATATCTTTCTTGGCAACCGCCACTTTGTTTTCAAGGGACGCAAGTTTAACATTGACATTGAGAGCACTCATTAGACTCTCGCGGACTTCTTCATTGGCAACCTCACCAGTTAATATCACTTCTTGTATCGACTGCTGGGGAAACTCCTTAATCATATAGTCAATTGTGCGGTTGATCTCAAACACTATTTTGTTCATAACCTGTGCTGAGGTTATCTCTGAGACAGTTGAAACAATAAAATCTCTGGCAATATAAAGATTGAGTCCTTGAGTAACAAGTATGGTTGAACCCGCATAGTCTAAATCTAAAACCAATACAAAGTCTTTTGCTTTTAAATCTCCTGAAGTAAACAGCGCTCTCAGTACGCTAAAAGGATAGGGTTCAATAGCAGAAATATTTATACCCAACTTAGAGGCTATGCGGACATACCTATCAAGGGCTTCGTGTTTTACAGCCATATAGACAACACGCATCTCTTTATTCTTAACCTCATAAGGGATATAAAAATCACTGGCAATATCATCTATGGCAAAAGGGATATACTTCTGCGCTTCGTATTTTATGGCCTCCACCCTCTCTTTCTTACCTAAATAAGGGAGGTCGAAAAATCTAAGCATCACCTCAGATGTTGGAATGATGAATATCGAGCTCTTAGCCCGGGAGGGGAGTTTCTGAAAGAGAGCCCTAAGCTTTGCAATTACTAACTCTACATTCTCATTCAGGTCCAAAGCAGGAACAAAAGGGAGCTTCTCTTCTACATATCCAAGAAGCGAGATATCTTTTAAACCTTTTTTAAGTTGCGTAATCCGCAGAATATCTCTCTTGATCTCTATTGTTGTAGTTACTTTTACCATAATATTTTATTAGATTAACATATATTTTCGTTAACCACCTATTCAAAAACTATGTAACTACTTATCAAAAAGTGTTTTTGTATTTTTATCTTCTCCAGGATTAGCTGGGACTGTGCGTGAATTCAACCACTCATCAACGCTGCTCTTGTCAAATCTCCAAACCCTGCCAACTTTAATACCTGATATTTTCTTTTTATGCAACCAATTGTATATAGTCTGCTTCTCGAGCTTAAGATAATCAGCCAGTTCACTAACATCCATTAACTTACCCATAATATTCGTTTCTTCTTAACTCAATTTACTCCTATAATACCTAACCCATATGTACTATCTTCTTTTTAACTTGTTTTAACTCTATTGTCAAGAAATTATTTTTATTATAATATAGCATCTCTACAAAAATATTTTAAACAAACAGATTGGATGATGGAGAGTAAGAAGAACCTTATTCCCTCAGACTTATCTTATAGTCTTTATTCCCTTCTAAAACAACATGGCCCTCTCTGGCCAGCCAGCCCAAGCTCATAAGAATTACATCTTTGGGCTTCTCTATGTTTGAAGTGAGCTTTCTAAGAGAAACCTTACCGTTTTTATCAAGATAGTTCCAAATCTCTCCAGCCACTATTCCGACTTCGGTAATCATATATTTCTCCTTGTTAAATTAATTTTATCTTAAAAAGGTAAAAAAATAAACTAAAAAGTATCCGGCTCTCTTTTATTATAGCTGCCGCAAAAAGGACATTTGCTAATCTCGTCTTTGCTGTCTGCCTTATAGACACCATAGCATATCTCACACTCCAAAATATTATCTTTCCTAAATTGGCTTCTACTTTTTTTCTCTCTATATGAAAGCAGCCAAAGTAGAATAATAACTGCAAGGGGTAAGAACAAGAATGAGAATATTATCCATTCTAATTGAAGGCTCATAGTCTCTCTCTGGAAAACAGAATCTCTCGCTTAGTCGGAGAATAAAAGAATCCCGTTTTCATTTTGATCCAATTTTCAGAATCCTGAATAAAATCACCGCTCATTGTATTTGCTATTACCATAATGGGCTGTGAATTATCATCGATTTCAACAGCATAGCTCAATCCCTGAGCTCCCAGGCTGGATGAAACTACAACATACTCCTTCACATCTTGCCTATTTAAACCTCTATCCTGCAAATTTGGTTCACTCTTTACCGAAAGCAATGGCTGATAAGAAACACTGCGGGGCTTCTTGGAAAATATTTCTGGGTCAATTTCTGAGCTAAATAGCTCTTCTAAGAAAAATATCTCTTCTCTATCTGCTGTCTGTATATTGGAATATGGTCGAATGTTTTGAAAAACCTCTCCCCAGAATTTTATCCTGGGAATACCAAAGTCAGCATCTATCTTAAGAAAATCTGGTTGAATTAAAAAAATAAAGATGCTATGCCAAAGAAAGGAGAGAATAATAGCTAAGACAGAGACTTTCAATCTATCCTTGTCTGTAAAGTTGCAATATTCAATTTCTCAATTCCAAGCTCCCTACACATATCCCAAACTTCAATAATCTTACCCAAAGAAGACTCTTCATCAGCTTTAATGAGCAAAGAATCTATCTTCTGTTTTCTCTGAGCCAAAACCTCTTTTAAGTCGTCTATGGTAACCACTTCTTCTTCCAGGCGTATTATGTTATCGCTTGTTATAACTATAACAAACTTCTCTTCTCTTAAAACCTCTGCTGTTGCAGTTTTAGGAAGATTAACAATTATACCCGCAGGTTTAACAAAAGAAGATGAAAGCATGAAGAATATAAGCAGAAGGAATACACAATCAATGAGAGGCGTAATATCTATATCTCCTTTTAGCAAGCAGGTTTTACGGGGAATATTAAATCCGCCGGATCTAAAATTTCCAGCCTTAGGTCTCATTACTTCTCTCCTTTCACGACCTGCACCAGCTCTGTTGAAGCTCTCTCCATATTGATAACAAAACCATCTACTTTTGTAACCAAAAAGTTATAAGCTACAAGAGTAGGAATAGCTACAGAGAGACCTCCTACTGTAGTAGTTAGAGCCTCCCAAATACCTCCGGCCAAATCTCCCGGACTAACAGGGCTCAATGCGCCGGCTTTCTCTTGAATGACTTGAAATGCCTGGATCATACCCGTAACAGTACCCAAAAGACCTATCAGCGGAGTTACATGAGCTAAAGTTGCAAGGATATTGAGATTCTTTTCGAGCTTTGGAACCTCAACTAAGGCAGCTTCTTCCATAGCTTCTTTGATCTCCTGCCTACTTGCAGACTGCTTAAGCAGTCCTGCTTTTATAATACTTGCAACAGGAGAAAAGGTTCTATCGCACATCTCTATTGCAGCCATAATTCTATTTCTCCTAACAGCATCAAGAATATTATCCATAAAGGCAGAGACATCTATTTTAGCTCTGCTTAGAGTTATAATTCTCTCGATAATCACCGCGAATGCAACAACAGAACATAAGAGTATAAGATACATTAACGGTCCGCCTTCTCTAATCATGCTCCACATATACTGCCTCCTTTATTTTAATTCTTCTATTTTTTTTAACCTTGCCTTAGCATATATAGCTTCTTCAGAAGATGTAAGGGCTATCTCTCTATAAATTTTTTCTGCCTCCTCATATCTGGCCTCTTTTTCCAACAACCTAGCGCACCGAACCCTCGCTTTATTCACAAAAGATAGATCTACATTATACAAGGCAGAGAGGCTTAAATACTGCAGGATAGCCTCCTCAACCTTATTCTCAACTTCATAAATTTCCCCGATATTAAAACTGGCTTCGGCAGCAATTATATCGTAAGGAGAGACCTCCAGGCTGCGATATTGCTCCAGTGCTCTTTGGCGATCATTTCTCTCTTTATAAATATCGCCAAGCTTTAGCGCTGCAAGCCTGCTAAAACGCTCTTTTTGGCTAACTATAACCTCTAAAATCTTTATAGCCTGCTCAGCTCTGCCTTGCGCGTTGAAGATCAAAGCTATATTATATCTTGCCTCTTGAGAAAGAGTTTTTGAGTCTTTTAAAATATCAAACATGTCAAAAGCTTTCTTTAGATCATTTTTATTGTAATGGCACCAACCCTGCCAATACAAAGATTGTTCTTTGAGATGATCTTTTTTGGCTATCTGATAAGCATTTTGGAAATTAGCACAGGCTCTGTCCCATTCTTTAAGATAGAAATCTAATTCGGCTCTATAAAAATAGAAGTATGCAAGCATATCCGGATCGTCTAAATTCTCTTTCAGCCAATCGTATTCTCTATCTGCATCCTGAAATCTTTTATCTTTTAAATATATTTTAGCTAAAACGAAATGGGCGTAGGGATCAAGGGCCAACATCTCACTGCTCTTGATAAACTCTTCAGCTTCTCTATAGTTCCCAAGATTATAAAGTAAGGCTGCTTTTTGAATAGAGGCTCTCTTTTTGAAGTCTTCTTCAGATTGAGAACTAAGAAAAGTTTCAACCTCAGTTAAAGCCATTTCATAATCACCCTGTTTAAAATAGGCCCCTGCAAGATAGAAGTGTACTTTATCAAGCAATAATGACTTGGGGAAATTCTCTATAGCAACACGGAAGGCTAGAATAGCGCCCGCGTAATCTCCTTGCTGAAACAAATATATGCCTAGTTGATACTGTGCATATTCTGCATAGAGTGAATCCGAATACTCCTTTAAAATCAGATTATATTTATCCATTGCTTCTTCAACCCTACCCATCTCTGCTAAAAGATCTCCTACCCTGCATAAAGAATTTATTTTTAAGTCTATATCTTTACTGTTATTGGCTACTGCCTCAAACTCTAGAACTGCTTTTTCTAAATCGCCTTTTTTATAATAGACCCAGCCTAACATATGACGCATCCGATCAGTAGAACCAGAAGAGAGTTCTTTAGCTAAGAATTGCAAGGCCATCTTCTCTGCTTGTAAAAGCTTATTGATATTATAGTAACAATCAACCAGCTCTAAAAAAGCTCTTTGATGCCAATCAGAATCTTTATACTTATAGATAAAACGCTGGTAATTTCTTATTGCCGGACTAAACTCAGACTTTTTATAAAATATAAACGGTTTCAAATAAAACAACTCGTCCTCAAGATCTTTTAAAATTACGTCTTCTAGTGAAAAAATAATCTCTTCGGCTTCTCTGTAGCGCTCAGTATCTATATAGATCCACACTTTAGATAGCTCTGCTTTCTGAGTCCAAAAAGGAGAAAAATCAGATTGAACAATTTGATCAAATTTATCGAGGCTAGATAAGTACTCTTTGCTCAAATAGCCTACCTTGCCTTTCAAAAAATGATACTCCGCCGTATTTCTATCTATACTATCTTCAATAGCTGTTTTAGCTTTATCTAGGTCTTCAGTCTTAATGTATGCTTGAACTAAATTATGGACCAGCTCTGCTTTTATATCTTCAGGTATAACCAGTCTTTTCAAAACCTCTTCCCAGTACTCAACAGCCTTACTATAGTCCCTTTTATTAAAGTAAATCAACCCTAGTTCATGGCCGGCTAAACCGCTCAAAGCAATATCTTCATCTAATTCAAAAAGCTGAGTCAAAAGCTTCACAGCCTTATCATGCTCCATACTTAAAGCATAGAGTTTACCAAGATAGAAGATAGCCTCCTGCCTTATCCTAACATCTTTTGAATCTAAAATAGCTTCAAAGATTACAACGGCCTGAGAATACTCTTTAAGATAGAACAAGGCTAAACCCTTGATTAAAGAGATATCTTCCTTAAAATCGGAATTGGGATATTTTTTTAAAAAAGCATTACAACCGTTTAAAGTGAGACTGTAGAAGTTATCGCTAAAACTCTGCTTAATGGCAGAATAGTCCTCTCCCTCTCCTGCAAAAGCAAAAGACCAAAAAGAGGATATAATAAAAACAAGGACTAGAGAATAGAGTATTTTTTTCATTTTATAAATTAATAGCTAAAACAACTCTTACGGCTTATCATAACATCCCGAATTTATCTTCTCAATATCTCTTTTAAAAATAATCCTGTTCGGGATCTTCCGCATTTTGCAACCTCTTCCGGGCTTCCTGTTGTAATAACATTGCCTCCATCATCTCCTCCTCCCGGACCTAGGTCAATAATATAATCTGCAGATTTTATCACATCTAAATTGTGTTCTATTACGAGCACTGTATTACCCTTATCAACCAATCTCTGTAACACAGTTAAAAGTTTTTCAATATCAGAGAAATGCAAGCCCGTAGTAGGCTCATCCAGAATATAGAGCGTTTTGCCAGTTCCGCGCTTAGAGAGCTCTGTGCTTAATTTTATCCTTTGTGCTTCTCCTCCAGATAATGTAGTAGCGGGTTGACCAAGATGAATATAGCCAAGGCCGACATCTTTTAAGAGATTTAATTTCAAATACACTTTAGGAATATCTTTAAAGAGCTCTATAGCCTCTTCAACGGTTAAATCTAATATCTCTGCAATATTCTTTCCTTTATATTTTACATCCAGAGTCTGTTCATTATATCTACTGCCCTTACATAGGCCGCAAGGAACATATATCTCTGGTAAAAAATGCATCTCTATTTTTTTTACGCCATCTCCCCTGCAAGCTTCGCAGCGGCCGCCTTTAACATTAAAACTAAATCTGCCCGGCTTATAGCCTCTGATCTTTGATTCTGGCAAGAGAGCAAAGAACTCTCTTATCGGAGCAAATAACCCTGTGTAGGTTGCCGGATTAGAACGGGGCGTACGCCCTATGGGCGACTGATCGACAACGATAACTTTATCAATATTATTTAAACCTTCTATTGCTTTATGTTTACCCGGCTTTAATCTGCTTCGGTAAAGCTTGCGGCTCACAGCCCTGTAGAGTATCTCATTAACAAGAGTGCTCTTACCAGAACCAGAGACCCCGCTAACACAGACAAAGAGACCTAAAAATATCTTAATATCTATGCTCTTTAGGTTATGCTCTTCTGCAGCTATAATTTTGATAGCAGGCCTATCTTTATAATTTCTTCTTTTCTGAGGAATCTCAATCTGTAAATTTCCGCTTAAATATTTTCCAGTTAAAGATTTTTTAGATCTAAGAAGGCCTTTAAAATTCCCCTGGTAAACAACCTCGCCACCGCTCTTGCCAGCACCCGGCCCAAGGTCAACTATATAATCAGAACTCTTGATTATCTGCTCATCATGCTCTACAACAATCACGGTATTACCTATATCCCTAAGCTTATGTAATATTTTTAAGAGTCTGCCGGTATCATAGGGGTGCAGCCCTATTGTGGGTTCATCAAGAATATAGCTAACCCCGACCAATCCTGATCCTATCTGAGTAGCCAGCCTTATTCTCTGAGATTCACCTCCTGAGAGTGTATTGCTCCGCCTGTTAATCGTAAGATAGTCCAGCCCAACATCGCTTAAATAATATAGTCTCCTTAGAATCTCTCTAATGATACCTTGAGATATCTTGGTCTTCATAGAACCAAACCTTATCTCTGAAAAGAAAACTATAGCATTCTTAACGGAAAGATCTGAGAGGTCAGATATGGAGAGGCCGCCTATTTTTACAGCCAAACTCTCTTTTTTTAATCTCTTACCACCGCAATCCGGGCAGGGCAAGCTACTTAAATATTTAGAAAGCTCTTCTTTTAAGTAAGGGCTCTCCGTTGTATTAAACAGCCTCTCTATGAGGGGTATAGCCCCTTCATATCTCCTATCATGAATATACTCTTCGCTGCCGTAAAGAATAATGTTTTGGATTCTCTTGGATAATTTTTTAAAAGGAACTTCTAAACTAAATCTATAATGTTCCGCTAATCCATGCAGCAATCTTCTATAATATAACATGTAGCCCCGACCACCTTTTCGCCAAGGCTCAATAGCTCCATCCAAAATGCTTCTGTTCTTATCTGGCACTACCAGGTCAAGATCAATCTCCAATTTAGTACCTAGTCCTAAGCAGGTGCTGCAGGCCCCATAAGGGCTGTTGAAAGAGAAGTTCCTGGGCTCTACTTCTTCATAGCTTATATTACATTTGGTACAGACAAAGTGTTGATTAAAGAGCTCTTTCTTTTTTTTCCTTCCCAGGTTATATTCTACCGAACATAACCCTCCTCCATATCCTAAAGTCAGCTCAACAGAATCTATTAACCTCTCTCTATTGCCTACGCTAAGAGTAAACCTGTCTATTAATAGTTCTATGATATGTTTTTTATTCTTCTCTAGCCGAGGCAGATTTTCTAAATCGTAAAGAATATTATCAATTTTAACCTTGATAAACCCTTCTCTCTTTAGTTTTTTAAAGAGTTCGGCATGCTCTCCTTTTCTACCTCTAATGAGTGGAGCAAAAAGTTTTAACATTCCACCAGCTTCTAAGGAGAGTACCTTCTCTATTATCTCCTGAGCGCTCTGCTGCTGGATTAACCGTTCGCATTTATAACAATGCACGTCGCCGACCCGGGCAAAGAGAAGCCTGAGATAATCAGAGATCTCTGTCTGGGTTCCGACAGTAGAGCGCGGATTACCTCTGGCAGTTTTCTGTTCAATGGAGATCGTGGGAGAGAGGCCTTCTATTTTATCAACATCCGGCTTACTAAGCTGTTCTAAAAACTGCCTGGCATAAGCAGTTAAACTCTCAACAAACTTTCTTTGTCCCTCCGCATAAATAGTATCAAAGGCAAGCGATGATTTTCCAGACCCACTTAAACCTGTAAAAACAATAAAAGAGTTCCGCGGTAAAGAGAGATCTATGTTTTTGAGGTTATGCATTTTGGCCCCAAAAACAAGAATTTTATCAAAAGGTTTATTTTTATTCATAAGAGAACCTGCTTTTTTTATTGACTCTCTTTATCTCCAAAACTAAAGAGAGGTTTAGGGTTCAAAGAGTTTTTCTTCTTCACCCAAGTATAAACATACCTATAGAGAGACTCTGTAGTCCTTAACCTGCCCTCTGCTATGGCATGTTCTACATCGCGGGCCAACCTATATATAGCAGCATCTAAGAGTAAAGAAAGATCTCTGTTGGCCTTAAGAGTAGCTGTTAATATTTTAAAATTTAACTCATTCTGATAATAATTTCTAATACACTCTGCAAGAAAAGCTCTGAGGTAATATTGCTCTCTAGTTTTTGGGCCCAATCTAACTCCGTTTCTTTTTAAAATCTGAACCAACTGATCGGGAACCAGTAATTTACAAAATTCACCCTCTCCTATAACAGCTACCTCTACTGCAAAATCTGTTAAATCTATTTTTTCATCCATGCCAAAGTGGCCCAAACCCCTAAGGGTAAATATCGTATTTTGAGGGTTCTCCTCTGCAATCCTTTCTATCTGATTCAAAAAAAACTTATCTCTGATTATTACGTTATATTGCCAAAAACCTTCATTGTACTGCTCGATAACATCCAGATACCTTTCTATATTGCCCTTGCAGAAAAGAGTAACTGCAAGCTGGTTTAAGCTTAAGTCATCAAAAGCAACTACAGCTTTCCAATTCTCATATTGTAATTCTTCCATCTCTATTCTTAAGTCTAATTTAGCAAAATAATTATATATTTCATGATAAAACTCTGTAGGATCATGAATACCCCTGCCTCTCTCTATCAATTTAAGCTCACCTAAAAGAGCCTCTCTGGTTTCATTGAAAGCATCTTTTTCGGTTAACCCCTTGCCTATAATTACTTTTTCTATAGATTCTTTGGGAATTAAGCCCAACTCATCAATGTATATAAGGGGTGAAGAATATCTCAGCGCCTCTTGATATAAATCATCAAAAAGCTGCCTAAAAAGGTAGAACTCCTCTTTATGATAAGAGTAGATGAAGATTATTTTCTGCTTCAGACCTTGAGGCCTATTGCGCTGCAACATCACTCCTACCGGCGGAATACTAAACATCTTGCCATCCCAAATCAAAAGAAAGCTTTTTTTTGATAATGTTTCCGAGCCTTTTACAGAGACAAGCCTTACCTTGTCGATCTCAGGATATATCAAATGGTACCCGCCTTTTACAGATGCAATGAAAGGTTCGCTTATCTTAGAAAAATCTTTTTCTACATATTTTAAATAAAACCTATCCAAATATACACCGCTCTCTCTGGCAACCCTTACAATGCTCTCTTCCAGAGAGAGGGTATGGCTCTCTTTTTGAAGCTTATTTTCAAGAACATAGAGACCTACATCATGACTATAGTGTTCCAATAGATTTTTTAAGGCCTGAGATGCTGAATATAGACTATCCGCATACAGGGAGCTGCTCGTTAAAATTAAAAAGAGGATAATTACCGCTAATCTTTTCATCTTACTTCCTTATTATATCAACAACTTTATTTCGCAAATTTTCGCCTTTCAATATTTTAACTCTAGACTTTGGTACCGAAAAATAATCTGAAAGCATCTTGATCAAATCCTTGTTAGCCTTACCCTCTTTAGCTGGAGCATTAACTTTAACCTTTACAACGCCTTGCTCCTCTATTATGCCCGACCTCTTGGCATTAGGGGTGATTTTAACATTTATCTTCACAGGGAAATAGTATACCTCAAACATCTATCGAAGACCAGATGAAGTTAAAACCAAAAACTACATCAAACTATGCCTTATCTTTTGAAATGCATAAACCAGTTGGAACACATAAAACTGTTGATATCTAGCGCATCTCTGTTTTAATTATATTAAATAATTCTCGAGCTATAATCTTATATCCCTTCAAATTAATATGTACATGGTCATGTTCCGGATCTATAAACAAATCTTCTCTCTGGCTGAATAACTCAGCTAAATCTACTAAAGCAGCATCCTCCTCTAGAGCTGTTAACCTTATAATATCGTTATAAGATTTGTGAATTTTAACCCAGCCTTGATCTTCATCAAGATACGGAGAGGTTAGAAGTATTGCTTTAGACCCGTTGACTCTACAAATTCTAATCATATTAATCAGATTATTTTTAAAGCTTTGCTTAGAGACCCTATATTGTTTTATATGCCTAGGGCTGTTATAAATTTTTTGTTTGATACTTAAAATCCATCTTTTATAACATTGATAAAATTTACTCCAACCAAAATATTTATCTAAATGCGCGCTATGGCATTTTTGTTTTTTGTCTTCTAAACCATTTAGTGCCCGGCTATAATCGTTAGGTCCAAAGTTAATGCTAACAAAATCGGGCTTGTATTTGATCAATTCGTTCTTTAAATACAGGGCGCCTTGATATGAAGAATATCCAGGAACTCCTGCATTAAAAATTTTAAAAGTACTTTCTGGAAAATTTTTAATCAATATCTCTTCTAGCATTTTAGGGTATTCTTGATAGCCTCCATACATAACCGAAACAGAATCAGAAAGACATATTACTCTATACTCTTCCTCTCCAAACTGCGGATAGACACCTTCTAATCTCCAAAAAAGATTTTCGTCATAAGCACCCAGTGTCTCATCATATATCTGCATTAAAAAGTGTTTTTGAAATGAATGGTTAGAGCTAACCAATATACGACAAGAAAATTCTAGGCCAAAAAAAAATGCGACAACCAGTGTAATTACAGCAAATGATTTCTTCATATTCATGAAATCTTTATTACATTAGTTAAGAATTATATTTCGAATATCTTCTACGCTTTGGAAGAGGTGGACATTAAAATCCATACCTTTTGCAGCTTGAATCAAATCGCTTCGATCATCTGTATAAAAAATTTCTTCAGGATTACATTTTGCCTCTTCTATTGCTTTTTGATAAATTACAGGATCGGGTTTTAAAACACCAACGCTATAGGAAGTAATAATCTTGTCTGCTAATCTCACCACAGGAAATTTATCCCAAATGTATTTAAAATGAACTTTGTTAATATTAGAAACAATAAAAAAACTTTGAAACTTTAACTTAATATCCTTTATCAGTTTCGCCACTCCTTTATTTTCCCAAAAAATATTATTCCAAATTTCATAAAAATCCTCTTGGTTAAGATTATCTATATTTAAAGTCTCTTTAACTTCTTCAAAAAAACTCTTTTCATTAATTAAACCTGCATCAAAACGCTCAGTTAATGGTGATGCAAAAAACAGATCATATATCTCCAGTGGTGTTTTGTCGGTCTTCTTTGCTATTTTCTCTGCTGCTATCATATGATCAAAGCAGATAATCACGTTGCCTAGATCAAAGATAACAACCTTAATTTTGTCCCTGTTATCTATCATCTTATCTAGCCTTTATGACTTCTCCAGAGACCATATAACGATTCTCTCCAAGATGGTGTAAAGTTTGAACACCTTTATCGTTGCATTGGAGAAATTTGCCATCAAACCAACTAGGGTCAGCTATAGCCCTTAAAGCTTCCGCTACAAAGAGTGTGTGGTCACCTATATTATACATATTGCGTACTTTACACTCTATATTGGCAAAACACTCCTCAATGAGAGGCGCTGCAATAAAATTTGCAGCTACTGGATGAAGCCTTGCTTTATCAAACTTGTTTACTCTTTTACCGGAACAGGAGCCGCAGAAATGAACTTCTCTTATCAAATTTCTGCCGGGAATATTAATAGTGAGTTCTCTGCTTTTCCTTATTAACTTATTTGAAAAATGCTTTTTAGAGATAGAGAGGGCGAAGAGTCTCGGTTTAGACGATAGAGGCATCTGCCAAGATAGAGTAACGATATTATTAATATTTCTAAAATGAGATGTTACAAGAATAACACAACCATGATTTAAAAGCCTACGAGCATAATCCAAAGGTATCTCTCTTTTAATCATAGGAGCATATTGTAACATTTCTAGGTTGGATATAAAAATAAATTGAGCAAATTCAATGTATGCTGAGGCCCACAAGTATCGGAATCAAAATAATCAGATGTATTGATAAGTCCGACTCTAGAAGAAACTTCTCCAACATTAAACACAAGAGCTCCTTCTAGCAGCATTGACTTATCATTACTATATTCATCCTTAAAAGAGTCACCAACAACCATAAAATCTTCGTTATTGAGACCTAATATAGTTTTTACAACCCTCAAGGCTTCTCCTTTATCAACCATAGTTATATCTATGGACTCCCTATTGCCTCCAGAACTTATTTTTACTTCAAAACTGCTTAATCTTTGACTAAAAAACTCTACATACTCATTCATGGCCTCTAATCCTGTATCTCGGAAATAGGATGTAAACTTACTCTGACTTTCGTAAGTTTTAGCTATACTATCTTGACCATATTGAGCACGGAAATCCTCAACTACTTGCTCTATTGCTACGCTCTGCTCTAAAGAAAAAATGCGGTTGAAAAATCTGCGAGACTCACCGCTTTCATCAAACACAAATCCTGCTGAACCTGTATCAGTAAAAAGATAAAACTTGGTCCAATCAAAATTTCTCTGATGAGTTTCGTTATATTGCCTAATTTGAGAAAGCACTCTCCTATCAACAGTCTCATAAAATGCCCCGGTAACAATGCATATGTCCATGCCTTTTTCATTTAAAAGCGCCTCTATCATGTCTTCACCAATCGATTCTCCTGAATTGACTAATGTAAAATCCATATCCAACACAAGGATTTTAATAGAACGGGATGCAATTATATCTTCTAGGCTTGTGGGTGCTTTTAAGCGCCTACAATTAAAGGTCTCTGATTCAAAAGAACTCAGAAATAAAATAGATAAAACAACCCCCAAATATCCTAATTTAAGTATGTTTTTCATAGCCATTTTTAAAAATATATTTCTGTATAATTTATAACATGCAATGGCTTGAAAAACAAATTAGACATGCATTTCTCTAAACCTGCTAACCCTTGCTCCGACTATATGTTAAAACCATAGATCGCCATAATACGCACATACAGTTTTAACCATTTAGGCAGTTCTTTTAGGAGTTTAGGGTTAACATTCTCACCAAACTGTTCTAATTTTTGAACTCCTCTTTACAGCGTTAATTTAATATTTTGATTTCTTTGTTGCCTTATTATTCATTTAAATTTTATAATAAAAACAATGAAGAAAAACATAGTTCCACTATTAATGTTGTTCGCTTTAGGCTGTGCTTCTAAGCCACAGATGGTCACGATGTATACTCACCATCCTATATTCCCTAAAGGCAATATCGCCCTTAATGCCGGAATGGATTTATTTCAAGACCTAAGACCTGAAGAAGAGAAGGAGCATACGGAGAGACTCTCCAATCTTGATGAAGAACTCACCGTATTGATTACAGGAGACTTAAGAGATGCAGAGTTGTTTAATTCTATTAGAATCACCTATCAGCCAGAAAACGTAGATATAATAATTAGAGGGGAGATAAATTCTTTTTACTGGAAATCATCTATCGCTCCAACCGCAAAACTACCCTACATAAAATATATCCATGATATAGGTATTAAATCCGGGGCCGGAAAGGGTAAAGTTGCAATTACGTTTATCGTTCTTAATGCAAGAGACAAAACCGAAATATGCCGCTACGAAGAGAGGGCTAAGATGGAGCGCAAATATTCTTCCCATGAAGCCCAGAGCTCAGGGAGCGAAACTGCAGAAGCTCTACGAGAAGTGGTTGAAAAATTCATAGAAAAGATATTAAGCAACAAGGAACTGATACTTCTTGCAACAGCCATCAAATAACTACCGTTACTATCTTAAGCTTTGCAATTGGTCTAAAAACTCTTTGATCTTCTTCTCGTAACCAATATTTTTAGGAAGATAGTAGCTAACATTTTTAGGAAGATAATCTTGCTCAACCCAGCCATCTTTATAGGAATGGGGATACTTGTAATCTTTGCCGTGGCCCAATTTTTCCGCACCCTTATAATGACTATCCTTTAAATGGCCTGGAACCTCCAGTACTCTACCTCCTTCAATATCTCCAAGAGCTTCCTCTATAGCCATATAAGATGCGTTTGATTTAGGAGCAGATGCAAGATAGGTTGTAGCCTGGGCTAAAGATATTCTAGCCTCAGGCATTCCGAGATACTCAACAGCATAAGCTGCAGCCTGAGCAACAGATAAAGCCTGAGGATCAGCATTACCTATATCTTCAGAAGCGGCTATTAAAAGTCTCCGAGCAATAAAACGGGGATCTTCTCCGGCATATATCATCTTTGCCAACCAGTATATGGCAGCATCTGGAGAACTGCCGCGAATAGATTTTATAAAGGCGGAGATTGTATCATAATGGTTATCCTCTCCGCTATCATAGAGCAAAGCCTTTTTTTGAATCGAATCTTGAGCAATCTTAAGGTCTATATTTATCCAGCCATCTTTATTCTCTGCTGTAGTTAAAGCAGCAATCTCAAGGGCATTGAGCGCACGGCGCCCATCTCCATCTACAACCTGAGCAAAGAATTTTAGTACCTCTTCATCTACTTTCAACTTTAAACCGCCTAAGCCTCTCTCTTGATCAGAGATAGCAGCACGTAATATCTTTATAATTTCAGCTACAGATAGAGCCTTAAACTCACAGACCAATGAGCGAGAAATCAGAGGAGCTGTGAGAGCAAAGAAAGGATTATGAGTTGTTGCTCCAATAAGAATAGGATTGCCGGCTTCTATGTCCGGTAAAAGGGTGTCCTGCTGAGATTTATTGAAACGATGAATCTCGTCAATAAAGAGCAATGTTTTTTTATTATTTTGACTATATTTAAAATCGGCTTCTTTTATTACCTGCCGTAACTCTTTAACATTAGAGGCAACAGCATTGAGCCGTTTAAAATAAGAATCTGTTTTGCTCTGAATTATCAAAGCCAAGGCAGTCTTACCTACACCCGGCGGGCCATAGAGAATAAGGGAGCTTATCTTGTCAGCATCTATGGCTCTCTTTAAGATCTTGCCTTCTGATAAAATATGTTCCTGGCCAACAAATTCGGAGAGATCTCTTGGCCTCATTCGAGAAGCCAGAGTTAACCTGCTCTCTATCTCTTTTTTAAACAGAGTAACCATGGTAAGCTTTTAGAATTACTCACGTATCTGACAAGATAACTCTGCACAGAGAACATCCTTAATCCCTGCTTCTATCCTATCAACCTCTTCATCTTTCAGCGTTCTTTCCAAAGATTGGAACTTAATTCTTACTGCAATGCTCTTTTTGCCTAAACCTACCTGCTTACCTTCGTATATATCAATTATTTCTACATTTTGTATTAAATCGTCTCTATCTTTAATTTTAAACAACACCTCGGCTACCGCTATAGACTTGGATAATACCAACGAGATATCTCTTTCAATAGCAGGGTATTGAGAGATCTCTTTGTATTTAGAATCGTCCTTTTGAAAGCGTTCGACTAAATCTAATACAATCTCACCTATATAGACTTCCCGTTTTAAACCATAATAATCTTTAATCTCATCAGAGACTTTACCAAGAGATGCAATCTTATCATTGCCAAGCATTATCTTTGCAGAGCAGCTATCAGCATAGAGATGATTTTGATCTGTTGTAATGTTATAATCTCTGATTCCAAAATTATTTAAAATTCTTTCAATAATGGTTTTAAGATCGAAAAAGGTATGCTTTAACTCTTGCCCAAAACAATTCCGGTATTTAATACCGCTAAGCAGTATCGCTGCCGCCTTGATCTCTCTGGGTTCCTTGAGCCCCTCAAGCTCGTCAGACTCCTGCTGAGCATAAGAGTAGGTCTTGCCTGATTCAAAGAGAGCAAGATTATAGTTCATGCGATTAAAATTATACTCTGCTGTCTTTAAAAGTGACGGCATAATAGAGGGTCTTAGAACGGAATAACTTTTTACCAGAGGGTTATCCAAAAAGATCATATTTGGAAAATCTAGTCTAGCTGCTTCATCTTTGGATAAGAGAGCATAGCTTATCGTCTCATGCAGCCCCTCGCGCACCAGGTAGTCTTTGACTTTATTTGTAAGATCACCGCTGTTAAACTCTTTTAATTTTTCTTCCGAGGAGAGCTCAAGAGTCGAGAGTTCCTGGACTGGTATATTGTCATATCCATACAGACGCGCTATCTCTTCAATGTAATCTATACTGCTGCTCAAATCTCTTCTATAACTAGGGGCTTCTATCTTTATCATATTTTTTGAAATAGATAATGGCTCACAGCCTAAATTCTTAATTGTTTTACGAATCCAAAAACTAGAAGGAAGAATTCCGATTTTCTTTTCGATATCTTCAAACTTCAGTACAACTTTTGACGATAAAGGCAGCTGCTTCTTTATAAGGTCTTTGGCTTTATCTATTACTACAGTCGGATTGGTCAAACTATTATCCGATGCATGCTTACGGATCAAATCAACAGCACATTTAG
>Ga0075121_1000673_pt1 | contig 23207 bp, 19 predicted proteins | sample AntAceMetag02UKG_FD_69793 | JGI IMG/M metagenome (GOLD analysis project Ga0075121, IMG submission 69793) | Saline lake microbial communities from Ace Lake, Antarctica - Antarctic Ace Lake Metagenome 02UKG | ecosystem: Environmental > Aquatic > Non-marine Saline and Alkaline > Saline | place... | reverse complement strand
CCTTATATGTTTTGCGATAAAAAAGAGTTAAGAGTTCTTAGGATTTAAAATTTATGACAAAAGATGATAGCATAGGAACTGTAACCCCCAAAAAATTTGTCTTTGGAGGCAAGGGTGAAGTGGCGCTCCTTCTGGATTGCGGTAAAGAACTGCGTCCAGTTACAATTGAATACGAAACCTATGGAACGCTGAATAAAAATAAAAACAATGCCGTTTTAATAATTCATGCATTGACAGGGAATGCGCATGTTGCCGGTTATCATTCAAAGGATGATAAAAAGCCGGGCTGGTGGGATGAAATGATTGGTCCGGGGAAAGCATTTGATACGGATAAATACTTTATTGTTTGCAGTAATAGCATAGGTGGATGTTCTGGTTCTACAGGACCACGTTCAATTAATGCTGAAACTAAAAACCCCTATAATCTAACCTTTCCCGTAATTACAATTGCAGATATGGTAAGAGCGCAACACCGTTTAATGCAGCATCTTAGTATCAGCAAATGGCTAGCAATAGCAGGTGGTTCTATGGGAGGGATGCAGGTTCTTCAATGGTCGATTGATTATCCTGACTGTGCCGAAAGTATTATTGCTATCGCTACAACAACCAGTTTATCACCGCAGGGCATCGCTTTTGACTGGGTTGGACGGGAAGCTATTATGAGCGATCCTAACTGGGACAATGGAAATTATGAAGATAATACCCCAGAAAAAGGCCTTGCTACAGCTCGAATGCTTGCGCATATCACATATTTGAGCGACAAATCAATGAATATGAAGTTTGGAAGACGGCTTGGAAAACAGGATAACTATAATTATGATTTCACAAAAAATTTTCAAGTGGAAAGTTATCTGGAACATCAGGGACAGCGTTTTGTAGAAAGATTTGATGCAAACTGTTATTTATACATTACAAGAGCAATGGACTATTTTGATCTGGCTGCAAAGGATAATGGGAATTTGGATTCAACTCTTTCTGTAGCAAAAGCCAGCTTTCTTGTTATTTCTTTTTCAAGTGATTGGCTATTTTCTCCGGAAGATTCAAAAAAGATTGTTCGCGGTCTAAGACAAAATAATACAGATGTAGTTTACTGTAATATACAGTCAAGCTACGGCCATGATGCCTTTCTGCTTGAAACTGAAACATTAACCTCATTAATTTCTGATTTTTTAAAATGCCGTTATAAGGAGTCAAGTAATGTTAACGAACATAGCTGAACGCTATAGGTCTGACCTTTATAAAATTATAGATCTTATACCTGAAAAAGCACGAGTATTGGATTTGGGCTGTGGAGATGGTACACTCCTTCATATGCTTATAGAACAGAAAAAAATTAAAGGAACAGGCATTGAGTTCTCTCAGGATAAAATACTTGAATGTGTAAAAAAAGGCGTGCCGGTTGTTCATGGAGATTTAAATGACGGACTTGATGAATTTCAAGATAACACTTTTGATTTTGTTATATTAAGTCGTACTCTTCAGTCGGTAAATAGGCCTGATCTTTTACTGGCTGCAATGGGAAGAGTCGGTAGAAAAGTAATTATTAGTTTTATAAATATGGGTTTTTTTAAGTCTCGCTGTCAGCTTATGTTTTATGGAAAAATGCCTATAACTAAAACGCTTCCACACACTTGGTATAATACACCCAACACACATTTGGCAACAATAAAAGATTTTCAAAGTTTATGTTCAGAATTAAACATGTATATTATTAATAAAATACCGTTTGGAAATAAAAACAATTTTCCTGCGCGAGTATGGCCGAACATGTTCTCTTCAACATGTGTTTTTGCTATTACAGCGCAGGCACCGGAAAAGTTGTAGAGTTTGTGATTGGTGGAAAATTAAAAATCGACAATGAGAATGAAGATAAAAATATAATAAAGAATAGATTTTTAATAAAACTGAAACCATAAACCCCGCGTGGCGGGGCAAGTCTAAAACTTGTACTGCTGCCAGCAGTATCTGAAATTTTATGATTTAAAGAGAGGTTATATATGACAAATAAAAAAATGGATGATTTTATGTCATCATTCACATATGAAGGATTGACTTTTGATGATGTATCTTTGTTAACTGCTTATGCGGATTTTCTTCCTTCAGAAACTAATGTAAAAAGTTTGTTTTCAAGAAATATAGAATTAAATATACCCTTTATTAGCGCAGCCATGGATACTGTAACTGGAAGTAATATGGCTATTGCTATTGCACAGCTGGGCGGAATCGGTGTCATTCACAAGAGCTTTTCTATAAAAAAACAGGCAAGTGAGGTACGTAGAGTTAAACATTACCTTAACGGTCTAATAAAAACACCTGTTTCATTTCATCCGGAACAGACCATTAATGAAATGCAAAACGTAAAAGTTAGCAAGAAGTATACTTTTTCAGGATTTCCAATAGTAGATGATAACAATAAGCTACTGGGAATCATTACCAGGCGGGATATTAAATTTGCCGCCGGTAGCGAGCTCAAACTGAAAGATGTAATGAAAAAAAACTTGATAACTGCACCGGTTAACACACCTTTGACTGAAGCTTTTGAAATAATGATGAAAAGCAGGATAGGGAAACTGCCAATAATAGATAGCGCAGGTAAACTTACAGGACTATACAGTCTTCAGGATGTTAGGTCTGTTATTGAGAATGTTAATCCAATGTACAACCGAGATTCTGAGCATAGATTAAGAGTTGCGGCAGGAATAGGCCCTTATGATATGGAAAGAGCTGAAGCTCTCGTAAGTTCAGGTTGCGATGCTTTGGTTGTTGACACCGCACATGGTCATTCTAAAGGGGTAATAGATACGGTTATACAATGTAAGAAAACTTTTAGCAATATAGATATTGTCGCGGGAAATGTTGGAACAGAAGAAGGTGCGCGGGCGTTGTTAAAAGCCGGTGCAGATGCAGTAAAAGTAGGTATAGGGCCGGGTTCTATATGTACAACCAGAGTTGTCGCAGGTGTTGGTATCCCGCAAATAACGGCTATTTATAACGCTGCAAAAGGAGTTGGCGGTTCAATTCCTGTAATTGCTGATGGTGGGGTAAAGCAATCTGGTGATATTGCCAAAGCTATTGCTGCTGGTGCATCTTCTGTTATGATGGGGTCTGTTCTTGCAGGAACACAGGAAAGTCCCGGAGAAAAAATATATCATAAAGGCAGAACTTATGTTATATATCGAGGAATGGGCAGTCTGGAAGCGATGAAAGAAAATTCAAGCAGCAGAGAACGCTATGGAGTAAAAGACATTGATAATATAAATAAATTAGTTCCTCAGGGAATTGAAGGAATGGTTTTATTTAGAGGTTCTGTGAGTGATGTTTTGGGACAATATACTGGAGGATTGCGATATTCACTTGGGTATTGTGGAACAAGAATAATACCGGAATTACAGAAGAATGCACAGTTTATACGTGTTACTTCCGCAGGTTTAAAAGAAGCACATCCGCATGATATTAGAATTACTAAAGATGCACCAAATTATTCTATAGAATAATATATTCAATAGTAATAGGAATTTACTTTTTAGGGTATTATGTCCATAGCAAAATGATTTTAGAAAAATTGTAAAAATAATTGAGGATAAAAACTGCACATATAACCCAAAATCAAAAATACCTCCGGTATAATATCCAACATTGTTGAATAACGTAACAAAAAAACAAAAACAAGATGTATCTTGATTGAAAAGTTACTTCTTATACAATATAAATAGAAGTATAGAATTCCCGCGTTTATTGTAATCTATTTATAATATAAAAATATCAATCCATGATAAATCAACTCTATCTATTTTTCTTTTATTTAAGTGTATAGGGATTTGCTTGTTGACATATTCATAGTCAACAAGATTAACTATCGCAATAAAAAAAGACAAAAGCACGAGTTTCGTTGAATAACTGGAAAGATTTATTTTGAAGCTGAGAATTTTCCAGACAATAATCATTTACTACAGAGATAGCCTATTAGAGGCAAACAAACTCAAAGTGTACTATTTTTAATAAACATCAAATCACGATTGTTAATTGACCAAACAATAGAACTTATATTTTATCATTATGGCAAAAGCGAAATCAATCTTTGCAATAGACATTGGTTCGGCAAGTTTAAAACTTGCCGAATTCAGTTATCCTGCATCAGGTGAAATGATTCTTGAAAAATACGCGTATGTTGAATTCTCCACAAACCTTAAAGACAATACAAAACACCTTGAATCTATGGAAACTGCGTTTAACGCGACTATTGATAAATATAAATTTCAGGCCAAACAGGTTTACCTTTCTATATCCAGTCAATCAACATTTATTCGTTTTGTTAAACTTCCTCCTACAAGCTATAAGGAACAGAAAGTTCAACAGTTAGTTGCTTATGAAGCGAAACAAAATGTACCATATCCGATGGAAGAAGTAACCTGGGACTACCAGCTGATTAATAGTAAATCCGAAGATATTAGTGAAATTAACGTGATGTTTGCTGTAGTTAAAAACGAAATTGTCAACAAAATCGTTAATATGATAGCAAAAAAGGGTTTTTTAACAAAATTGGTAGATATATCGCCGACAGCCTGTTTTAATGCAGCCCGCTACAATAAGTTTGGCGATAAAGAGTGTGTAATGGTATTAAACATAGGATGCACCTGTTCAACACTCGTTTTCATTGACGAAGGCAAATTTTACGCACGAACTATTCCTATTGCCGGCTATACCATTACTCAGCAAATTTGTAGGGAATTAGATGTCTCTTTTGAAAAAGCGGAAGAAATTAAAAGAACTATTGGTTTTGTTGCCCCCGGAGGTGCTTACGAGGAACCTGACTCAGAAGAAGCAGCTAAAATTTCAAAAATTACTAGAAACGTAATGACTCGGCTTCATGGTGATATTAATAGGTCTATAAATGTATATAGATCACAACAAAAAGGAAAGAAACCGAGTAAACTATATCTAACTGGCGGAAGTTCAATAATTAATCTTACTACGGAATTTCTTTCAGATAAACTAAAAATACCGGTAGAATATTTTAACCCTTTTAACGTAGTAAAATTATCAGATTCAATTGACAAAGATAAACTTAAAAGTGTTGCCCATACAACAGCTGAAGTCATTGGTTTAGGATTAAGAAATGTGGCAACATGTCCGATCGAAATATCTTTACTTCCCGGTGATATTGTAAGACAGCAGAATATTAATAGCAGAAAATATTTATTTATTGCTTCGTTTTCAACTTTTATACTTTGCTTGTGCCTAATCCTATGGGGGGTCATTAGCCAGAAAAATTTTGCGGTTAGCTTAACAAATTCCAGCGAAAAACAAACTCTATTAACGGAAAAACATTTATATACTTTAAAATCAAACTTATCAAAATTAAAAAAAGCTAAAAATAAATTTGATGTTACTGATAATTTCCTGAAAGACAGAAACACCTGGATAGTCTTATTGAATACAATGCAGCAATGCCTCCCTGATAATACTTGGATTGTAGAACTAGCTCCAACAGAAGAAGCTTCAGGAACACTAGTGACTCGAGAAAGAAGATCGATTTTTGGCAGTAAAAAAGCCTCTAAAAAAGAGCCGGTAAGCAAGAATGGCGGTAATTGGATAGCAGTCAAAGCCCACTCGCTGGTTTTATCCAAATCTGCAAAAAAAACCTCTGCGGAAATTTTTAAAAGCAATCTTCTGAAAACCGAAATATTTTCAAACAGTCCTAACGACATTGTAATAACCGAATTTAAAACGAACCCCGATGAATCAAACAATATAGTTACATTTCGCATAAAAATTAAACTTAAAAAACCATTGCCGAATTAATAATCTATTATGAAAAAATTTTTAGAACAAAATCGTTTTCTTGCAGTAACATCTGCATTAACGCTTATAGTTTCTCTTATATTAATTTATTTAATATATGATACGAATATTGAAAGAAGCTCAGCTAACAGTGCTTTAAACGTTTTAACAGATAAAATTCAAAGACTTAATAATTATCGACCGTCACCAACCAAAAAAAATATTGAGGTAATTAAAGAAGATCTAAAATATATTGGAAGAGAAACTTCCAAATTTGAAGAATATTTCGGAACTGTATACAACGATGCACTTAACGCTTTTATAAAAACACTTGAAGAAACAACGGCAGCCGAATCTGATACGGGAGGAGTAAAACAGGAGATAGCAAGTACTGTTCAACCAGAAAAGAACCTTTCGGCAATGAACAATAATAGCGAAACCATAGATTTTGAATTGAAGCAGAAGTTTATAGCGTCCTGGAAGGCATTTATAAAAAAACAGAGAGAAATAGACGAATCTTTAGAACCGTCAGAAGTTCTAGATAAATTTAGAGTATTCAATAAGTATCCCGAGGATAAATTTAAAAAAGCAAAATATGTTTTTGAAACAGTTTATAAGCAGAACACAATAGAAGAAGTTACTGAAAATAACCTTGATGATTATATTTTAGCAGCTCTTGGGTTGCCATTGGACCTTACACGAATTAGTTGTAAAAAATTTGTTGATGATATACAGAAAACTCTAGAAAAAGAACTTAGAAAAGCAAAATTGCTTTCCAAATTAGAGCATCTTGTGCTTTTTAATGAATTCACAACTATTCCCAATGACGATCAAATTCCATATATCATTAAATACTGTAGGCTTTATGAAGATTTATTCACAAGAATAGCTAATTCCAACATTGAGACACTGGTTTCATATAAAAAACTAAATGGACTTAGAGGGCAAAAAAACGGATATTTTCTTATTTATAAATATGAAGTTCAATTTATTTTATCATTAAACTCGGCAAGGGAGTTTTTAAACAGCCTTCAAAGTGCGTATGAAAATAATAGAATTTATGTTATTAAAGGTATTAGTTTAAAAAATATATCTTCTAAAGCAGATAATCTTCAAGCATATAAGAAGGACATAGATCCCGGGAAGTTCCTCCCTAAAAAAACTTTAAAAAAAGAAAGCAGTACTACCCCTAGCAATAATGAACAGATAGTAATACAATTGGGGACGTCTGATTTGGTTAGTATGAATATAAAACTCGACTACATTATATATGAAAAACCATTAATAAAGATATAAGAGTACGATGAAATTCACCTTTATAATTAAACATTATGAGAAAATAATTTTAGCGATTGTGCTTGGTTTTTTTGTGTTATCTCTTCTTTGGCTTATAGAGGTTTTTTCTTCTATTGCCAAGGAAAAATCTACCGGCATCGTTCTTACCGCTAATAGAGCTACCTATAAGCCTGTAGATTATAAGAGTTATAGCAGTCTTACAAGCTTCAAGAACAGTAAATCTTGGGTGAATTCTGAAAAGCGAAATATATCCCCGGATGATCCGGATTATATATTAACATTTACAGACTTTATGATCCCTTTTAAGATAGCTAGGAGTAATGCTGCGGGGGCAGGAAATAAATTAATTCCATACATCTATTATACAAATGGAGTATGCCCTATTTCGGGTGGGAAACTTTTTCTTGCAAAGGAGACTGTAGTCGATACAGAATCACTTGATACAGACAAAGATGGCATCCCTGATTCAATAGAAAAAAAATACAATATGAACCCTAAAAATCCACGGGATATCTATAATGATATTGATAATGACGGTTTTTCGAATATTCAGGAATATAAATACAATCAAAAAGGAATTGGTGATAAAAAAACACATCCCTCATTAATTGGTCGGTTAATTTTAATAAAGGTGAGCAATACAGTAATTCCTTTAATTTTGAAAAAAATTATACGACGGGGTGATAATAAAGAAAATTGGGATATTCAGATAAATGTAAAATCAACTAACCGCGGGTGGACTACAAAATTTTTAAAAATTAACGATTCTGTAGAAATAAACGATGATAAATATACAATTATAGATATTAAGTACAAAACGGATAATGTTTTAGATCCGCAATTAGGTGTTGTTGTTGAACGTGAGATATCTGCCATTGTACTTCAAGATAGTAGGGGTGAAAAAATAACAGCCCAAAAAAATCAACAAATTTATGAACAAGATCAGCAGATTACCTTAAAAAACTTATATACAGGCAAGACTATACTCGCGCGAATAGGCACCATTATTACGCTGGGAAATAAGGATATTGGCCTGGAAAAATATAAAATTGTCAACGTCACTAATAATAACAATTCAATTGAGTTTGAAAAAAATGGCAAAATATTTGTTGTGAATGAGGAAAACGACTACAAACTGCCAGTAAAATCTACTATATTGTTTAACAACCTTCCTCCACAACAAAAAAGATGAGAAAGCAAAATGCCCAAAAAAACTAAAATTAAGGGTAAAGTTATCAAATTATTAAGATTCATTATTGATAAAAGAGTATTTTATTGCACCAGTCTTTGTTGTATTTTCTTGTCGCTAACTTTTTTTTCAACATCAAATATCTTTGCACAAACTCAGGCTCCAGTTCAAGATGCTTCTCCGGTCGAGCTAGTTGAAATAATGGACAAGCAAAATCAGGAGGGTGAAGATGAAATTAAAAACCTTCTAGATGAAATTGATAAATTAATCAAGGCTGGGCTTTTCGATAAAGCCGTGGCAAAATTTAAAGTTATTAACGAAAAATATCAAAAACTTGGAAAGACTAACTATACAAATAGCAAATTAAAGGAATTGGAAACAAAGGAAAATAATTTTTATAAAAAATGGTCTGAGCAATTAGAGGCACAGGCTAATACCGCATACCATAATAAAGAGTGGAATAATTCAATTAGGCTGGCCAATGAATCAATTAATCTACTTGAAAAATCAAAAAACAGTTCGCCTACTGAAATAGCAAAAGAACAGGAAATTATAAAAACATCACAAAGACAAATTGCAAGCAGTAAGTTTCAAAAAGCAGTTTCTGTATCAACGCTTATACCTGGAAATAAAAAAATCAAATTTGATATTGACCTATATTTTGTTAAAGCAGAAACTTTTATAAAAAACAAACAGTATGAAAAAGCTAGAGACTCCCTCGAACAAATTTTAGTTGCAGACCCATATAATTTTAAAGCCATGTATATGCTGAAGGATTTGTATGGCAAGCTGTTTAAAGTTGCAAAAAATAGAACTGATGTTTACTTCAGAGAGAAAATGGCGCAGGTAAAATGGGCATATAGCGAGCAAGTATCACCGGAGCTTTTAAGAGAAGATGAGCAGCTGACTAAAGTTACTGTTGTAGATAATGGCAATGATAAAATAAGAGATAAGCTACAAAATATAATTATTAAAAAACTTGATTTCGATGATGCCACTGTATCTTCAGTTATAACTTATTTAAACACGGAAAGCAAGAGGTTGGACGAGACTGACGGTGCCGGCATTAATATTGTCCTAAGACTTGATAACAGCATTGAAGAAGATCTTGATAGAATTACTATGTCAATGGACGAAATTCCTTTCGAAGAAGCTATGAAATATATATGTCTTGCCACTGGTCTGAAATATAGAATAGAAGAACATGCTGTTATTATTGGAAATGAATCCATTGAGGAACTTAGGACTGAATTTTTCACAATAAAATCTGATATTATAAATAGTATTCATTCCGATATTAAAGTAGAAGAAGAAGACTTTAACAGTGATGATAGTGATTTAATTAATACCGAAGACTTTGGCAAAGATGATGCGGTAACAGTAGCTTTAACTATGGATATGCTAAAAACCTTTTTTACAAATCGCGGGGTTCCGTTTCCCGAAGGTTCAACTATAGCCTGGGATGTTCGTGCAAATACTCTTACTGTAACTAATACTCCAGGGAACCTTAGAATATTAGAAAAGCTCCTTAAAGATATTGATATTGAAGTTCCATTGGTTATGATTGAAACAAAGTTTGTGGAAATAACAGACACTGACCTTAAAGAATTCGGCTTTGATTGGAAGGCCCAGTTCGATTCAGGGGCACTTCTCAATGGAGCAGAATGGGGCATTAACCAGTTTGCAAATAATTCCAATATTGTTTCTCCAGCAACAGATGCTGTACCGTTTATCTCCGGGAATGATAGTATTCTAAGACATGCTGGCAACCCCACTAGTAGTAATTTAAATTCTTCAGACAACCCAGCTACTGCTGCCTCTAAAGGGGCTCTTATAAAAAACCTTACTTTTAACCTTCCCAACGGGTCTAGTGGCCGCTCCGGTTCAGTTAGTTTCTGGCTATATGCTTTGGATCAAAGTAATATTGCAGAAATCCTCTCTGCACCAAAAGTAATTACAAAGAGCGGTACCAAGGCATTAATTCGTATGGTAGAAGAACAATTTTTTCCTATTAACTGGAAAAAACCTACGATCAGCACACCCTCAACTTCAGGAAGTGATATAACTCAGACTTCAACTGTTCAGATAAATCAAAGTGTTCCAGAGTTTGGTGAGGCTACTGACTATGGAATAAGGCTGGAGGTAACGCCGACAGTAAGCCCTAATAATTATACTATTTTGCTTGAGCTCAAACCTCAGAGATCTGATTTCATAGGCTGGACTAATTATCAGTACAAGATTGAAACATGGGCAGGGGCGATAACTCCAACTACTGTGACTACACAATATACTCAACCTGTAAAAATGGCAGAAATGTCTATAAGAGATGTAACGACAAAAGTTATGGTGTATGATGGCACAACCACTGTATTGGGAGGGATGATTAAAGATGATACTACATCTTATGATGATATTATTCCGATCCTTGGCGAATTTCCTTTAGTAGGACGATTCTTTAGGTCTGAATTCAAGTCAAGTGTTAAAAAAAATCTTCTGATTTTTGTGACAGCACGTTTAGTTAAACCGGATGGAACCCCGTTTAGAGATACTCCTGATAACAGCCTTTTTGATTTTGGGCAATATTAGCATTATTTGTAACTGTGCGATATCATAAAGATGGCAGTATTTATATCCAAAGCGAAATAGTTTTCGGGAAAGTATAAAAAGAATTGAGAGTAAAAAATCGAGAAACAACACAAAATAAGAAATACCTTCGGTATAAAGTTGAAATTATAACAAAAATTATGATCAAAATTATAAAAAAAACTGAAAATTTAGCTATCACACTGTTATTGCTAATTTTTTTTATTTTATTGTCGTTAAATGTTTCTGCACTAGAAAATCTTCATGTGGCAGAGGACAATGCTGACGCTGATGCTGCGGAGCAATTATTGCAGAGAGAACAAATAGAAAGACAGGAACAGCAGCTTAACGCTAATTTGCTGGTCAAAAAGGCCAATCAGAACTTTTTAGACAAAAGATATGAGGCCGCTCGGGACCAGTGCCTTAGCGCTATTACTGTTTTATCAAAAATATCACCACCCAATAAACTAACAGAAACAAAGATTACAAAAATTAAAGATCTGCTTGGTATGGTTTATTCATATTGGGCAAGTGATATATTAAAGCAGGCTGACACCAGCGCTGATTCTGGAAAATTGGAAGAAGCTATTTCTCTCTGTCGTCAGGCTACGGAGATGAATCCGAAACTAAAATCTCAATCGGATAGGCAGATAGAAAAATTAAAGAAGAAAATCAAATATAACAAGTACAAGGATATTACATCTGAATCTTCATTTAACCCTGGCTATAAAAAAACTCAATACAATATAGATGTCCTTTATGAGCAGGGAAAAAAACTTTATAATATTAAAGATTATTCAAAAGCAAAAAATAAATTTGAAGAAGTTCTAGTATTAGATCCGTATAATTCAAACGCCATTTACTACTTGAAAATGACAAATGATAAAATTTACTATGCAGGCCAGAATGGAGAAGATGTTACTTCAAATAAAAGGGCCGCGGAAGCCGAATGGAAAACACTCTCACCAGTAATTGCTAAAACCTTAAGTGGAAATAGAATTGATATTGCTGCAACTGTACCAATACCCAAAAAACAGAATGTTGATCTTATACAGAAAAAACTTGATGATATTATAATTAAACATATTGCATTTGAAGACGTACCAATAAAAACTGCTTTGATGTTTTTAAAACGTGAAAGTAAAAAACTTGACCCTGAAGGTAAAGGAATAAATATTTTCATAAGAATTAATGAAAAACAGGAAAGTGAAGAAGCAGCTGAATCAGAAGGTACTGAGAATGATGAAAATTGGGAAGATGACGTTGAGAGTACTGATTCTGAAGAACCAACAGCAGAAGAGGAATTTGCAGATCAATACTTTATTACAATAGTACTCGATAATGTCCCGCTCGGCAAAGCTATTGAATATGTATGCGCCGCTGCAGGCTTAAGTTACAATATAGGTAACTATGCGGTGGAAATCTCATCTTCTGACATTTTACCTACTATGGATACAGTTGTTTTTCCTATCGACAAAGGACAGTATATTAGTGAAAAACCAGATGAGAGTGACTCTACAATTTATACAGTCCAGTTACAAACTTTCTTTACTGAACACGGGATAAAGTTCCCTGAAGGGGCATCAGCTGTTTACGATTCAAAAATCAGTCGTCTGATTGTCAGAAATACACCTGCTGAAATATCAAAAATATCAAAAATACTTACAGAGTTAAATACTAATGCTCCGCAGGTATCTATTTCCGCTAAATTTGTTGAAATTGAACAGAAAAATTTTGAAGAACTTGGATTTGAATGGAGAACCAGCAAGGCTGGAAATTGGGAAAACAACGATCAAATAAACAATTTTGCCCTTGTTGATGGCGTTAAAGCAGCAGATGATCCGAAATATGATAGAGTTTTTGGTGCTAACTACAGCAAAGGTGGATTTACGTTTGACGCAGTTGTGCATGCATTGGATCAAAATGAGAAAATTAACGTTCTGTCCGCACCGAAAGTAACTACTTTAAGTGGTCAAAAAGCAACAATAAAAATGACTACAAAAAATTATTATCCAATCGAGTGGCAGGAACCTACTATTACCACACAAACAGGGTCTACAGGAACCAGTTATTACATTCCACCTGCTCCTACATTTGATCAACCTACTGAGGTTGGAATTATCTTTTTTGTTACTCCGTTCGTTGGGACCGACCGCTATTCTATTGATCTGGAACTTGAGCCGCAAATACAAAAATTTATAGGTTGGACCGACTATACCTATGACATAGTATTGTCTACGAATGTAACTAGAGAAGCCCAGCTCAAAATGCCTAAATTCAAGCTTCAGTCAATCAAGGCAAATCTCAAAGTATATGATGGAGAAACTGTAGTATTAGGCGGGGTAACAAAAGATAGTACAGATAACACAGATGATAGAATTCCAATCCTTGGCGATTTACCACTTTTCGGCAGATTTTTCCGTTCTGAAATTGAAGATGCCGATAAAACTAACCTGCTTATATTTACTAAAGTGTTGCTGGTTAAACCTGATGGCACCCCACTACGGCCCAAAATAGATAACGGCCTTCCAGAGTTTCAATACTGATTGGAGTGTTTGCCTGTCTGGTAAGACAATATCTACAGTGATAAAACTAACCTAGAATACAATTTTCTACCTTAATGTCAGCGGAAGTTCTTTTAGCAGTTTAGCCCTTATCATTTCATGGGCTTTATTTACTTCTTTATCTGTCAAAGTTTTTGCAGGATTTCTAAAAGTAAGTGTATATGCAATACTTTTCTTATTTTTCCCGATAGAAATGTCACGATAAATATCAAGAATTTCTATTTTTTCAAGAAATTTACATTTAGCTTGCTTTATACAATCAACAATTAAACTGTTTTCAAGAGTTTCATCAACAACAACAGCAACATCACGTGTAACAGATGGAAATTGAGAAATAGCCTGATATGAAACAACAGGTCTTGAAATATTCAAAACTTCATCCAATTCAACTATAGCAATATATATAGGATGCTTCAAACGAATTTCTTTTGTGAAGTCTGAAGAGATTTCACCAAAAGAAACTATTACTTTCTTATTTACTATAAAATTAGCGCTAAAACCGGATTTGAAAATTGGATTTTCAGTTCTCTTTACAGAATAGTTTTCAATTTTTCTCATAGATAACCAAGATTCAATAAATCCTTTGATATCATAAAAATCGTATTCTACTGTTTTTTCCTCTGAGTAACGTTCCGGCTGTTTTCTACCTGTTATTGCAATACAGCAGTTTTTTCTTTCTTCAGAATGATTTTTTGTATTGGCAGAATATACAGTGCCCATTTCAAATAGTTTTAGGTCATGGATGTTATGTGAAATATTTCTTTCTAGATTTTTTAATATACCGAAAAGCAGAGAAGGGCGCATTGTAGAACTGTCGCTGCTTATAGGATTTATAACTTCCAGCAAATCTTTTTCTTTAAAGAGCGAATTTTTCAGAATAGTTTTTTTGTCAATTAATGTATAATTAATACATTCTGTAAGTCCTAGTGAAATTAGTTCATCACGCGCAGTAGATAATTCGACATAAGCATCTTTTTTTATTGAACCACCCGGTAGAGCTTTAATTTCAACTACAGGTACTTTTGAAAGCCCGTAAATTCTGACTACTTCTTCAGCTAGATCGGCTTCGCGCTCAATATCAAGTCTGAATGAAGTAGCGGTAACATCACATTTTTCTTCAGTTATATTGTTGACGCTTAAACTTAATCTCTTAAAAATATCAATAATTTCTTCGTTAGAAATATCAAGCCCCAAAAGTTTTCTAATATTATTAAAACAGCATAATACCGTTTTGGGTTTAGGTATTTTGCTATTATCGTTTACATCTATTATTTTTGAACAAAGTGTTCCTCCAGCAAATTTAAGTATCAGGGTAGCGGCTCTATCACTAGCTGGGCAGACCATCTCTGCATCAATGCCACGTTCGAATCTATGAGAAGAGTCTGAAGATAAATTTAAATCCCTAGATGTCGTACGAATATTAGCCGGATTAAAATACGCACTTTCTATAAGTATATTTTGGGTCTTTTCTGTTACTCCACTATGTTCGCCTCCCATAACACCGGCAATACAGATAGGTTTAATTGCGTCAGCAATAACCAAATTTTCTTTAGATAATTTATATTCTATCCCGTCTAGAGCAGTAATTTTCTCATTTTGTTTTGCTCTGCGGACAATAATACGGTTCTCGGTCAGTTCATCTAAATCAAAGAAATGAAGGGGCTGGCCTGTTTCAAATAATACAAAATTAGAAATATCAACAATGTTATTTATAGGACGTAATCCAATGGATATTAATAAATTTTTAATCCAGTCAGGACTTTCTCCTACCTTAACTCCTCGGATAACTCTTCCAGTATATTTTGGACAAAGTTCAGAATCTTTAACTTCAATTAAGTCTGAATAATCCTTATCTTCCTTCTCTTTAGGAACAATAATTCCAAAATTTCTTATAGCATTTCCTGATAGTGCCTGAATTGCTCTTGATATACCTAACATTGAAAGCCAGTCAGGCCGGTTTGATGTTATCTCTAAATCATATACTGTATCTGCTTCTATAACATTGGAAACAGGTATTCCAACCTGAGTGTCTTCTGGGAATTCCATAATTCCACTGTGATCTTCATTAATTCCAAGTTCAACAGAACTACAGAGCATTCCGAAAGACATTACACCGCGAAGTTTGGATTTTTTTATTTTAAATTTCTCGCCAGTATTTTTATTGATAAAAACAGTTCCTACAGTTGCTAATGAAGTTTTTAGGCCAGCATCACAATTTGGAGCGGCACAAACAATCTGAAGCTCTTCTTTGCCGATAGATACACGACAAACAGATAACTTATCCGCATCTGGATGAGGGGTTCTTTCTAGAATTTCTGCTACTATAACGCCTGAAGGAATAATATTAGTTGTGGATACTTCCTCGACTTCAATTCCAGCCATTGTGAGTTTATCTACAAGTTCCTCCGGAGTATAAGGAATATCAACATATCTTTTCAACCAATTGTATGTAATTTTCATATTAAAAACATCTGTTTTTTATTGTGTTATGTGTTAGGTTTTAAGTTTAAGGGATTTTATTAGAGAATGTAACATTTTTGATACAGTCACTAATTCATCACAAAATTTAATTCTTTTTTCAGAAGGAACTAAACCGACTCGATCAGCTATATAAAGCTGTGTCCGAAGTTCAGCTGCTGACGCTTTTGCTATATGTAAAAATCTAATAAAATCTTTGTTAGAACCTCTTTCTGCTCCTTCTGAAATATTTGATGCAATTGATACACCTGCACGATTCATTTGATCTCTGAATGAAAAATCTTTACAATTTTTTAGTTCTAGGTATAGTTCTACAGTTATTTGACAAGCTTTTTTCCAAACTTCCAAATTTTCAAATGATTGATAACTCATATGTTTGCCATTATTAACTTAAAACTTAAAACCTAAAACTTAAAACCTAAAACCTAAAACCTAAAACTGATTTAGAAATCTTATATCATTATCATAAAAGTATCTAATATCGTTAATACCGTGGCGTATCATAGCAATACGTTCAACACCCATTCCCCAGGCAAACCCGCTCCATTGCGTCGGATCATAACCTACATTCTTCAATACGCTTGGATCTACCATTCCTGCACCGGAGATTTCCAACCATCCTGAATTTTTGCATACTCTACAGCCTTTGCTGTTACATGCTGTACAGGAAAAATCATATTCAATACTTGGTTCGGTAAATGGGAAAAAATGAGGGCGAAAACGAATTTGAGCTTTGTCGCCGAGAAGTTCTCTTGCAAAATATAGGAGTGTGCTTTTTAAATCAGCCAATGACACATTTCTATCTATATAAAGACCTTCCAGCTGATGAAAGTTAGCACTATGTGATGCATCAGGATTATCCGGTCTGAAACAGGGGCCGGGAGCTATAATCCTAATCGGTGGTTCTTGCTTTTCCATCACACGTATTTGTACAGTCGAAGTTTGTGTCCTCAAGAGCCTGCCATCAGGAAAATAAAAAGTGTCACTTAGTCCTCTTGATGGGTGATCTTTAGGAGAATTTAAAGCATCGAAACAATGATATACTGTTTCGATATTTGGTCCATCTGCAACGATAAAACCAATTCTTCTAAAAATATCAATACAGTCATCAATGGTCTGAGTAATTGGATGTTTTTTGCCAAATGCCCATTTACGGCCAGGGAGCGTTACATCGAGACCAGACTCAACTTTTACCGAGCTGGTACTATTAATTCTTTCACCTGCTTCTGCAAACAACCTCGAAATTTTATTTTTGGTTATATTTAGTGCTTTGCCGGCTTCGGGTCGTTCTTCCTTTGGAAGCGTTCCAAGTTCTTTACCTGCAGCAGTAATACTTCCTTTACGACCGTTAATTCTGATTCTAACCTCTTCTACATCTGCGGGTGTTTTTGCTGCAAGCAACAGTTCCTCAGCTTCAGTTAAAATTAGTTTTAGCTTTTCGTTAATTGAAGTACTCATAATTTCAAGGTAAACCTTGTTTTTGTCTTTTTACTTTTTGATAAATGAAATTTGCATGAAAAATATTTCATGCCCTAACAGCAAAATAGAGATTTTCGCTTAGGGGTTAATTTAAAAGGCCTTTAACTAAACCGAACCTAATGTCCATTGTTTTGCTAAAGGCCTTAATTGATCAAGTTAAACTTCCCAGTTATTCAACTGGACTTGTGTTTTATTGTTTTATCTTGGATAAATTTACTTTTTCAACGCTTCCTTTGCTTTACCAACAAGCATAGTAAAAGCTGTTTCATCATGTATTGCCATTTCTGACAACATTTTTCTATTCATTTCTATATCTAGTAATTTTAATCCATGCATAAATGTGCTGTAGTTCATGTCAAGCATTCTGCATGCCGCGTTAATACGAACAGTCCAAAGACGTCTATACTGACGCTTCTTCTGTTTACGGCCAACGTAAGCATGTGCGTCTGCTTTATCTATTGCATCATAAACTGTTCTTATATTTTTACTTCTTGCACCGTAAAAGCCTTTTGCTCTTTTCAATGCACGTTTGCGACGTTTACGTGATGCCACTGCAAAACTGGTCTTAGCCATAATATTTTAAAACTCCATATTATTTTTTTAACAAATACTTTTTCTTATAAACCGTAAGGTAAAGCTGCCCTGATTCTTCCGAGCTCAGTTGACTTTATTGCACCATCTTGACGAAGGCGACGTTTACGTTTCGAACTTTTCTTTGTCAAAATATGACGCGAACCTGCTTTGTAATGGCGGTATTTACCTGTACCTGTTTGCTTCAGGCGCTTTGCCGCACATTTTCTTGTTTTCATCTTAGGCATCGTTAATCTCCTTATATATATATTTAAGTTAATTTATTACTGAATAGGCCGATGCCAGCCAATTTCAGTATGTTAAGTCATCGCTGATAACTAATCACCAATAACTTTTATCTGAAAGCCTTTTCAGACAACGTCTATTTACATGGATTAAGCGAGACTGAAATTGTCCTACCCGAAAAAGCAGGTTTATTTTCAGCCAGTCCAAGCTCTTGAAGGCATAAGACTGCTCTTTCAATTATTTCAAATCCAATTGGTTTATGTGCTGCTTCTCTGCCTCTGAATACAAGGCTAAGCTTCACTTTATATCCTTTACTAAGAAATTCTTTTGCATGATTAATTTTATAATCATAATCATGAGTATCCACGTTAACGTGGAATTTAATTTCTTTCATTTTTTGGGCATGCTGTTTTTTCTTTTGATTTTTCAGCTTGCGTTTCTGATCATAGCGTAATCTTCCATAATCAAGAATCCGGCAAACAGGCGGATCTGCTTTTTCCGCAACTATTACAACATCCAATCCAGCTTCTTTTGCAAGCTCGAAAGCTCTATCTACAGAGATTTTTCCAAGCTGCTCACCATTTTCATCAATCAGAAGGATCTCATTCCCTGAAGGAAGCGAACCTCCTTTTTTCAATAATTTAGCTATTTTCTTATCTCCTTATAAAATTTCAAGTTAAACTTGTTTATTTTTTCTTTTAATGCGGAATATGAATATAACATCAAAAAGAGTATAAAAGTACAATGTTTTTTAATAAATTCAAATGTTATTATGCTCAAACTGACTATTTTTTAGCTCAACATATAAATCTTATTATGTTTTAAAGTTTTTTATCTATATCATTTAACAGTTTTTCTGTCAATAATTCCAGCGACAATTCTCCTATTTGCCCTTCACGTCTAGATCTTACAGAAAATCCACCTGACTCAACTTCTCGGTCACCGGCTACTAAAATATAAGGAATTCGTGTATTTCTTGCGTCTTTTATTTTGGAACCAATCGTTTCAGAACGACAATCTGTGTGAATACGCAGCCCCAAGCGTTTCAATGTTTTTTGAGCTTCTAATGCATATTCTTGATGACGTTCTGCTATTGGCAGAATTCTTGCTTGTTCTGGTGCAAGCCATAAAGGAAATGCTCCAGAATAATGTTCTATTAAGATTCCAAAAAAACGTTCTAGTGATCCCAGCAATGCTCTATGCACCATATATGGCTGATGCTTTCGTCCATCTTCTCCAATATAGGACATACCAAAACGTTCAGGAAGATTAAAATCAAACTGAATTGTGGTCATTTGCCATTCTCTACCAAGAGCATCTTTAATTTTTAAATCAATTTTAGGGCCGTAAAATGCTCCGCCGCCAACATCCACTTCACATTCCAGGTCGTGTTCTTTTACAGCTTTTTCCAAAGATTGAAGAGCTTGTTCCCAGCGTTCGGGTTCACCAACCGATTTCTCCGGTCTTGTTGCTAAGTAAGCCTTAATATCTGTAAAACCAAACGATTTCCAAATAGCAAGACTAAAGCGAAGAACTTCTGATATTTCAGATTCAATTTGTTCCGGAGTACAGATTATATGGGCATCATCTTGTGTAAATCCTCTGACCCTCAGCAAGCCGTGCAGGACCCCGCTCTTTTCATATCTGTAAACAGTGCCAAGTTCAGCCCAGCGTAAAGGTAATTCTCTATAGGAACGCAGTCTTGATTGATAAACTTCTATATGAAAAGGACAGTTCATAGGTTTTACATAGTAATCATTGCCGTCAATTTCCATTGGCGCATACATAGCATCTTTATAAAAATTTAAATGTCCGCTGGTTTCCCACAGGCCGGAACGACCAATATGCGGAGTGAACAAAAGGTCATAATCATTTTTATAGTGTTCTTCTCTCCAGAAAGTTTCAATAATATTTCTAATCATAGCACCTTTAGGATGCCAGAGAGCTAACCCGCCGCCAACTTGTTCCGAAATACTAAAAAAGTCCAGTTCTTTCCCCAACTTTCTATGATCGCGTTTCTTTGCTTCTTCTATCTGCTGCATATAGGAATGAAGCTCTTTTTTTTCATTGAAGGCGGTTCCATATATTCTCTGAAGCATGGGGTTGCTTTCTTTTCCGCGAAAATATGAACCGGCAATTGAAAGTAGTTTTATCACACCTATTTGTCCTGTATGTTCAACATGAGGTCCACGACATAAATCTACAAATTCACCGCATTTATAAAAAGTTATTTTATCGCCTTCAGGTATATCAATAAGTCGTTCGAGCTTATAAGTCTGGTTTTGATCTTTTAATAACTTTTCAGCTTCACTACGGGATAATTCAAAATATTCGAAAGGAAGTTTTTTATTAATAAGTTTCTTCATTGCGTTTTCAATTTTTTTCAGGTCTTCTGGTATCAAACGCTGTTCTAAATCAAAATCATAATAAAAGCCGTCTGCGGTAGAAGGGCCAATATCAAATTTAGCATTAGGAAACAATTCCTGCACCGCAGCCGCCATTAAATGTGCCGCGCTATGTCTTATTATATCGATTGAATATTTGGGCATTTTATACTCCACTATTTTCTTTAACTCTCTTTATTTTATATCTTAATTTTTATACTAAATACTGATTCCTAAAGCCTGAAATCTATACCAAATCAAATTCAGGTTGTATTTTTTTTGATTTCTCTAGAATATCTCTTACAGGGGAAAATGTTTTTCTATGTATAGGGCAGGGACCGTGTTCTTTTAAAGCCTCCATATGTGCTGCTGTACCATAGCCTTTATTTTTTTCAAAGCTATATTGAGGATACTTTTCTGCATATTTTTCCATTAATTCGTCCCTGTATACTTTGGCAAGAATGCTTGCCGCCGCAATGCTTGCTGATTTAGAATCACCTTTTACTATCGCTTTGGAGGGAATAGGGAAGTGGGGTACTGGTAAACCGTCAATCAATGCAAAATCAGCACAGCTCAATTTCTGGACAGTTTTCATCATCGCTGAATGTGTTGCTCTCAATATATTGTTTTTTTCAATTTCGCCAACCGAAACTTCAACAATAGAAAAAAGCACTTTATCTATAGACATAATTTCTGTACGGAGAGCTCTTCGCTGTTTATCTGTCAATTTTTTTGAATCATTGACCAAAGGAAATTCTATCCCTTTAGGTATAATCACTGCTGCTGCTACCACAGGCCCTGCAAGAGGTCCACGCCCTGCTTCATCAATTCCAGCTATAAAAGAAACACCGTCATCCCATATTTCTCTCTCATATGAGAACATAGGATGACAGCTTTGAATATATTCCATAGATCGGAAATTCTATTTATCTAGTTCTTTTTTCTTTAACTCTGGCTGATTTACCAATTCTGTCTCTCAGGTAGTAAAGTTTTGCTCTTCTGACTTTTCCAGCTCTCTGAACTTCAATTTTTACCAGTCTAGGAGAGTTTAGGGGGTATACTCTTTCCATTCCCTGTCCAAAAGCCACTCTGCGAACTGTAAATGTTTTCTGTACGTCTGATCCATTTATAGCAATAACAGTACCTGTAAAAGCTTGAACTCTTTCGGTTTTTCCTTCAATAATTTTAGAAAAAACTTTTACTGTATCGCCAATACAGAACTCAGCTATATCAGAACGACATTGTTCTTTATTGATTTTATCCATCAAATTCATTTTTACGTTCCTCCGGTAATTATAATATTAAAATATAGTATATTTACTTTTTAAATTTGTGTTCGTTGTTATTTTTTAGCAAATCAGGCCTGCGTTCTTTTGTCCTAATTAATGCCTGCTCTTTTTGCCAATTTTTTATCAATTTATGATTCCCTGATAACAAAACTTCAGGAACCTTAAGTCCTTTAAAATCAGCTGGTTTTGTATACTGCGGATACTCAAGTAAACCAGTGGCAAAAGATTCCTCTTCTGCAGATTTGTCGTCACCAAGCACTCCTGGCAATAATCTGACCAGACTGTCTATAATTACCATTGCCGACAGGTTTCCATTGGTTAAAACATAATCACCGATTGATATTTCACGATCGACTAAATTTGTTCTTACTCTTTCGTCAACTCCTTCATAATGTCCACAAACAAAAACCAAGTGTTTTTTTAGAGACAATTCTTCAGCTATTTTCTGCTTAAACGGTTCTCCCTGTGGAGTTGTCAATATTACACATGAATCATTGCTCTTGCAATCTTCAACAGCCTTAAATAACGGTTCAGCTTTCATCAACATCCCAGGGCCGCCACCATAAGGTGTATCGTCCACAGTGCGATGTTTATCTTCCGTATAGTTTCTCAAATTAACACTATCTATTTTTACTATACCTTTTGATATAGCCCTACCTATTATGCTTTCAGCAAAAGGCCCGAAAAACATATCCGGGAAAAGAGTTATAATATCAATCTGCAACGTTATCTACAACCTCAACTGCTACCTGCTGATCATTGCGGCTTGCGGCACCGGTAACAAGCGATCTGATAGCCATAATCGTTTTACCGTTCTTACCAATTATTTTACCAATATCAGCTTTTTTACAGTTGATATTTATAATCTTCACCTGTTTTTCAGATTCTTTTACTTCAATTTTAACTGAGCCGGGTTCATTAACAAGAGCTCTGACCACGTAATCAACAAAAGCAACAATGTCACCCATGTTTTTTCCAAGATTAGTTGAAGAACAATCAGATTTTCCAGTGAATAGGCTTAAAAGTTTTTTAATCACGTTAAATTCTCCTTAGGCATTAGCGTCCTTGTTGCTAACTTCCTTAGCTGTTTCAACTTTCTTAGCTGTTTCAACTTTCTTAGCTGTTTCAACTTTCTTAGCTGTTTCAACTTTCTTAGCTGTTTCAACTTCCTTAGCTGTTTCAACTTCCTTAGCTGTTTCAACTTCCTTAGCTGTTTCAACTTTCTTAGCTGTTTCAACTTTCTTAGCTGTTTCAACTTTCTTAGCTGTTTCAACTTTCTTAGCTGTTTCAACTTTCTTAGCTGTTTCAACTTTCTTAGCTGTTTCAACTTCCTTAGCTGTTTCAACTT
>Ga0075121_1000671_pt1 | contig 23264 bp, 20 predicted proteins | sample AntAceMetag02UKG_FD_69793 | JGI IMG/M metagenome (GOLD analysis project Ga0075121, IMG submission 69793) | Saline lake microbial communities from Ace Lake, Antarctica - Antarctic Ace Lake Metagenome 02UKG | ecosystem: Environmental > Aquatic > Non-marine Saline and Alkaline > Saline | place... | reverse complement strand
CATCTAAAGTTTCAACTTTGACTTCAATTGGTTTACGCCGCTCTGCAATTTCGAACGAGCTATCTCCGGTCGATGTTGCCAAATAAAAAGGCAAACGCCCTGCCTGTTTTCCGGCGGCACAATTCACCTTCTTTGCCTGCGGCAGGTTGCGCGAAAGCGCTCCAAACGCCGCGGGATCGGGTTCAATTGCAAGGTACTGTGATCCAAATTTCTCGGCCCATAAGCCCAATTCGCCCGAATGTGCTCCGACATCTACGATGACATCAGACGGCACGAGCTCAAGTCCCTCGATGCAATACTCCCTAGCAAGATTATTGAGCCTTTGGGTTACACCGTGGGCGTAGTAGCCGAGACGTCTTTGATGAGAGACATGAACTACGCGCCCCGAATCGACATCGTGGACATAAAAATATCCGTCGGCATCTACCCCGTCGAACGTGGCGGCAGAAGGTTTTTTCACCTCGAGCCACTTGCGGTAGAGATCGTCTCTAGTTTTTTCCCACAACATCACTTCAGGGTACCGCTTTGCAGAACGCCGACACAAAATACCCCCGCAGAAGACTGTGGTTCGAAGTAGTGGACCCGGGTTCGATTCCCGGCATCTCCACCATTGGTGCGTTATGGAATTCCCTTTTCAGTGCTGTGCTGGCCTGTCGGGGTAAAAGGACTGAGCACCCAGCCTCGTCACGCTGTAACTTGCCGCGCCAACAGCGCGAGTAATAGATTCTTGCCATCTCAGGTCTGCGTCAAGACCTGCGGCAAAAAATCCTACAAAACAATCCCCTGCGCCTATGGTGTCCAGGGCCTTCACTGTTGGTGCCTCAGCGCGGGACACGACACCTTCATGGCACGCAATCGCTCCTTTTCTCCGAGCGTGACAATAAGGCTGCACTCGAGTTGTTTGAACCAGGCTGCGAAGAGGTGAGCGGTCATCGTCTGGCTCCCAACAGCGACCCAGTGATTTGAAGCCCAGGGTCAACGGCTAGGCAATAGATGCTTCTATCGCCATCCACCCAACTACTGGGGGTGGGGTAGTAGTAGGTGAAGTCAAGAACCGACTCGGTGAACTCAACCCCGATGAAGTCGCCAAATGCCCCTTGGCACCGCGACCCACCCTCGCTGATCAGGTAATCAGTTCCTGGGTACGAGTCCTCGGTCAGTGCCAATTTCGCAAACAACTCCGCATCGTGGGGTTGCTGGCACGCCACCACCTCCACAGCATCCATGTCGGCGCCTTCCGGGGTGTTTTGGTCGTTCACACAGGCCCCTAATTCGAGCTCGAAAACGCTCACCAGGTTCTTCTCTTCGCCAGCGACACCCTCGGCAGAGTCTCCACCCTGGTCCACTTGGCTCACCGCGGCTGGGACACAGCCGCTGAGGAGCAACCCCAGCGCTAGGAAAAATCCCCCAAGTATGAGGGGGCGTGCTCGCCCGTTCAGGGCGCACTCCTTCGCGAGAGCTCGAGGGCATCGTCATGCAGAAGGCCGTTGGTGGCAAGGGCGGTGTGGTGCCAAATGTCGTCATCGCCATCCAGGGAACTGAATCGACCGCCGGCTTCACGGATAATGGGGACCAGTGCAGCCATGTCATAGGGCTGAAGGTCAGCCTCCCCGCACACGTCCATCGATCCTTCCGCAACCATCATGTAGGGCCAAAAATCACCAATGGCTCGGGCACGCCAAGCCGAAGTCGCCCATGCCCTCACGTTGCTCTCTCGCCCATCCTCAATCCATCCGGGGAGAGAGTTGTAGTTGACGATGGCATCCTCGAGCAACGTCACTGAGCTCACGGCCAGTGGCGTTGCTTCGGTGTGGCCGGTCTTTTTTGTCCAGGCTCCGTGACCTGTGGCCGCCCACCACTGCTGGCCCAGAGCGGGAGCACTGACCACGCTCACCACAGGGTTCCCATCGATGGCCAGCGCAATCAGTGTCGCCCAGATGGGAACGCCTCGAAGAAAATTCGCCGTGCCATCAATCGGGTCGATAATCCATTGGCGACCCGGTTGCTGGCCCGTGCTTTTCGTGCTGGATCCCCGTTCCTCACCGAGGATGGCGTCATGGGGGCGGGAAGCAAGGATTGTCGAGGTGATGATGTCCTCCACAGCCACATCAGCATCCGTAACCGGGGTGCGATCGGGTTTGGTGGTGACCACCAGGTCCTGGGCTCGAAAGCGACTGAGGGAAATCAAGTCAGCATTAGCTGCTGCCGCTCGGGCCAGCGCTAAATCGTCGCTCATCGTGAAAGTTGTCACCCTCTCGAGGGTAGTAGAGCCGTGAAAGATCGCCTGCTTTGTCAGTCGGTATGTGCGCCCTGATGCAAGGTCCCCATGAGGCGCTGGAGGGAGTGCGCGCGTGAATGAAGCGTTGGTTCCAATGTGTTGCCGGTCAGTGCCTGTTCCAGTGCGCATTCGCTCGAGCCTGACTCGTGGGAACAAGCCTTCGGGCAGGTGAGAGTCAAATACTCGAGGTCAGGGAACCCTGACACCAGCGATGCGGGAGAAACATGGCCCAGTCCAAAAGACCGAACGCCTGGGGTGTCAATAATCCATCCGCCACTTGCCAGGGGAAGGGCAACGCTCGAAGACGAGGTGTGGCGCCCACGCCCGGTGACCTCGTTGACGTGCCCCACCGCACGGTTACCGCTGGGGACCAGGTCGTTCACCAGGGTTGATTTCCCCACTCCCGAATGCCCAACGAACACAGTCGTGTGGCCCTTAAGCAGGGCGCTTAGCGCTTTCACAGCCGGATTCGAGGGGGATCTCTGAACCACACCAATCTCGAGAGCACCTGCGTAGTCGAGTAGCTCTGTGCCCGAGGCCAAGTCTGTTTTTGTCACACACATCAGGGGAGTCAGCCCAGCATCCAGGGCTGCCACCACATAGCGATCGATCAATCTCAATCGAGGCTCTGGGGAGGCCGCCGCCACGACCATTAAAAGCTGGTCAGCATTTGCCACGATGATGCGCTCCATCGTGTCGGTGTCATCGCCGCTGCGGCGAAGGACCGTTTTTCTGGGGTGGATGCGGACAATTCGCGCAAGGCTGCCCTCTTCGCCGGTGGTGTCACCCACGCAATCCACGACGTCACCAATCACAATCGCTTGGCGACGAAGCTCTCTGGCCCTTGTGCAAGTGACTGCGCGTTGCTGGGGACCACCATCATCAAGAACCACGCGATAACGGCCTCGATCGACCCCGATGACAAAGCCCGGTTCCGCATCATCGTGGGCGGGGCGCTCTTTGGTGCGGGGTCTGCTGCCCCGCCGATCAGGGCGAACCCGAGGAACGAAGTCCTCGTACTTGTCCTCCTCTGGCTCGTTCATCGCTTTGGCGAGCTGAGGAGCTCTTCCCACAGGGCAGGAAACTCGGGCAAAGTCTTGGAGGTGCAGGCGATGTCGTCCACTTCCACACCTTGAATAGCAAGACCCAGGAGCGCACCGGAGGTGGCCATTCGGTGGTCATCGAATGCTTTCCAGAGACCTGGGTGAAGCTCTGCTGGAGCCACCACGATTCCATCACTGGTCTCGCTGGCGCTTCCACCGAGGGCTTCGATGTTGGAGACCAGGGCCTTGAGGCGGTCTGTTTCGTGTCCGCGGAGATGCCCGATGCCGCGAAACTGGCTACTGGCGGGGGACAATGCCGCCAAGGCCACGAAGGTGGGCGCAAGTTCGCCCGCATGGCTGAGGTCAAGATTTACTCCGGGAAGCTCGCGTCCCCCCGCGAGTCCGTCGCCTCCTTCAACCGTGACGACCCCGGGCGCGCGGGTGATTGATGCTCCCCAGTGTTCGAGAAGCTCAGGGACGAGACTTCCCACCTGGGTGGTGCTTTCTGGCCAACCGGAAATGCTCACACTTCCCCCGGTAATTAATGCAGCGCTCAGGAAGGGTGCCGCGTTAGAGAGGTCGGGTTCAATCGCTACCTCCACCCCGGCGATGGCTCCAGGAGCAACTTCCCAGATGCCGGGGCTGACCATCTCAGCCGCCACCCCCCTGCCCCGAAGGCAGTGAAGTGTCATGTCAATGTGGGGGAGAGAGGGAAGCGAGTCACCCTTGTGTTCAATGCGAAGCCCTCCGGGTAGCCTCGCGCCCACCAGCAATAGACCGGACACAAACTGGCTCGATGCCGAGGCATCGATCGAGACCACGCGCCCATGGATTGCCCCCGTATTCGTGAGCGTGAAGGGTAAGAACCCTTCCAAGGTGGCGTCAACTTCGACGCCTAACTGGCCCAACGCGTCGAGTGTGGTGGCCATGGGTCGAAGCCTGGCGCCCGCGTCGCCATCGAAGGACAGCGACCCGGGAATCACGAGTGACAGTGGAGGCACAAAGCGCATGACCGTGCCCGCCAACCCGCAGTCAAGGGTTGGCGGGTTAGAACAATTTTCGGGAATGGGGGTGATGTGAAGGTCAGGGCCGAAGGGACCGGGGTTGCCCTCGGTAATGGTGGCCCCTAACGCCCGAAGCGCCTCCACCATCAAATGGGTGTCTCTGGCGTGAAGAGGTGAGCGCAGGATAGAGGGGCCTGTGGCGAGGGCGGAGAGCACAAGCTCTCGATTGGTCAGTGATTTAGATCCGGGAAGCGAGAGCTGATGGTGAAGGGGAGCAGAGCGGTAACCCGCCCGCCATGTGCCATCTCCCAGTGTTTTACTCATCCCTTCCTAGAGTACTCGGCAGGGTTCCCTCGAGGGGTCCGGCCGGGCGCAGTCTAGGAACCGAGAGCTCTATCGAGGATGAGCTGGGCTTCTCCTTGGCTGCGTTTGGAGGAGCCGGTGGCAGGGGAGGCAGAACGAGGCCTCGACACCACTGTCATCGGGGGCAAACCAGCTGAGGCTGCCTCCACCATTACGAAAGGCCAGGCGCCCTGGTTCTCTGGTTCGTCTTGGACCCACACGAATTTCGCGCCGGGATACCGGGAGGCAACCTGCTGGAGGTCAACTGAGGGGAAAGGGTAATACTGCTCGAGTCGCACCACAGCGATGTTGGTGATTCCCCGCTTGGAAATTTCTGACTGCAGGTCGTAGTAAATCTTTCCGGCCACCATCAACACGGTGCCGATGCTGGAAGCATCCGCAACACCAGGGTCATCGAGGACGGGCTGGAACCTGCCGGTGGTGAAGTCATCGACTGAACTTGTTGCCCCTCGAAGGCGCAACATCGCTTTCGGGGTAAATACGATCAGGGGTTTTCGAGGCCTTGCATAGGCCTGGCGGCGCAGGAGGTGGAAGTAGGACGCCGGAGTGGAAGGTCTCGAAATAATCATGTTGTCTTCCGCCGCGAGCTGAAGGAACCGCTCGATCCGGGCAGAGGAATGGTCGGGGCCTTGGCCTTCAAAACCGTGGGGGAGAAGAAGAACAACACTCGAGCGTTGGCCCCATTTTTGCTCGGCAGAAGAAATGAATTCATCGATCACGGTTTGCGCACCGTTCACGAAGTCACCAAACTGCGCTTCCCACATGACCAGTGCGTCAGGTCGCTCCACGGAGTAGCCATACTCAAATCCAAGCGCTGCATACTCGCTCAGAAGGGAGTCGTAAATCCACAGCCGTGCTTGGGTTTCTGACATGTTCATCAGCGGGAGCCATTCTTGGCCGTTGATGCGGTCGTGGAGAACAGCGTGACGCTGGACGAAGGTGCCCCGGCGCGTATCCTGTCCCACCAATCGAACGGGTGTCCCTTCAAGGAGTAGAGACCCTAATGCAGCAAGCTCACCGAAGCTCCAGTCGATATCGCCACTTCGCGACATTTCCCGACGCTTATCCAAGAGCGGCTGGAGCTTCGGGTGAGTGGTGAATCCGGGGGGTTGGTTGGCGTGAGCATCGCCGATCAGAGCAAGCACAGAAGAGTCGATGCCGGTGGTCTCTGGTTCTCCTGCAACGTCGTTGTCTCGCTGCGAGCCTGGGCGCTCCACACCGGCGATGGCGCCATCATCGTTGGGGATGACGGTAATCGCACCCGTTTGCGCAGCATGGGTTTCCTGGAAGGCTTCCTCGAGGCGGCCTTGGAAGTCTTTTTGCGCTGCGTCTAGTTCTTCCTCTGTCAGGTCCCCGCGGCCCATCAGCGCTTCGGTGTAAAGGGTACGGACGCTGCGTTTGGCTTCGATCAAGTTATACATCAGGGGCTGAGTCATCGAAGGGTCATCGACATCGTGTGTTACCGCCGGCGTGGACACACGATGTCGATCACGACGTCGGCTTTGAATGCTTGCCGGTAGGCGAAAGCAATTTCTGCTATCCGCAAGACTGCCTCGGGGTCATCGCCGTTGACGTGGAAAATCGGAGCTTGAATGGTCTTTGCCACATCGGTCGAGTAGACCGAGGTGCGACCGTCATGAGGGAGCGTGGTGAAGCCCACCTGGTTGTTCACCACGACGTGGACGGTTCCCCCGGTGCGGTAAGCCCGCAGCTGGGACATCTGGAGTGTTTCCAGCACCACACCCTGGGCGGCCATGGCTGCATCGCCATGAATCACGAGGGGCAACACACCAAACCGGCCAATTTCCTTGCGGTCCTGTTTGGCTCTAACGATTCCTTCGAGGACCCCGTTGACCGCTTCTAAGTGAGACGGGTTAGCGGCCAGGTACACCGGCATGCTCGCGCCGCTGGGAGCGGTGTAGGTGCCCTCGGTCCCCAAGTGGTACTTCACATCGCCCGAGCCTTGAACACTCTTGGTGTCGTGGGTCCCTTCGAACTCTCGGAAGATTTGCCCATATGTTTTACCCGCAATATTGGCCAGCACGTTCAATCGACCGCGGTGAGCCATCGCCATTGCTACTTCGTCGAGGCCTGCCTCCGTGGCAGCTTGGAGGATTTCGTCGACCAGGCTGACGGTGGATTCTGCGCCCTCCATACTGAAGCGTTTTTGGCCGACATATTTGGTCTGCAGAAAGGTCTCAAAGGCTTCTGCCTGGTTGAGCTTGGACAAGATTCTCAGCTGAGCGTCGTGGTCGGGCTTTTGGTAGGGCTTTTCCAGCTTTTCCTGGAACCAAGACCGCTGAGCAGGGTCTTGAATATGCATGTATTCAATACCGATGGTGCGGCAATAGGTGTCTCTCAGAACTCCCAGGATTTCGCGCAACAACATGGTGGATCTGTTTCCGAACCCGCCGGTGACAAATTCCCTATCAAGGTCCCAGAAGGTGAGGCCGTGGCTTTCGATTTCCAAATCCGGGTGGGAGCGTTGCCGGTATTCCAGTGGGTCAATATCCGCCATCAAGTGCCCGCGCACACGGAAAGAGTTGATGAGTTCTTGGACCCGGGAGGTCTTATTGACCATCTCCGCCTGGTTGATGGCAATATCTTCCGCCCAGTGGATGGGCATATACGGGATGCGAAGCGAGGCAAAGATTTCCTCGTAAAAGCCTTCCTCGCCGATCAGGTATCCATGGACTTTGCCCAGATATTCCCCCGAGCCTGCGCCCTGAATCACCCGGTGGTCGTAGGTAGAGGTGAGGGTGATGGTTTTACCAATCCCCAAATCAGCCAGTGTTCGTTTGGAAGAGCCCTGGAATTCTGCCGGATAGTCCAGTGCACCGGCACCGATGATGCAGGCTTGACCCTTCATCAGGCGGGGGACGGAGTGAACCGTTCCGATGCCACCAGGGTTAGTCAGTGAAATGGTGTTTCCGGCGTAGTCGTCGGCAACGAGTTTGCCTTCCCGGGCCCTGGAGACAACATCTTCGTAGGCGAGAAGGAAGTCGGCAAAACCCATGTTTTGGGTGCGCTTGATTCCTGGAACCACGAGTCCGCGGGTGCCATCGGGTTTGGGCATGTCAATAGCGATACCCAGGTTGATGTTGGCGGGGTGAACGGCGACGGGTTTGCCCTCAACCTCTTCGTAGAAAACATTCTGACTGGGAAGCTCCCGCAGCGCCTTAATCATGGCCCAGGCGATGAGGTGGGTGAAGGAAACTTTTCCGCCGCGCGTGCGGCGCAAATGGTTGTTCACGACTATTCGGTTATCGATCATCAACTTGGCCGGCACGGTTCGAACGCTGGTAGCGGTCGGGACCTGAAGGCTTTGGTCCATGTTCGCAGCGAGAGCCTTTGCCATGCCCTTCAGCGGAGAAACTTCATCGCTGGGTTCCGAAGCATCCTCAATCGGTGTCTCAGAGATCACGAGATTGGGGGAGGTGGGGGCCTCGGCAGGAATGGGTTGTTCTTGGGGACCAGCGGAGGTGGTTTTGGCAATGGGGGCCGTCATGGGGGAGGGGTCACTACCCGGTGACACCGCGGGCGCAACCGTCGCAGCCCCAGCATGGCCGGAGGAACGTGACTCGAAGAGCGGCCACCAACTCTTTTCAACGAGCTCGGGGTCCTTTTGATACAACGACCACAGTTCATCCACGAGCCATTCGTTCGCCCCGAATTCGACGGAATCCTTAACGGTGTCGCTTTCTGACACGCTTTTGTCGCTCACTCTCACGTTGCCGGCCTGTATCTAAAACTCTATCGGCTTTGCTGTGAGAAACCTTTCAGTCCGGGCGGCGAGGTGCGCCCCGATGCTAGTATTCGTGGTGATGAGTGACTCCTCCTCCGGTAGTTCTGAGCCCGGCCATAAACCCTGGGGCACCCGCAGGGTGGGTGCCCGTTGAGCACAGATCTCCTCCTTTTCACGATCGGTGTGTGTCTCGCACTCGGCACCGGCGTCTTCGTGGGCAGCGAGTTCGCGCTTCTCAACCTTGACCGTTCAGATTTGGAAGCCAGGCGAGCAAAAGGTGAAAAAGGGCACCGGATTACCATTTCCGCTCTCAAGCAAACCTCGACGCATCTCTCCAGTGCTCAATTAGGTATTACTCTGACCACCATTTTGACCGGTTACACCATGGAGCCAGCAATTTCGTCGATGCTGGAGGGGCCGCTTCGCGCGCTGGGTCTTCCCGAAGACTTTCTCCGGCCGGTCGGTGGGGTTTTAGGAATTCTCCTGGCCACCTTGATTTCGATGATTTTTGGGGAATTAGTTCCCAAGAACTACGCACTGTCCGTCCCCCGCGCGACAGCGCGGCTGCTAGTCCCCTTGCAGGTCGCGTTCACGTGGACGTTTAGACCCTTCATCGCGGTATTGAACGGAAGTGCCAACAGGATACTCCGGGCCATGGGTATCGAACCCAAAGAGGAGCTCTCTGCTGCCAGGACAGCTGATGAGCTCTCCAGCCTCGTGCAGCGCTCGGCGCTGCAAGGGCTCTTGGAAGATGACACCGCCACCTTGCTCTCGCGAACCATTGAGTTCTCCAGCCATAATGCCGTGGATGTGATGACGCCTCGAACCAAGGTGGAAAGCCTCCACCGCAGTGATACCGCCGAAGATGTCATTGCCTTGGCGAAGAAGACGGGACTCTCCCGGTTCCCCGTCATCGATGAATCCTTGGATGACATTCGCGGCGTTGTTCATGTAAAACAAGCCATTGCTGTTCCCTTTGATAAGCGTTCGGAGGTTCCCGCCTCCGCCCTACAATCCGATGTCATCCGGGTTCCAGAAACCATGACCTTGGATGTGTTGCTCACCGAGCTTCGGGGCCGTGGATACCAGGTGGCAATCGTGGTGGATGAATATGGCGGAACCTCTGGCATCGCCACCCTCGAAGACCTCGTGGAGGAACTCATTGGCGAAGTCGCTGACGAACACGACCGAGCATCGCTGGATGTGGTCAGGGCCAGAGACTGGTTCACCTTCCCTGCCGATTTGCGACCCGACGAACTTGAAGAGCGCACCGGGGTTCCTGTTCCAGAAAATGGCCACTACGAAACCATTGCCGGGTTCATTCTGGAATCCCTGGGTCGCATGGCTGAGGTGGGGGACACCGTGGAGATTCCGTTGGGAGAATTTCGCGTGGAGCGCATGGATAACCGGCGTATCGATCGAGTTCGTTTTACCCCACAGGTTAATAGTCAGGAGGTGACACTGCTGTGAGTGACTGGGCTGGATTGGCGTGGTTAGTGGTGTTGCTGGCGGCTAACGCTTTCTTTGTGGGGGCAGAATTTGCGGTGATTGCTGCGAAGCGTTCCCGGATTGAGCCGCTGGCAGATGGGGGCAGCAAGCGTGCTAAGACCTCCCTCTACGCCATGGAAAACGCGACCTTGATGCTGGCGACCTGCCAGCTAGGGATCACGGTGTGTTCGCTGATGATTTTGTTGGTATCTGAACCTGCCCTCCACCACCTGTTAGAGGGCCCGCTAGGTTTCGTGGGGCTTCCTGCAGGTGCTGTGTCGGGAGTATCGTTTGCCATCGCGCTCCTGGTGGTCACTTATCTTCACGTTGTGCTTGGCGAAATGGTTCCCAAGAACATTTCGTTTTCCCTGCCGGATAAAGCAGTCCTTCTCTTGGCCCCACCCCTGGTATTCATCTCCAAAGTCATCTCCCCCATCATCCGAGGGATGAACGCGATTGCCAACGGGATTCTGCGCTTGACCAGGGTGGAACCGAAAGCTGAGGCCACCAGCGCCTATACCTTGGATGAGGTCGCCACGATCGTGGCGGAATCAACGAAGACCGGAATGCTCTCTGACCATTCCGGGGCGCTGAGTGCGGCGTTTGATTTCACGACGAAGACGGTGGCAGACGTCACCATCTCTCTCGAAAACCTGGTCACACTTCCCGAGGATGCCACCCCCAGGGATGTGCAACAGGCCGTCACGCAACGCGGATTTAGCCGCTATGTCTTGGTCAACGAGACCGGTGACCCCACCGGCTATGTCCATATCAAGGACCTACTGGACGCTGATGATGGCGAAGGGGATTACCCCGTTCCACCGCGTCGCATTAGGAGCCTGGTCGCCCTCACCGACACCGTCGATTTAGAGGATGCTCTCGCCACGTTGCGAGCAACAGGAACACACCTCGCCAAGGTCACCAACACAGTGGGCGACACCACGGGGGTGCTGTTCTTGGAGGACATTATTGAAGAGCTCGTGGGTGAAGTGAGGGATGCGACCACCCGCCACTAACCAGGCCGAATGAAGGGGTAAACGATGGAAAAGTTTTTGGTTCTGGGTGAGGCACTCACCGATTGTGTCATTACCGGCGAGGCGGTGACGGAAACGCCCGGCGGGTCACCGATGAATGTGGCAATTGGTTTGGCACGGCTCGATCACGAAGTAACCATGGCTACGCGATATGGATCCGATTCCCGAGGAGTCGCTATCGCGAACCATCTGAGTCAGAGCGGTGTGGCGCTGATTGCTGAGGGAAATCAGGCGGCAAGGACGTCGAGTGCCCAGGCAACGATTGCCGCCGATGGTTCTGCGGATTACGTTTTCGACCTGAATTGGGACCTCACCACGGCCATGGTCCCCTCTGGCGAGGTGACCCATGTTCACACCGGCTCTATCGGTGCCACCTTGCAACCAGGAGCAGTGTCGGTGGAGGAAGTTCTGCGGCGGGAAAAAGAAGCCGGCGCCAGCGTGAGTTATGACCCCAATGCTCGCCCCATCATTATGGGTAAACCCGAGGATGTGTTGCCCCTGGTGGAGCGACTGGTGGGGCTCAGTGATGTGGTTAAGGCAAGTGATGAAGATATTGCCTGGCTTTATCCCGACACACCCCGTGAGCAGGTTGTGTCCCAGTGGCGGAAGAGGGGCGTTTCTCTTGTGGTGGTCACCCTCGGCGAAGAGGGGGTGGAGGCGTGGAGCGCGTCGGACCACGTCACCCTGCCCGCCCAGGTCACCACAGTGTCGGACACTATCGGGGCAGGGGATTCATTTATGTCGGGCCTGCTTTCCGCGCTGTCACAGCGATCCCTTCTCGGTAAACGGTCGGCCGATGCGCTCCGGGGGATTTCTCGGGAAGACCTGGCAGAAGTCCTTCGATTTGCTCTCACGTGTGCGGGCATAACGGTCTCGCGGACCGGCGCAAACCCGCCTCGATCAGCCGAGGTGGCGGCGTAACTTTCCGGTATGGAACGCTCCTGCACCCTTGATACGAGCCCCAGGGGTGCCAGTCGTGTTTAGCGAGCAGGCGTAGCCAATAAGGCTGAGATCGCCGCTCCCACAGCGTCTGACTCAATCAGGAAGCCATCGTGGCCATAGGGGGATTCGACCACCTGGGCTTTGTTCCCGGAGAGCGAGTGAGGGATGTGGTGGGCCAACTCGTGCTGCTGTTCTATGGGGAACAACCGATCGCTATCGATTCCCAACACCAACGTGGGCGTGGAGATGGCTCCGAGCACCTCACTGAGGCCTCCTCGGTCTCTGGTGACATCGTGGGAGTTCATTGCTTCGGCGAGGGCGATGTAGGAATTAGCATCAAAACGCCTTGTGAATTTGTTGCCGTGAAAATCGAGGTAACTTTCCACGGCGAATCGACCTTTGTCTCCCAGTGGTGATTTAGCGCTCTGCCACGTTCGTTCGAACCGCTCATTGAGCTCGCTGGGAGAGCGGTAGTTGATCAGCGCCATGCGCCTGGCGAGAGCAAGGCCCCGGTAGGGGCCCTCCGCCTGGTCATAAAAATCTCCGCCGGCAAAGAGGGAATCAACCCGAATGGCCTCAGTTTGGAGCGAATTTCCTCCGAGCTGGTCGGCGCTGGTGATGGCGCATGTCGCGATCAGGGCCAATCGGGAATAAGTGCCGGGGAATTGCAGTGCCCATTCCAGCGCGTGCATGCCCCCCATGGAGCCGCCAATAACACTGTGAAAAAGAGAGATTCCCAGCTCGTCGCCCAATGCCTTCGCGGCACGGACTTGATCCCGAATGGTGAGATAGGGAAACGAGCTGCCCCATTCCCGTCCCAGAGGAGAGTAGCTCGAGGGGCCGGTGGATCCTTGGCAACCACCGAGGACGTTCGGCACAATTACGCAGTATTGCGTGGTGTCCAGGGCTAAGCCTGGACCGACGAGCGGGGACCACCAGCCCGCGGTGGGGTGTCCGGGACCAGAGGCACCGGTGACGTGAGAATCACCGGTGAGGGCGTGGAACACCAGAAGGGCGTTTGAGCCGTCTTCGTTGAGTTCACCAAAAGTTTCATAGGCCAGACGGACGTGAGGGAAAGTCTCGCCGTGTTCAGTGTCAAAAGCCCCGAGACCCGCGAAGAGTCGATTACCGGGGCGGTCCCCGTCTCGCCAGGCCCCAGTGACCGGGGGTGTCCCGCGGAGGGTCGCCTGCTGAGCTTCGGAGATGAAGGCCGAAGGCACTGACTCTGCCGGTGATTGCCAATCCATGGTGGCCCTATTCTCCCCTACCCCTGGTGTTCTGGCGATTCCGCCGGAACACCAGGGAGGGTGAGTCGAAACAATTACGCTTTGGCTGAGACCTTCTTAGCTGCGCGGAACCCGATTTCGAGATCAGCGAGGATGTCATCGATGTGCTCAAGGCCCACGGACAAGCGAACGAGTCCCGGAGTCACACCACTGGTGAGTTGCTGTTCTGGGGTGAGCTGAGAGTGGGTAGTGGAGGCAGGGTGGATGACGAGGCTTCGGACGTCACCGATGTTGGCAACGTGGCTAAAGAGCTCCACATTGTCGACAAATGCGCGTCCCGCATCCACGCCACCTTTGATTTCGAAAGACAGCACCGCCCCGACGCCGTGCGGGGCGTATCTGTTGGCAGCTTCCTTCCAGGGGCTTGAATCCAGCGCGGCATAGTTCACACTGGCAACCTGGTCGTGTGATTCAAGCCACTGGGCGACGGTCACAGCGTTCTCACAGTGGCGTTCCATCCGCAAGCTGAGCGTCTCGATTCCCTGAATCAGACCGAACGCGTTATCGGGAGAGACCGCTGCGCCGACATCGCGCAACAACTGAACGCGGGCCTTGATGATGTAAGCAATCGGGTCACCAAGAACGCCGGTGTAGCTGGCGCCGTGATACGAGGGGTCTGGTTCTGTGAGCCCTGGGAACTTGTCCACGTGTTGTGACCAGGGGAACCGTCCGCCATCGACAATGGCTCCAGCGATGACGGTGCCGTGACCGCCCAGGAACTTGGTAGCGGAGTGGACGACGATATCCGCTCCGTGCTCCAGTGGGCGAAGCAGGTAGGGGCTTGCAACCGTGTTGTCGACAATCAGCGGGAGCCCGTTCGAGTGAGCAACCCCAGAGACACCCTCGATGTCAAGGATGTTGATCCGAGGGTTGGCAATGGTTTCACCAAAGAAAGCTTTGGTGTTGGGCTGAACTGCCGCCTGCCACGCTTCGAGGTCGTCCTGGTCGTTCACGAAGGTGACATTAATCCCAAGCTTCGGCAACGTGTATTTGAACAGGTTGTAGGTTCCGCCATACACGGAAGACGAGCTCACAATGTGGTCACCGGAGTGCGCGATATTCAAAATCGCGTTGGTCGTCGCTGCCTGACCCGAAGCGAGCAAGAGGGCTGCGGTTCCGCCCTCGAGGGCGGCGATGCGCTTCTCGGCAACATCTTGTGTGGGGTTCATGATGCGGGTGTAGATGTTGCCAAACTCCGCAAGAGCGAAAAGATTGGCGGCGTGCTCGGCGCTATCAAACACATACGCGGTGGTGCGATAAATCGGTGTTGCCCGCGAATTGGTTGTGGGGTCAGCGGCAGCGCCCGCGTGGATCTGTTGGGTTTCAAACTTCCAGTCGTCAGCCATGGTCGTGTCTTTCGCAAAGGGGGGACGTTCCCGGATGGGTAACGTGAAAGAAAGGATATGTCGGAGTTACCCCGCCCCGCACGCGGCGAGGTAACCGGGAGTAACACAAGGAATTTAATTCAAAGATTTTTGCATCATGATGATGCCGAGCCAACGGTCAAATTTGTAGCCCACCTTCCCCATTCGGCCTGTTTCCTTAAAGCCAAACCGGGTGTGTAATGCGAGGGAGGCCTCTGCTCCCTGGTCAGCAATTACCGCAATCATTTCCTTGAGCCCTGCTTTTTCGCAGTGTTCAATGAGGTCACCCAGCAGTGTTCGGCCGAGCCCGCGACCGATCGCTGCTGGGCCCAAATAGAGAGAGCTCTCGACAGTTTTGCGAAAAGCAGATTTCTCTCGAAAGGGGAAAACATAGGCAAAACCTAGGAGGGTGCCCGTCGGGGAGAGCGCCAAGCGAAAGGGATAGCCTAGTTTCTGGAGGTGGAGAAAACGGGACTTGTAGGCAGCCAGCGTGGGAGCCTTTTCATCAAAAGTCACGACAGAATTGCGGACATAGTGCCGATACAGCGCCAAGACGGCGGGCATGTCCTGAAGTGTTGCCTCCCTGAGTATGTAGGTGAACTCGGCGGGAAGAGGTGCGGGTGGCGCACCAGCGCGGGGACGTTTGCGTCGTGGTTGGTATTCGTGCTCGAGCATCAGTCCCCCTCTTTGAGAGTCCAATCTAGGGGAGCGAGCCCTGCTTTTTCCAGAATGTGATTCGTCCTCGAAAACGGCCGCGAGCCGAAAAAGCCTCTTCGGGCGGACAGGGGACTCGGGTGAGCGGAAGCGACGACGGGTAGGTCCCCGCAGTCGACTGCAAGTTTCTGGGCTTCGCGCCCCCACAAGATGACTACACAGGGGCGCCCAGACTGGGCGATGCTGCGCACCACAGCACTGGTGAAAGCGCCCCATCCCACGTCCTGGTGGGCGCCCGTTGTCCCGCTCAGCGTGGTGAGGTGGCGGTTGAGTAACAGCACCCCTCTCGAGCACCACGCCGAAAGATCGCCATGTGGGGGCAGATTCAACCCGAGGTCGCTCCGGAGTTCCCAGCGAATGTTTTTCAGGCTTGCCGGCAGCGGCGACACATCTCGATTCACCGAGAACGCTAAGCCCGATGCCATGCCGGCACCGGGATATGGGTCCTGACCGATGATGATGACTCGGACCTGGTCTGGTTCGATCTTAAACGCCCTCATCACCAGGTGGGGTGGGGGTGCGATCGTTTCTCGGGAATAGTCAGAATCGAGCCGTGCGCCAATCAATGTCAGCTCTGCCAACGCGTTTGGGCCAAGCGTTCTTTTCCAGGCAGGGGAAAGCTGGGAGAGCAGGAAAGATTCCATACTCTGGGTCACCGGGAGAAACTACTGCGTAGTCGAGCTGCGCATGGCCGCTACGAGAGCGGCGCCTTGGTCATACGCGGGGCGACCACCGGGTTGTACGAGCGCGGAATACCACGCGTCCTGAAACAGCTCATTGTGGAGGGCAGAAACAATTGCGTCATCCCCCCAAATCCAGTAGGTCAAGCCGGTTCCGTCGAGCGTTTGGCCCACGTTCAGGTTCTGCGCTATGAGATCCGCGATAACCGTGGGTCGAATAGCCGGGTCAATGGGGGCGGCACTTAGCAAGATACTGAGGCCTGAATCTTCGTCATTGGGAAGGCCATACAGACAGGACAGACCACCTACAAGCTCTTCTGGCGTTTGGCCATCGGTGTAGATGGGTTCTGCGCTGGGGCTGCCCGGCCCTCTCAGAAGCGCGATCCCTTCCGACGCAAACTCCTCTATAAAAGCGGGCGGGAGGAGATCGGCGCAGCTGGTTGGCGGCATGAAGATGAGGGGTGCAGGAGGGGCTTCTGGTGGCGGGGCAGTCTCTACCACGGGGATGTCTGTTTCGAGGGTGAGCTCGCTCGTTCCACCACACCCGGTGAGGATCACCAACACAACAGCCGCTGCAGCAGTGATGAGCGGGTGCCGTAACGGTGCAGCCATGGGGACCTCCTTGCTGGAAAGTATAGGAGCGCGCGCTTTGAAATCTCCGCTGGCATACCGGCGAAATCCTTGGACCTTAGGGCGCAAAAACTCCGAGGTGCGAGGCGGCATCAAGAGTCAAAGCCTCGGCTGCGCCGAACGTGTAGTTCGTGCTGACCCATACGGCACACGTTTCTTCAGCAAGGGCAGAGGGGCAGGGTGTGGCAACGACAAAATGCGACTCCGTCACCATGAAATCTGGCGACTCCCCGGCGGCTGCCTGGTCCAGGGTCCAGAGTGTTCCGCCTCCGGTGCTGGAGCGTGCTGTATCGAGCCCATTCAGCAGGCCGGTGACAGTATCTGTTGCATCGCCACCGATAATGGCTATCGAGGTGACAGACACGCTTTCGCTTGCTGGCAAATACCAGGTGCAAGAAATTCGCACATCGCTTCGAATGGCACTAAGGATTGCGACCAATTCGGGATTGGTTGTCCCAAAACCGACGACACCTTCGCTGGTGTCCCCCATATTGACGCGGACCTCCTCCAGCAGAGCCGCAGTCTGAACGGGCGAGTAGAGAGACTCGCAGGGCGGGACGGTGAGCCCTTCGGGCGCCACCGTGACCTCTTCCAACTCTTGCGCCTCTTCAGCGCTGCTGCCTTCTGGCGCACTGGTCTCGGAGGAGACCTCTGGGGTAGCTGCCTGGTCGGTGGTAGCGCCAAGCCCGAGTGAATCAAGAATTGAGCAACCGCCAAGCGCCACCACGAGGCCACCCAGAAGAGTGAGGGATACAACTGCTCGAGCACGTAACGCCATCGGGTTTCCTTTTATGTCGCCTGTTGGTGCTCAACCGGGGTTCCCGTGAGCTGGGCTATCTCCCGCCAGTATGCCGTAATCAGCTTGCTATCCCAGGCAGCGGGGTGGGTGGGCCCATTGGGTGTCAACCCATCGAAATACGTTCCGTTGGGCACACCCAGCTCGGGAGTATCCACCGCGTGAACCAGGGATGATGCCCCGGCTTCGGGGGAAATCTGCATCCATCCCGAGAGGCTCAAAATCAACCGACCGCTGCGAGACTCTGCCCCAAAACCGCTGCGCACGTAACCGGGGTGCACCGGGTAACTTTCCAAGCCCGTGCGCTCTGCGAGCGAGCGCGCATAGAGAATGACCCCAAGTTTGGCGGAGGCGTAGGGCCACCACCCTGCCCCATATCGGCGCTTGGCGTACCCGACATCGTTGATGGCGATCCGCCCAAATCGGGAAACGAGCGATGAGGTGTGAATAACCCGACCGCGAGTCTGCATCAGTTTGGGGACAAGTCGCTCGGTCAAAACCACTGCACCCAACACGTTGCGCTGGAGCGTTAGCTCGTGGCCGTCCGCGCTGTCTTGTCGCTGAGCAACGATGCCGCCTGCGTTATTGACAATCGCATCAATGCGTTCGTATCGGGTGTCCAGGGTCTCGGCTAGTTCGCGAACATCATCGAGGCGATCAAAGTCGCAGACAAAAGGAACACCATCGACCATTCGGGCGACTTCTTCCGTTCGCGAGGTATTGCGCCCCACGACAGCAATTCGCCAACCCCTGCGAGCAAGCTCGCGGGCCACCTCAGCACCAATTCCACCACTGGCGCCGGTAATTACTGCGGTGCGAGCCATAAATCCTTACCCTTGTCCACGAATAGCCTGAAAAACTCAGTTGCCCTCAAAAGTCGCCGGTTGTTTCGTCATGAAAGCCTGTAAACCCCGTTGCATATCGGCGGTTGCCATGAGCCGTCCGAGGCGATGGGCGAGCTCTCCGTGTTCCCGCTCACGCCCGCTGAGGGCTGCTCGAGCAGAGGCCAGGGTTTCTTGCACGGCAAGCGGCGCCTGCTGGGCAATGCGTTCAGCGATTTCTTGTGCTCGATCCATCGGGTCTTCGCCAACTACTTCGGTGACGATATTCATAGCTTGCGCCTGATGCGCACTAAATGATTCGGCGGTGAGAAGCCACCGCATTGCCTGTGACCAACCCGCGGCCATCGGCATCCGCGTGGTGGCGCCACCAAAAGGCAAAATTCCCCGAGCTACTTCTAGTTGGGCGAAAACCGTGTCTTGGTGGGCGATCACGACGTCAGCAGCCAGGGCGAGTTCCACCCCGAGGGTGAAACAGGTTCCCTTCACTGCCACAACCACGGGTTTTGACACCTGGTGGGTGGAGATTCCCCAGGGGTCAAGACCGCCATCAGGTATGGGCAGCCCGGCGCCCGATTGAAGTGCTGGGCCCACGTCGACGAGGTCAAGACCGGCTGTGAAGTGGTCGCCGTGAGCAAACACAACCCCCACTCGAAGATCAGGATTTTTCTCCAGCTCGCCATAGGCGAGCGCTAACTGGGACAGCATCTCGGTGTCGGCGGCATTGCGCTTCTCGGGACGGTTGAGTCCGATGAGAAGGAGGTTCCCCTGTTGGTCGAGTGTGACCTTGCGCCCGCTATGGTCTGCCATATATCGAGCCTATCCAGTCACTGGCGAAGGCGCACTCGGGTTGATTCGAGCTCGGCGCTGATGCCTGCGGGGAGCCTGGAGCCAAAGGTGGAAAGAAAGGTCGCGGCCTCTTCGAGTTCTCGCTCGTGTTCCTCCGGGTCCACGTGTAGTAGCACCTCCAGCTCTCCTGCGCTCAGGGCGAGTCCGTCGATATTGAGCGCTGTGGGGAGCCAGCCCAGGGGGCTGGCGGTCGCTGACACACGCCCTTCCAAGCGGTCCACCATCCATTCGAGAACGCGCGAGTTCTCGCCAAACCCCGGCCACACAAAGCGGCCTGCTTCGTCTTTTCTGAACCAGTTCACCTGAAAGATGCGAGGGAGTCGACCCGTTTTGCGCAAAGTGTTTCCCATTTCAAGCCAGTGACCCATGTAGTCACCCATGTTGTAGCCGCAAAATGGCAACATGGCAAAGGGATCTCGGCGGACTTTGCCGACCTCTCCTTCCGCGGCGGCAGTTTGCTCCGAGGCAATCGTGGCTCCGAGAAACACCCCGTGGTTCCAGTCTCTGGCCTCCAGAACGAGGGGAACGGTGCTGGAGCGCCGCCCCCCAAAAATGATGGCATCCACCACGACCCCTTCGGGGTCCATCCACTCTGGCGCCAGGGTGGAGCACTGTTCCAAGCCGACTGTGAAGCGAGAGTTTGGGTGGGCGGCGTGCTCGCCAAGCGCGGGGTTGAAGGGTTCACCCTTCCAGTCGGTGAGTCCTTCAGGAGCTTCGGGGGACTGGCCCTCCCACCACACATCACCCTCAGCAGTGGTTGCGACATTGGTGAATATTGCATTTCCCCAGAGCATGTTCATGGCAACAGGGTTGGTCCCGGGACCCGTTCCTGGCGCAACACCGAAAAAACCGGCTTCGGGATTAATGGCTCGGAGTCTGCCGTCCTTACCCGGCGCCAACCAGGCAATGTCGTCCCCAAGGGTTTCCACCTTCCAGCCGGGGAGGGAAGGCTGCATCATGGCAAAGTTTGTTTTCCCGCAAGCGCTGGGGAAGGCGGCGACCATGTTGTAGGACTTTTGTTCTGGGCTCGTCACCTTAACCAGAAGCATGTGCTCGGCAAGCCAGCCTTCCTCTTTGGCCAAAACAGAGGCGATGCGCAGGGCAAAAGCTTTTTTGGGAAGGAGCGCGTTGCCGCCGTAGGCCGATCCGTAGGACCAAATTTCCCTACCTTCCGGGAAGTGAGAGATGTATTTCGTGTCGTTACACGGCCACGCAACATCCACTTGGTGGGGTGCGAGCGGTGCGCCCACCGTGTGGATACATTTGACCCAGTTGGCGCCGGAGTCGATGCGCCCCCACACTTCCTCGGTCACCCGCACCATCATGTGCAGGTTGAGCGCGACATAGGCAGAATCGGTCACCTGAACACCCATTCGCGCTAGCGGTGAGCCGAGGGGCCCCAGGGAAAAGGGCACGACATACAGTGTTCGCCCCGCCATGCTTCCCCGGGCGAGCTCCCGCAGTTTTTCTCGCATCAGCTCCGGGTCTTCCCAGTTGTTGGTCGGGCCTGCATCTGCTTCCTCGCGGGAGCAGATGTAGGTGCGAGCTTCGACTCGCGCAACGTCGCTGGGTTCGCTCCGTGCCACATAAGAATTGGGCCGAAGATCAGGGTTCAACGGGTGAAGTGTCCCCTGCTCCACCAGCACGCGGGTGAGGTGCGCTGCCTCTTGCGCTGATCCATCGCACCAATGGATAGAGTCCGGTTCCATCAGCTCCACCAGAGCGTTTACCCAATCCTGGACGCCATCGCGAATGATGGGCGAGCCTGACAGGTTCGACAGAAGGGTTGGGTTCTCTTGTGTGATGGACATCATTGGCTCCTAGGGAAGGTGTTTCTCCCACTCTTGTCAATAAGAGGGTTAACCTATGACCAATTTGACTGTCAAAAATCCACGTTTTTGTTGTATTGTCGAATTTATGGTGGAAATCATGGCTTTAGGCCAAAGAATGAGGCATGTTCGACAGGGTGCGGGACTCACGTTGGGAGAACTCAGCGGTCGGTTAGGGATAACCCCCAGCCACCTTTCTTTGCTCGAGACCGGCAAGCGAGAAGCCAAAGTGGGCGTGCTGACAGCGTTGTGCCAGGAACTCGGAGTCGAGATGGCACAGCTATTGGATGACTCTGCCCCGAGCGAGCGAGCTCAACTGGAGCGAGATTGGCGAGCCGCGCAAGAGGGTCCGCTGTTTGCTTCCCTCGGGGTGCCGCCGCTCAAAATCACCAAATCTCTCAACGATGAGCAACTGAAGACCCTCTTGGCGCTGCACGCAGAGCTTGTTCGGCGGGAGAAACGCGCGCTGGCGACTCCTGAGGAAGCACGGCGAGCCCATACTGCGTTGCGTCGGGGGATGCGGGAGATTGACAACTACCGACCGGACCTAGAAACTCTCGCCTCTGAGCTTGTTGCCTCCATCGGTCACGACTCCATGGGAGCGCTGACCCACCGAGAAGTAGCGATGATGGCTCAACGATTCGGGCTAGAGATTGTGCACGTGGGTGATCTGCCGCGCAGCGCTCGCAGCGTGACCGACCTGGCGAATGGTCGAATCTATTTACCCCCCGCATCAATTCCCGGCGGTCACGGGTTGCGGTCCCTCGCCCTTCAGGCAATCGCCCATCAGGTGCTCCAACACCGTGTCCCTGAAACGTATGAAGAGTTTTTGCAACAGCGTCTGGACATTAACTACTTTGCCGCCGCTTGTCTGATGCCAGAGACCCAAGCAGTGGATTTTCTCACCCAGGCAAAGAAAGAAAAAAACCTTGCTGTGGAAGATTTCCGCGACGCCTTCGGCGTGACACACGAGGCAGCGGGGCTGCGATTGATGAATCTGGCGACGACCCATCTGGGTCTGCCCCTTCACTTCTTGCGCGTCGGCGATGACGGAGTCATTTACAAGGCCTATGAAAACGATGGCTTGGTGCTCCCAGTGGATGTTTTCGGATCGCCCGAGGGTCAAATTGTGTGTCGTCACTGGAGCGCTCGCGAAGCCTTTGCTCGCACAAATCGCACCACCGAGTATTACCAATTCACCGACACCCCGGAAGGAACTTTTTGGGAATCTACCCAAATAGGTACCTCCGCCACGGATGAATTTTCGATCACCGTTGGAGTCACGTTTGAAGATGCCAAATGGTTCCGGGGCCGCGATACCCAGGCCAGACAAGCTTCGAGGTGTCCTGATCGTGGTTGCTGTCGAAACGCGCCGGAGGACATGCGCTCAAAATGGGCCGGGAAGGCGTGGACGAGCGCCAGGCTTCACGCGCACGTGCTCTCACCGTTGCGCGGTGGCATGTTCCCAGGCGTGGACGATGTGGAACTCTTTGAATTCCTGCAAAACCACGAAAGTCCTGACCACATCACGCCCGGGGAGTGACACTCTCGCGGGAACAAAGAAGGGGCCTTGCCTGAAAGGTGGTGAGGCGCCCGCGAGCAGGAAGCGCCCCCAGCAGGATTCGAACCTGCGGCCTTCTGCTCCGGAGGCAGACGCTCTATCCCCTGAGCTATGGGGGCCCAGGAACCCCCTTAGGTTACAACCTCGAGGGCTGGCAATACACCCGAGGGTAGGCTTAGCGCTTGTGAATCCTCAGGCGCTTGCAGATCTCATCGCTGAACTAGCGATTTCTCGACTGAAAGCGCTGGACAGTGCTGATGTCCCCGAATCTGTTGACGTTGCGCTGGAGCGGCCCCGCAACAAAGACCATGGGGATTGGGCCACCTCGATTGCTTTGAAATTGGCCAAAGGCGCCGGGATGAACCCCCGGGATTTTGCCCAGGAACTAGCCCGCGACATCGATGGGTTGGAGGGTGTTGCCTCCACCGACGTGGCGGGACCAGGCTTCATCAACATCACTCTTGAAGCGGGCGCAGCGGGTGAGCTGGTATCGATTATTCTTGCCAGCGGCGAAAGCTATGGCTCCGGCAGTGCACTAGCTGGCGACACCATCAACGTTGAGTTTGTTTCCGCCAATCCCACCGGCCCACTCCATATTGGGCACACGAGGTGGGCGGCACTGGGGGATTCTTTGGTGCGGGTGTTGCGATACGCCGGCGCCTCCGTGACCAGCGAGTTCTATATCAATGACGCCGGTTTACAGATGGACACCTTTGGTGAATCTATCCTCGCCAGCATCCTGGGGGAAGAGCCGCCAGAGTCGGGATACAAGGGTTTATATATCCAGGAGCTTGCAGCGAGGGTGCTTGCTTGCGAAGA
>Ga0075121_1000666_pt1 | contig 23367 bp, 24 predicted proteins | sample AntAceMetag02UKG_FD_69793 | JGI IMG/M metagenome (GOLD analysis project Ga0075121, IMG submission 69793) | Saline lake microbial communities from Ace Lake, Antarctica - Antarctic Ace Lake Metagenome 02UKG | ecosystem: Environmental > Aquatic > Non-marine Saline and Alkaline > Saline | place... | reverse complement strand
CACTGATCCGTATGGGTCATCAATTCCGAGAACTCCAATAGACTTGTCGCAGAATACGCTACCCTTTGTCATCACGAATCTTTTTACAATGTGAACAAATGGGTAAAAACCCCTTCAATGTTTTGAACAGGCGCTTATTACAAAATTCAAGGTTAATGACCCCATGCACTTTAACTATCTGTGCTTATGTAAAATTTGGGTTATTGGCAACACAGGTTTTGACAAGTCCAATTTTTGTGGGATAGTCTCAATGTATCGCCACTCGAATTTTCTTGACATTTCAGGGTCTCCCATAATATATAGATTCAACGTTGTGCTCATCTGAAGCTCGATATCATATTTCTTATAATTTCTCATAAATTCTTATTTGCTATTCCTACTCATCGTTTTATCGATTCTTAACTTCTGAATACTTTTTCTTACTGAAATAGATACTGGTTTCCCTTAAACTTTAACCTGTAAATTAGGTGTAAATTCAATGGAGAAGCCCCTCAAAATATGCCTACCTAGCTCCTGACAGGAGTTTTAATGCCTTGTTGGGAGCCTGACAAATAATCTCCATCTTTATCAGCGTTGCATCGCAGGCAATATCGGCGGAAATATATCTGCAGTGTTCATTGTAAACGCATATATTGCCTAAATCATTTATCGAAAAAGGGGGTTTCTATGCCTATTATTTTTATTGAAAACCAGTACCCGCTACACAAAAACAAGGAAGTGTTGGCTGCTTGGCTAGGGGCAATTGAAAAATACCCTCAACCAGAGGGCTTGTTTACCACTTTGGTCGATACAGCAATTAGCAGCGACAAAAAAGGGCTTAAGGTCTTATCAGCCCATTTAATTAATCCTGGCAAATATGAGGAAGCAGCTGCTTATTTTCACAAATTTATGACTGCGTTTTTTGACATTGAAGGCTACTCTTATGAGTTTAGCAACTGGTCAACAATTGAGGAAGCAATGGCGTCAATAGGAGAAAAATTGCCAGAAAGATGATGGGATACAATTTGTTCAAACCGTGCATTTTGGAACTTTAAAGCTTTAGCATTAGGATGGGGATATACAAAAAAGGAGGTACCCAAATGCCTACATACATGACTTTTATAAAATACACCCAAAAGGGTGCAGAGAACATGAAAGATAGTCCTGATCGCCTTGATATGGCAAAGGAGTTATTTAAATCCATGGGCGGCGAATTAAAGTCGTTTTACCTTGCTATGGGCAGATTCGATGCAGTAGTTATAGCGGAAGGGCCGGATGACGAAACCGCAACCAAACTTGCTATAACGATAGGAGCAGCTGGTGCACTTCGGACAGAAACTATGAGAGTATTTACAGAAGATGAATATCGTAAACTCATTTCTGAATTACCGTAAGACGCCAATTCTAAAATCTATTGAATATATAAATGTATATCCCCATCTTAATGAAAACATAAGAAAAGAACTCCCATAAAAAAGGAGGGCACATTATGACACTAAAGAATCTATTTATCATCAATGCCATCATTGCATTGGCCTACGCATTTGGTGAATTGATTATCCCGAAGACATTGTTATCACTTTATTTTGCCACAGGCACCCCAAGTGCAGATATTCTACTTACTGCACGTTTCTTTGGATGGGGATTACTGGCAGTTGGCCTGATATGCGCTTTTGCTGTAAATACGCCCCCGTCTGAAGCTAGACAAGCTATTGTTAAAGGACTCTTTATTGCCGATATAGTCGGACTTATTGTGTCCTTGATGGGGGTCTTTAGTGGAACTTTCAATACGTTTGGATGGTCAGCTGTCGTTATTTATTTGTTCCTTTCCGCTGGGTTTGGTTATTTTTGGTTTATAAAGCCTGAAACGGCTTAACTGGAAAAAGTTACATTGGATTCCGTGCCGGGGGGCAACCCGTTTTCGGTGATGCGCAGAACGATCTCCTGTTTCTGTGCATTAGCGGATATCGGGAGCAGGGCTATGAAGTTATCACGTTTTAAAAACCTGGCGGAAGGTTCAGGTGATTCTTTTTCCTCGATTTCATATCCTCTCGAAACCGTTTATCCGTCCTCAGGGCTGGTTTTACAGCCATAATTTTTAATATTTTCTTTTAATATTTTACCCATGGTGTTTCTGGGCAGCTTCTCAATGAAGATGACTTCCTTTGGGCACTTCCAGTCATGGAGATGCTCTTTACAAATGGCTTTGACTGCACTGGATATATCACCTGAGGCCGGGGTTTTAACCACAGCCGCCACAATTTTTTCCCCCCATTTTTCATCGAATATACCCACGACAGAGGATTCAACGACCTCATCGAGTCTGTTGATTACCGCCTCCACCTCATTGGGGGAAACATTTTCTCCCCCCGTGATGATAATGTTCTTTAACCGGTCAGTAAGATAATAATATCCATCCTGATCTTTTCTCCCCAGATCGCCTGTTTTAAACCAGCCATGTTCAAAGGCTCTGGCTGTTTCTTCGGGTTTATTCCAGTAGCCGGGTGTAATGGAATCTGATTTGAGCCAGAACTCACCGGTTTGACCAGATTCTTTATCCAAAAAAGTAACAGGATCTACAATTCTTACCTTAAGGCCGGGCAAAGAAAGCCCGATGGAGCCCGGTTTTTTCTCACCGTGCAGGGGATTGGAAAAATTCATGCCGGTTTCCGACATGCCTTCCCGCTCCACAGGCGCTTTGCCGAATGTCTGCTTGATCCTTTGAAAATCTCTAACCGGCAGGGGAGCTGACCCGGATGTCCACAGTCGCATGTGATCAAAACAAAGGGTTTGATTTTTAAGCGTGTCAATGAGTTTTGAATACATGGCCGGAACGCCCATAAATACGGAACAGGCCAGATCTGCTTTGTTTTCTTTTAAAATATCAATCACGGTTTCAGGGGAGAATTTGTCCAGCAGCACCACATGTGCCCCTGAAATCAATGCCGTGTGAAGGGCGAAACACAACCCGTGAACATGAAAAAGAGGCAGGGCATGGCATAAGGTATCGGAATCGGATATTTCCCATATGGTAATAATGTTTTTTGCATCATTAACCAGATTTTTCTGGGTCAGGACAGCACCTTTGGGATCACCGGTGGTTCCTGATGTATAAATGATAAGTCCGGGATCATCAGGGCCAAGGTTTACCTTTTCCAGATCATCGGAACAGGATTTAAAAAAGGCAATCTCCTGAAAGGGAATTTTTGTATCAATCTCCATACAGGTTATATTGGAATCAATCTCCTTGATCATCCCGGCCTGATCCGGGTTTATGATAACCAGCGACGGCGTGGCATCATGTAACAGATAGGTTAATTCAGATTTTTTAAATCCAGGATTCAGGGGCACACACACCGCTCCTATTTTCTGAAGGGCAATGTAAATAACAATAAAAACCAAGGATTTACCAAGGAGAAGAATAATATTGTCTGATTTTTTAACCCCCTGTTTTAAAAGCAGGTTAACCATTTTGTTTGAATTCAGATTCAGATCTGAAAAAGTCATTTGGGTCTCTATTTCATGACCCCTTAAAAAAGATATGGCTGTTTTTTGGTTATGCTTTTCAAAAGAATCCGTTAGTAATTCTGCAATGGATACCATGCTTTTATTCTCCCTTGAAAAGGCCGGCTTTATTTTTTGCGATGTCCCCCAAAAGTTCATTTTCCTATTTTATCCAGTTTGTTTTCGTTATATATCGGGCTTTCCTCAAAGGGCTGGGTTTGATATTCAAACCGGTGCTTTTCATGGAAAAACGAAGCCAGGGGTCTTGATACCCCCGCAATCCCATAATCCCTTGATCTCTGGACATTTTCAAGATCGATCATGGCAATCAGGTTCTCTTGACGCTGCCCTGCCTTCTGCACAATATTTCCTTCCGGATCAACAATCATGCTTTCTCCTTTGCCACGATATCCAACTCCATTGACACTAATCATATAACATTGATTTTGAATGGCTGCGGCCCGGCATAAAATGACTTCCTGGCGGCGATCCTGAGTACCTGCTGCCGTTGGGACTACAATAATCTGAGCACCCTTAAACACAAGATCCCTGATTAGTTCGGGAAACCACAAATCATAACAGACGCACAAACCTATTCTTCCGATATCGGGTATATCAAAAACAACGGTTTTATCTCCTGAAATTGTTGTCTCACGAGGCCTCCAGGGATACATCTTTCTATAGGTTTCAATAATATTGCCTTTATCATCAAAAACAGGGCTTGCATTATAAATATTATCTCCCTGTTTTTCATAGATTGAGCCCGGGATAAGGTATATATCGTTATCCCGGGCAACTTTTGAACAAAAATCAGTAATGGGATTCGGGATTTCCCGGGCTTTTTTTTCAAAATCAGGAGCACCCTGAAAACAGAGTTCCGGCGTAATTACAAGCTTAACCCATGGGCTGTAATATTTTATTAATTTAATCTGCTTGACCATATTGTCCAAATTTTTTTGGACATCATCCGGGTCGACTTCCATCTGGCAAGCGCCCAAACCTAATAAACCGCTCATAATGACTCCATGCTATTAATTAAAACACCCTGTTTCCATAATTTTTCATGGGAATGACACCTGACCCAATTATTTTTACCAATTTTGCATACCATAGGACTTTTTTTACTGCAAATATCTTCTTTATAATCGCATCTTGGATGAAAGTGACATCCGGAAGGCGGATCAGACAATTTAGGGACTTCACCTTTAAGTATTCCCAGCTCTTGTCTTGATTCAGGGTCTGCAATCGGCACGGCGTTTTTCAACGCTTTTGTATATGGATGCCTCGGAGCATTAAACAATGATCCGGCATCCTGAACCTCAACGATCTGCCCTGCATACATGACAGCTACCCTGCTGCATATATGCTCCATAATACTTAAATCATGACTGATAAAAAGATAGGTCAGATTCAACTTGTCCTGCAAATCCTTCATCAGGTTTATAACCTGGGCCTGTACAGATACATCAAGTGCACTGGTTGCCTCATCAAAGACAATAAACTTGGGGTCGGTTGCCAAAGCCCTTGCAATACAAATTCTCTGTTGCTGGCCCCCTGAAAATTCATGTGGATAACGATAGATATGCTCCGGTCTCAGATCCACAAGGTCAAGCAATTTTACAGACTGTTCAAGATAGTTCTTTTTTGCAACCCTTGAATTCAAATACAATGCTTCACTTAATATTTTAAAGATTGTCATTTTTGGATTTAAAGATGCTTTCGGGTCCTGGAACACCATCTGCATTTTGGCTCTGTAGGGTTTGAGTTCACTGCCGGCCAACCGCCCTATATCTTCACCCATGAATCCGATTTCACCTGAATATAAAGGCGCGAGCCTTAGTATAGCCCTTCCCAGAGTACTTTTCCCGCATCCTGATTCTCCTACCAGGCCAAGACATTCACCTTCGGTTATATTCAGGCTGACATCACTGACTGCCTTAATCCAGGAAGTTGGTTTTCCTAAAATAGGCTTATGGTTGGGAAACCATGTGTTTATCTGTTCCAGCGTAACGAGGGGTTCATTCATGTCTGTTTTCTTTACAGCTTATTTTTATGATTGTATAACCAATCTGACAGCTAAAATTTAATCGTTCAATTCAGGTATAAAAAACATGAAACAGTATGGTTGTCTTCAATGTTTTGGCTTTCCGGCTTTTGTTCCCGGCAAATCTCCATGGCCTGGTCACATCTGGGGTGGAAACGGCAGCCCCTGGGCGGGTTAACAAGATCCGGAATTATCCCGGGAACAAAAGATAATGGTTCATTTTTCCCAAATTTGGGAACTGCTTTTAAAAGACCTTTGGTATATGGATGCAGGGGATTGCTGAAAATTTTTTTTGTTTCGGCAATTTCAACGATTCTGCCGGCATACATAACAGCAATCCTGTCACAGATCCGGGCTGCAATACCTAAATCATGAGTGATAAACAAAATGGCAGTCTGCTTATTTTTACACAGGTCTTTCATCAGTTTTAAAATATGGGCCTGTACTGTCACATCCAGTGCTGATGTTGCTTCATCTGCAATTAAAATTTCAGGAGAAGAGATCAGTGCCAGGGCAATCCGATACCGCTGGGCCATGCCACCGCTGACCTCGTCTGCATATAATTTAAGCATCCGCTTGATATCTGTGAGACCTACTTCGTTTAATTTTTTTTTGGCAATGGTTTCAATGGCCCGTTTTCGATTGCATCTGTTTTTTTGTTTTATATCTTCAATGTCCCCGGGTAAATAAATGCTGATGAGTCTTGCAATCTGTTCTCCAAGGGTAAAAACCGGATTAATACTTGACTGAGGATTCTGGAACACCATGGAGATCCGGTTGCCGCGAATGCTCTGAAGTTCGCTGTCCGACATAGACAACAGATCTTTTACACCAAACAGTACCTGACCCCCCGTTTCTCTTGACCGCCCGGGAATCAGGTTAAGTATGGATCTTGCCGTCACGCTTTTACCGGAGCCTGTTTCACCTACAAGCGCCAGTATTTCCTTTGAGAACAGATCAAAACTGGCGCCTTCAAGTATTTTTGCCTGCCCCCGCGGGGTATTGAATGCTACATTTAAATCCTTGACCTGCAGCACGGGTTCAACGGCAGATGAAAGTTCCGGTTTTTTATTTAAAACACTCTTATTCACAATTAACTTCCCCAATTACGCTGAATTTCAGGACATCACCGATTGGAACCCAAAATATCTTTAAGTGCATCCCCAAATATGTTGAATGCACTCACCACAATAAACATGGCACACCCCGGTACAATTGCGATCCACCATTCTGAAAGAATATTGGGTGCCCCTTCCCAAACCATTAATCCCCAGTCTGCCATGGGAGGCTGAGTACCAAGGCCTAAAAAGCTTAACAGGCCAATGGCAATAATGGCCGGTCCCAGATCCAGAAGAATCATAACGATAACAGGCGTCATAATATTGGGCAGAAGATGATGGAATATTATATATATTTTCCCATACCCCAGCATCTGGGCCGCTTCAATATAAAGCATTCTTTTGATGGAAAGAACTTCTCCCTGCACAAGTCTTGTATACCACGGCCACCAGGGGATGATTAACGCAATAATAGCTGTGGGCCACCCGACACCCACTATGATTGAAATTGCTATGGCAGTTAGCGTGGATGGAAAGGATAAAAACAGCTCCACCACCCTTGATATCACAGCACCGGACATTCCTTCATTATATCCGGCCCAAAGGCCTAAGGGGACACCAATGAGAGCTGCAAAAAAAACAATGCATGCGCTGCCGAAAAGAGAGATCCGGGCACCGCAGATCACCCGGCTGAGCATATCCCGACCATAAACATCTGTTCCAAGCAGGTAGGTTGACGACGGGGGCTGCAGCCTGTGTTCAAGATTGACATCCCCCTGGCCCTGCTCAGGATATGGCGCAACCCAGGGTGAAAAAATCGTTGCCAGAATGGTAAGAACCAGTATGATAAAAGATAATAATGCGCCTTTTCGTTTCAACAGGAGCTGCAATTGGAACCACTTCAACTTCCGGTGTTCTTTGACAACTTTTTTTGCCATAACCTGGTATGAATTTTCTGGTATCGCCATAATTAAAGTCTCTATTTAATTCTTGGATCAACAACTCGCCTGAGAATATCCATCACCGTATTGGCAATCACATACACGGTGCTGATCATGAGGGTTACACCCATTATTGCCGTGTAATCCAGGCTCATAATTGCAGCTAAAGCATAATACCCGATTCCCGGCCAGTTAAAAATCAGTTCCACATAAAACGTTAGCATTAAAATTATTGCTACAGTCATTCCGATCACGGTGAGTACCGGTGAAAGCGCATTTCTCAGGCCATAGTAAAAGAACAGTACTTTTTCGCTGATGCCGGACGCCCTGGCCGCCAGAATGTAATCCTGCTCCATGACATCCAGTAAAGATGAACGGGTCAGTCTTGCAATAACTCCCCAGGGCCCAACCGAAAGTGAAACCACAGGAAGCACCATATGCCAGGCAACATTAATAAAAGCGGGATAATTGCCGGCGATCAAAGTGTCCAGCATGCTGAACCCAGTGATGCTCTGTATGGGGTTGGTAAATTCCAGGACAGAATCCATTCGCCCCTGTAACGGAAACCATCCCCAATAATTAAAAAAGATCAGTTGCAATAACAGGGCAAGAAAAAAAATGGGAATGGACACTGCTGCTGAAGTAAACCATTTTATGATTTCATCTATTAAGCCCCCTTGGAAATAAGCTGCAATCACTCCAGAGAAAATTCCACCAAAGGTTGCAATCAGAAGAGCCCACAAAACAAGTTCAAACGACATGGGAATTTTTTCCATCAAATCCTGAAAAACCGGGCGATGGGTTCGCAAGGAAACCCCCATATCCGCATGGGTCAATTTTTTGATGTATCTTATATATTGCACATACACAGGTTTATCCAGCCCAAGCTCTATTCTGGCGAGTTCTATCTGTTCCGCTTTTGCATTACCTCCGATGTAAAGCGCCGCCACATCACCGGGCAGGGATCTGGTGAAGAAAAAAACCAGGGTGCTCAGGACAATAAGCAGAGCGATCAAACCGACAAATCGTTTACAAAGAAACCAAAGCATGAGATTTAAACTTCCTTGTTTATCACAGCCCGCTTGAACCAATATCAAGGGGGCTGTGACAGGTTGAATATGGAACCGTAATTATTCAATATACATTTCATAGAAAAAAGGCACATTGGGGTAGGCCGGGTTCATAACAAATCCCTGCAACTTTTTATTCATGGGCCAGTTGGCAACAATATCAACCACCCAGGCAACCGGGACATCTTTTTGAATCAGGTTCTGGGCTTTTACATAAAGATCCAGAGATTTTTCAGGATTTGAACCGGTGGTTTCATACGCCTCCCGGATCATTCCGTCATAAGCTGCATTTTTGTAATATGCCAGGTTCCAGACCGGTTTCTCTCCCTCGTCATGGAGCAGAGTGTAAAGGGTTTCATAGGGATCGCTATAGGTTGGCCACCAGAGTAAAAGGAAAATGTCCTGGGCGGTTCTGGGATCTTTTTTGGCCATTGCCCATTGGGCGCTCCATGCTATTCCTTTAATTTCAACATCCACCCCTATTTTTTTAAATTCACTCTGAATCAGGGGGGCAAATCTTTTTTCCTGGGGGTTTTCAGCAGCATATGTCAGTGTCAGTTTGAATCCACCGCCTGCATGGCCGGCTTCGGCAAGAAGTTTTTTTGCCAGTTCAATGTCGTGCTTGTACTGAATTACATCTTTTGTGCCGCCAAACTGTCCCTGGGGGACAGGGCCTCGTGCCTGACTGGCATTCCCGTTAAATCCGACATTTACAATATCCTCATAAGGTATTGCATGGGCCAGGGCTTTTCTAACTTTAAGATTATCCAATGGCGGACGGGTGGTATTAAAAAAGGCCATATAGTTTTGATAGCTGGGGCCATACAAAACTTTTGTTATTTTTCCTTTTATTACGGAAGGATAACTGTCCAGGGGTATTCTGCCGACCAGCATTGCCTGTCCTGCCTGCAGCATCTGGAGCATGGTCAAAGATTCCTTGGTGTATTTAACCAGAATATTTTCGACATGTTTTCCTTCCCAGCCTCCCCAATAATCATCAAACCTGGCCAGCATCCAGGATTCCCCGTCTTTGTAGTTTTTCAGGGTATAGGGTCCTGATCCGGCATCATTTCCTTTGTTAAACCATGCTGAATCCTTGTCACCGACGCTTGGGCTCATAATATAGGACCCATTTGCAGATGCCGCGATCTGCGGCAATGGTACAGGAGTGCTTAAAATAAGTTTGACCGTATAATCATCAATAATCCGGATCTCTTTTAAATCAGCCCAGATAAAGGCAGCACCTTTGCCGATTTTTTTAGTTCTTTCAATGGAATACTTTACGGCCCGGGCTGTAAAAGCAGTGCCATCATGGAATTTTACACCTTTTCTAAGTTTAAAAGTGTATTCCAGGCCATCCGGAGATGCAGTGTAACCCGTGGCAAGTATAAAGCTGAAAAGCTCTTTGTTGCCGGGGGGGTTCACCCTGATTAAAGTTTCATAGATATTTGCCATATAACTCACTTCCGTGGAATAGGAAGTACTGGGGTCAAGGGTTGTAATGCCCAATGGTGATGCAAATACCATGTTTTTTTCTGCTGCCCATGAAGCTGTGGCCAGCAAAAGTATCATCAATGAAAAAATAGCTATTTTAAAATAACGATTCATAACTTTTCCCTCCATACTGTTAAGGTTTATATTCATTTAAAAACTAATACAAATAATATTCCTCCTTTTTTTGAGTATTAATAATCTGCCGTCTAATCCCAGTTAATGCAGCAATGGGTATCCCTTATAAAATCAGAAACCGCCTTCGGCTCCCCCTGCTCAATAAGTTCAATCAGTGCAAGATGTTCTATATAGTTGAGTTTAAGTACATGCTCTATCCAGTCGCCTTTTGCTCCAAAATCAAACAGTCTCTGGCGAATGATATTGATCTGGTTTAGGAGCATGTCATTTGTTGACAATTTTAGATAAACATCATGAAATGCGCTGTTCAGATCAAAATACCCGTTGTATTTTTTGCCTGCCATAGCCTGGTACATCTCTTCATTAATCTTTTTCATCTGTTTAATATGCCCGGGTATAATTTGGCCAAACACTGAAAACAGGGCTCTCGAGTCCAATGCACCCAGCATTTCATATATATTTTCCAGATCCTTGCGGGATACTTGATTTATCCGGATGCCGCGTTGCGGTAGAAAGGTTACAAACCCTTCCACCTGAAGCTGCAGAAGGGCATCTCTCAGAGGTGTCCTGTTTATGCCAAGCTGCTGTGAAAGCTGGTTAATCGTGACAAATATACCGGGTTTTAAATTTTGGCTTTTAAGTTCCGCACGTAAATGTTCATAAACCTGACTTCTGAGAAGTTGAAAATTATTTTGAATGTGCATCTGCATGCTTTTTCCTTTTCTATCGGTAAAAGTTAAATCCAATAGCAATGTACTAACACACTAGTATATTAGTCAAGAAAAATTATTATTCACAAAATATGTGTCGCCGGAAAGATGAGAAGGTTAGCTTTCAAGCTTTCCGTGCATTGCCAGATCATCAAGCCCTGTGCGGTCCAATAGCTTTATTTCCTTGCCGCTTACTTCGATCAGGTTCTGGCTGCTCATTTTTGTAAAAATTCGTGACAAAGTTTCAGGTATGGTCCCAAGAAGGCTGGCCAGCTGTCCTTTTGAAATCGGCAGGGAGATATGATTCCCTGTTTTTTGCTCACGGGCGAGAAAAACAAGATAAGAGGCAAGGCGGCCGGGCACCTCTTTAAGTGAAAGATTTTCAATCTGAATGGTAAATTCCCTTAGCCGCACGGAAAGAACCGCAAGCATACTCATGGCCAGTGATGGATTATTGGCAATAAGCTCAGCAAATGCGGCTCTGGGGATAAAGATCAGATGGCTTTTGGTAATTACCTCGGAACTTGCAGGGAATGACCGTCCGGCATAAACGGCAACCTGCCCGAATGTTTCTCCCGGCCCTACAATATGAAGAATATGTTCCTTTCCTTCGGATGAAACTTTAAAAACCTTCACCCGTCCTTTGGCAACAATATAAAAGCCGTTTCCGTCATCTCCTTCTGTAAAAATTATTTTGCCTTTTACATATTTTTTTTCAACGGCTATCTGCCCAATTTGCTTTAGCTGGTTTTCAGAAAGGCCTCTGAAACTGGGAATATTTAAAAGAATGCTGAGTTTGTTATCCATAACTTTCCCCCTTTTTGAAGAAATACTATGTTTTTTTGATCTATGTCAATGAAATGAAACTATCCGTCCTATTATAAATTATATAACAAATTTATTTTAAAGGAGATAGGATATGAAAAAAAATGGGAAGATAAAAAAGATTCATTTAAGGTTGTAGATGTGAGGAAACTGACAGGTAATTTTCTGCCGAATCTTCTTAAAAAAGCACAGGATATTGAACTGGGCCAAGGCATGTGCGTTGTTCAGAGCTTTGAACCTCTTCCGCTTTATTCAGCCATGGCGGATATTGGTTTTGAGCATATTACAGAGAAAATTTCCGATGGCGAATATCGCGTCTATTTTTGCAAGACCGAAGAAAAAGAGGTTGCTTATGTCGGCGCCGGGGATATGCCGCAAAAACCGACTGCTATTTTGAATTTTAAGAAGATTGACAATGCACTTGCCGATATAGTGGTAAATTTCTGGAATTTGACCTGGGGAAAAGAAGAGCCTGCAATTGATCAGAAGACAAAATTGCTTCTGTCCCTGGCAAACGGGGTAGGTGCGCGCAGGTTTCGCCAGGCAACCCGGGAGCTGGTGAAGGCATATTCCATCGGTGCCACTGTAGCGGAACTGGATGAGCTTTTTTCCATGTTTGTCTGGAACGGAGGCGTCGGTACGTTTGCTTCCGAAATCGGTCCTTCCTCACTATTTGGTGCTTATCAACGTAACAATGTGCGGGCCTCCGGGTTTTATGGAAGCCGTCAAGAAAATTCTGGCCGAACCGATTTTGGGGAAGCCGTTTAATCTATCCAACCTGCATATGGAAAGTTTTAGCGGCATAAGGACCTCCATGGAGGAAAAACCTGCCCCGGTTGCCGGAACAGCCGAGGCGAGCCCTGCCCTGACACTGGAAGAGGAAAAACCAACAGCTTCCGTAACCGTGGAATTTGCCCGTTCGGGCAAGAAAGTCTCCACGGATGGCAAAACGCCTTTGCTGGAAATTGCCGAGGAGCAGGATATCGACCTGGATTATGGCTGCAGATCGGGTAGTTGCGGTCTTTGTAAAGCCCGTTTGTTAAAGGGAAAGGTAGAGATGGAGGATGAAAAAGGACTTGAGCCCGGAGAAAAAGACGACGGCTATATCCTGACCTGTGTATCAACGCCTCTCACAGATTGCATAGTGGATGTATAATATTTTTATGAAAAATGCGAAGTTGTTTTTTTAGAGGGCGGCAAGTTTTTTTTGAAACAGTGCCTGGTTTTCGGGATCGTTCAAGGCCCTGTAGCAGTCGGCAATGAAAAAGAGTGCCTGCTTTGAATGCTGAAACCCCAAAAGGTATGACAGTGCCCGTTCAAATGCGCCGGTATTCATCAGGCTGATGCCCAGGCACAGGTGAATCTGCTCGTCGTTCGGAAAATGTTCTGCCCCATTGGAAAGAATTCTGACGGACTCGGCAAAGTCCCCTGCCTTTTGCCGGATCAGCCCCAGTCCCAGGAAAGCCCTGGCATTCGGGCCATATGCCAGCGCTTGTGCATACAGGTTTTCAGCCACCTTTTTTCTGCCGGGTATGGCGGCAATTCCGGAATAATCACCTTGGTCAAACGTCATGCCGAGCCTGGAGCAAAAATCGGCGTGGGCCGGGTACAGCTCTTTGGCCTCCATCAGTTCAATCGCATCCACAAAGGCCGGCAGGCTTTGGTAAAACGTGGTCCTCAGGGTTTTCCCGAAGGCAAGGATCATCTCTTTTGTCAGGTCCGGATCGGTTTCAAAATACATGATGTCTTCGATTTTATTCAGCCAGATGTCGTCGCCGGCATGGGTTTTTTCCTGGAATTGCTCGTACAGGGTTGTCCCCGGGAAGATATCCAGGATGTAGAAAATAGCACTCAGCGGTTTGATTTTTTTAATCAGGTCCAGACTGGCCTCGATGGTGTTGTTGTTTTCCCCGGGGCACCCGTAAATAAAATAGGCCCGGGCCATGATGCCCTGTTTTTGAGTAACGGCAAAGGCGTTTTCGATCTGTTTTTCGGTAATGTTTTTGTTTAAAAAGTTTCTGATTTTAGTTGATCCGCTCTCCACGCCGTAACTGATCTGGATGCACCCGGCCCTTTTCATCCATTGCATCATTTCATCGTCCACATAATTGACCCGCGAAATGGCGGTCCAGGTGATGTCAAGACGGCGCTCTATGATTTTCCGGCAGACCCGGATCACGATTTTCTTACGGATGGTAAACGTATCATCGGAAAAGTAGAAAAATTTTATACCGCGGTGACAAAGCCGTTCCAGTTGATGGACAAAATAATCGGCCGAGTGAAACCTGACCTTTCTTTTCCAGAATCGTGGCGAACCGCAAAAGGTGCAGTTGGCCGGGCAGCCCCGGGTCAGGGCAACATGTTGAAAGTCAAACCAGATGGCCGGATCGGGCAGGTCATCCAGGTTTTGGATAAATCCGGCCTCGGGGTTTTTAAAGGGCCGGCCATTTTTTCTAAAGGCGATTCCCCTGATTTCCCCAAGTCTTTTCATGTCGTTTTTTTCAAGACACTGCATCAGGTGCAGAAAAGGGTACTCACCCTCTCTTAAAATAATGAAATCCACCGCTTGAAAATGGGTCAGAAAATGTTCCCACAAAAAGGTGGCACCGATACCGCCGAAGATGATTTTTACTTGCAGGTTCAGTTTTTTGGCAATTCGGGCGATCTCTATCCCGCCCCATCGGTTGGCATGCAGAATGGAAAAGCCGATGACATCCGGTTGTTTCTCTTTCAACGCGGTGGTGATCCCGGAAGGATCTTTATTTATATCATGCCAGTTGAGAACCTCAACATTATATCCGTGTTGCTTTAACAGCGCACCGACATAATACAGCCCCATGGGTACCACCGCAGAATCTTCGGCATGCAGGCGGCCTTCAAGGCAGAATGGGTATATAAGTAATATTTTCATTTTGGCATTTGGTTTGCTGATAATTTGGGAAAAATTGTAAAAATAGCGGTGCGTCGCATTGGCTATTCATCCACAAGCTGATCCAGGATCAGTCCGTTAAAGCTCGATCCGCTATCAGATACAAAAAGCCACCCCAGATGGGCAAGGCAGGAGCCGCATGCGGCAATGCGCCAGCCGTATCCCTTGAACCAGGTAAATTCGTTTGAAAAAGAACCGGCATAGGCGCAACCCTCGGCCGTGCTGAAGCACCCGATGCAAAAGACAAGACCGTGGGGATTGGCAAAGCTGTGCTGATGTGACCCCTGGACGGTTATGCGCGCCGACCTGCGCGTAATCTGGTAGCCGCAGCGTCTGCAAAGGATGTGTCTGCCCTGGTCCGAATCATCCTCTACGGCTTTGTCTTTTACAAAGGCGTCGGTTTCGCCCTTGTTCTGCATGTCGGGCACAGCCCGAAAAAGATGGGGGGTAATTGGTTCAATCCGCATCATTGGTATCTTCCGGTTTTGGATCCGCCCGGCCCCCGACGGCTTGAAGCAGGGTCGGAAAGGGGCGCGTTTGAGCTTTTCGGAAATGTTGATGACAGGATCATTCATGAGCTGCAGTATAACCCGTTACTGTTTATAGCCGATGGTGCGCAGAAACTGCCGGCGCTGCTGAATATCCTCTTTGGTCTCGATCCCCTTGGACGAGTGCCCGTCGATTACGCCCAGGATACCGCGTCCCTGGTCGGTTTCGGCAATAATGACTTCCAGGGGATTGGCAGTGGCGCAGAAGATTCGGCAAATTTCCGGAACGGTCTTCAATGTGTTCAATATGTTGACCGGGAACATATCTTTCATGAAAAGGATAAAACTATGGCCGGCGGCAAGAGCGTATGCATTTTTTTTGGCCAGTTCGATCAGTTCGTCATCCGTGCCGGTATAGCGTACCAGGCAGACATCCGAAGCCTCGCAGAAAGCAATGCCGAATTTGGCCATTGGAACGGTGTTGACCACGGCTTCATAAACATCTTCCACTGTCTTGATAAAATGTGAATGACCCAAAATCAGGTTCAATTCATCGGGATTTTTGATTCTTACGGTTTTTAATTCCATATTTTCCTCCATTGCCAAAGATTGTCATATGACTCGTTAAAAAATTAGTTTTAAAAAATTCTCGGAAGGTCAATTATGCGTCAAGCATACCACTCCCCCAAGGGTGCTTCAAATAGTTTTTGCCCCTCAAAGACCCATTGTGCCGAAAATTCAGATAATAGGGGCTTGACAAAGCAGGTTTTTTTCAGTATTAGATCAGAAACCTAAGGATTGATCATAGAGAGATTCCCATGAAAAATAGTTTCTGGTACTGGTGGTGGCCCATATTTGGGAGCTGACTCACCAGTCTGAATAAAATTAATATCAGAGTCGTGAGCAGCTTTTAGCGGTTAACGCAGAAGCAGTTCATGGCTCTTTTGGTTTAAAAGCCGGGGTTTCTGCAAAAAACTCCGGCTTTTTTTATTTAAAGGGAGGATTACGGTGACAAAAAAAAAGTTAATGCTGGGTAATGAGGCCATGGCACGCGGGCTTGTGGAAAATGGATGCGCCGTGGCCACCTCTTACCCGGGAACTCCGGCCTCTGAGATTCTCGGGGCCGTGTCCGCTTTGCAAAAGCGCCACGGCCTCTCCATGCATACCCAGTGGGCCGTCAATGAAAAAGTCGCCTTTGAAATCGCTTATGCCGGAAGCATGAGCGGCCTGCGTACGTCCGTGAGCATGAAACAGGTGGGGTTGAATGTGGCATCCGATCCTTTGATGAGTGCCGCTTATATGGGAACCAGGGGCGGGTTCGTGATCATCAGCGCCGATGATCCCGGTCCCCACTCTTCCCAGACCGAGCAGGACAGCCGGATGATGGCCATGATGGCCAAAATACCGGTGCTGGACCCGGATTCGCCGGCTCAGGCAAAAGATATGATTGCCCTTGCCTATGAACTTTCAGAGAAATTTGAAATTCCGGTGATGTTGCGTCCAACAACCCGGGTGTGTCATTCACGGCAGGATATTGTCGGAAAAGCCATTGCCGAAACACAGAATTTGCCCGATTTTCAAAAAGACCCGACGCGCTGGGCCGCCACCCCGAAATTTCGGTTTCAGCTTCATACCCAACTGGAGAAAAAACTGGCCGGCATGGCTGCTTATGAAAAAACCGCACCGGTATGCCTGAACCCGGAGGCTGCCGGTAAAAAGGCACTGGTGGTTTCCGGCGTGGTCGCGGCCCATGCAAAAGAAATTTTCAGCCAACTCGATCTGTGGAAAACCATACCCGTCTATCAGGTGCTCCAGCCTTTTCCACTGCATGAAAAGTTTACAGAGCAGATCTTGGCTGCCCATGAGGATATCCTGGTTATCGAGGAAACAACCGGTGTCATTGAAATGCAGTTGGCGCATAGACAGCATGTCAAGGGCAAAATCAATCGTTCAGTCCCTCGGGTCGGAGAACTGGCACCCGAGATTGTGGAAAAAGTGATCCGAAAATTTGCCGGAATAGAGCAGGAACTGATCGAGCCGCTCCAGGTTCCGGGCCGTCGGCCGACCCTGTGTGCCGGATGCCCTCACCGGGCCAGTTTTTTTGCCATTAAAAAGGCGGCCCCCCGGGCGATTTATACCAGCGATATCGGATGTTACACTTTGGGTATAAATCTGGGAGCCGTGGACACGGTCCTGTGTATGGGCGCCGCCATCAGCCAGGCAGCCGGTTTTTATCATGTGTATAAAAATCAGACCAAACGGCCGGACATTGTTGCCACTATCGGGGATTCCACTTTTTTTCATGCCGGGCTTCCGGCCCTGATCGATGCGGTGTCCCAGAATGTTCATTTTGTCCTGCTGATCCTGGACAACCGGACAACGGCCATGACCGGAAACCAGCCCACTCCGGCCAGCGGCTGGGGGGTCGGCAGCGAGCCCCTGGTGGTCGTTGATATCGAAAAACTGGTCAAAGGCTGCGGTATCGATTTTGTCCGCACTGCCGATCCCTATAAGCTGGACACCTTTATTCCCCTGGTCAGGGAGGCGGTGATATATAGCCGTAAAAACGGCCCGGCCGTGGTAATTGCCCGTCATCCCTGTCTGCTCGACCGACTGCACCCGGATCCATCCGCGGGTCGTGTCAAGGTTGAAATCACGGATGATTGTGACGGCTGTAAATACTGCATTGATCATTTTGAGTGCCCGGCCCTAGTGCTTGACGAAGAAAATGAATGCGTCCGGATCGATACGGCCCTGTGCAGCGATTGCGGGGTCTGTGTGCATGTATGCCCCAAAAAGGCAATCCAACCGGTGACTTGACGGTTTTAAAAAGAAAAAAGCAGGAGTTGTTATGAACAGTTCAATACGGCAGCAGATCGTAATCAGCGGCGTGGGCGGGCAGGGAGTGCTTTTTGTTACCCGTCTTCTGGCCGAAGCGGCAATCGATAAAGGGCTTGCGGTTTTTACATCGGAAACCCACGGTATGGCCCAGAGAGGCGGGACAGTGCTGTCTCATCTCAAGGTGGGCAGCTTTGCGAGTCCTCTTATTCGCCCCATGCAGGCCGACGGCCTGCTGGTTCTGAAGATGGAAAATATAGCACGGCATTATTTTTTTCTGAAAAAAAAAGGCTGGATCGTCGTGAATCATTCAGGCGAGGATATGGATAACATGGCCAATCCCGTCTATTCCGTAAATGCAGACAGCCTGGCCGCAAAGATAGATGACCCGCGTGCGGTCAACCTGATTATGCTGGGCTATGCCATGGCCGTTATATCAAAAACAGGTGATCAAAGCACTCTGTTTTGCAGTATCGGGGAGATCCGGTCCGTGTTGAAAAAACGTCTGGCAGCCAGGCCCGAAATGCTGGGACCTGCCCTCGATGCTTTGGAGGCCGGCTATGCCTCGCAGAGGGTATAATATTTTTTAATGTCTTGTCCCTGATTTGGTATCCGGGGCAAGATAGCAACCTGCAACAAAAAAGAATGTATGGAGGGAGTTATTATGAAAAGAAAAACAAGTTTTGCTCTAATGTCACTCTTACTTGCCGTCCTATTGATTCCTGTTCTGGTTCCGGCGTACAGCACTGCCGGTACCATCAAGCTGAGCTATGCCAATTTTCCGCCGGCCCCGACGTTTCCCTGTGTTCAGATGGAGCGCTGGAAAACCGAGGTGGAAAAACGCACCGACGGAAAGGTGGTGGTGAATACCTATCCCGGGGGGACGTTGCTGGGGGCCAAGGATATGATGGATGGAGTCATTGCAGGGCAGGCTGATATCGGCAATCTATGCATGGCTTATCAGCCGGGTCGGTTTATGGTCACCAATGCCGCTGGTCTTCCCCTGGGTATATCCAATGCCCGCAGCGGCAGTCTGGTTTTACTGGATCTTTATAAAAAATATAAACCCCAGGCATTTGCAAAGGTAAAAGTTCTGGCCATGTTTACCACGGCCCCTTCCAATATTATGTGCCGCAAGCCTGTTCGAAATCTGGATGACATCCAGGGGCTCGATCTGAGAGCCTCGGGCGGTGCGGCCCAGATTCTCAAGGCCTGGGGCGCCAATCCGGTGGGTATGCCCAAATCCGCCTACCCGGAAGCATTGCAAAAGGGGGTTGTGCAGGGAGAGCTCTCTTCTCTGGAGTCTTTAAAAGATTTTAAATTTGCCGAATTATGCCGTTATGTGACCATGACCAACACTGCGATCTACCCCTTTGCCGTGGTCATGAATCTGGAGCGCTGGAATTCCCTGCCTGCCGATGTTCAGCAGGTATTTGAAGACCTCATCGCCGAACAGTCCGAATGGACCGGGAATTATATGGACAGCCACGTCAAAGAATCAATTGCATGGTCAAAAAAAACCCATAACGTTGAATTTTTCAATCTGGATGGAACTGAAAAAGCAAAATGGGAAAGCCGCCTTTCTTCTATCGTCGATAACTGGAAGGAAAAGGCTGCTGCCAAAGGACTGCCCGCGGATGCCATTATAAAAGATGTCAGGGCTCTGGCAGATAAATATGCAAACTAAATTAAAATCTGGAAACTTGAAGCTTGAAATTGGGAAATGTCTTGTCTAATTTATAATGCAGGGCATTCTGCATCAAACAAAAAATGGATGCCTTTTAAAAAAATAAAATAGGCAATGACATTTAGCACGTTTTTTTCTGACCGGAGAAAAAGGCAAATGAAATTATTAGATGTAATCAGCCTGTATGCAAACAGGACACTGATGTTCTGCGGGGGAATTTTCCTGGTGGGCATGGTGGTACTGACCTGCGCCAATATTGCTGGCCGCATGTTCGGAATGCCGGTACGCGGCACCTTTGAACTCATGGGGTTTTTCGGTGCGGTAACCGCCGCGTTTGCCCTCGGCTATACTCAGATCAAACGGGGGCACATTGCGGTGGATGTTTTGATGAACCGGTTTTCAGACAGAGCAAAACAGGCTTTGAATTTTACAAACAGCCTTGCCGGGATGCTTTTTTTTATGGTGGTGGCATGGCAGATCTCCCAAAAAGCCGGTATCCTGAAAAACTCCGGTGAAGTCACTGAAACGCTGGGGATTATCTATTATCCTTTTACCTTTTGTGTGGCCATGGGCTGCGGTGCCCTGGCCCTTGTTTTTTTGACGGATCTGATCAGAACGATTTTACCTGAAAAGGAGGCGTAACGTGAGTCTTGCAGTCGTCGGCGTCATTGGGATTATTGCGTTGCTCCTTGTCCTGTTTTTTTTGGGCACGCCTGTGGGGTTTGCCATGGCCATCGTTGGATTTTGCGGGTTTTGTCATGTCGTCTCGGTCAAGGCCGGGTTGAATATGGTGGGTTCTGTCCTGTGGACCACCTTTTCCAAGTATGGACTGACCGTTATTCCGCTTTTTATTTTTATGGGACAGATTGCATTTTACTCCGGGGTCAATGAGAAGCTGTACCGGGCTGCGTATAAATGGGTGGGGCATATCCGTGGCGGTATTGCCATGGCCACGGTCATGGCCTGTGCTGCCTTTTCCGCTATCTGCGGTTCCAACGCCGCCACCGCCGCCACCATGACCACCGTGGCCCTGCCCGAGATGAAAAAATACGGCTATGACCCCAAACTCAGCACCGGCGCCATTGCCTGCGGTTCGACTTTAGGGGTCGTGATTCCCCCCAGTGTTGTACTGATTGTAATCGGCCTTTCCACCGAGCAGTCCATTGCCAAGCTTTTTTATGGCGGTATCGGGGCCGGCGTCACCCTGGCTGCTCTGCTGATGGTTTCGGTGTATGTGATCTGTCGTTTTCGGCCTCAATGGGGACCGGCGGGACCCAAATCAGGCGTTGTTGAAAAACTGAAATCCCTGTCCGGCGCATTTGAAATGATCTGTCTGTTTTTACTGGTTATGCTGGGGCTCTATTTCGGCTATTTCACGCCGACGGAAGCCGGTGCGGCAGGCTCATTTTTTGCCGTGGTGATCAGCGTGATCCAGGGGCGGCTAACCTGGCAGGGGTTTGTGGCCTCGGTGTCGGATACGCTGCGGATCTCCTGCATGGTGATCACGATTGTTGCCGGCGCCATGATATTCGGGCGTTTTCTTGCCGTGACCCGGATTCCTTTTGATATTGCCCAGTGGGTTGTGGGACTTCCGGTTCCGAACGTAGTGATCATGACCATCATATTTGCCATCTATATTGTGGGTGGTGCGGTTATGGATGCGCTGGCCCTTCTGCTGATCACGATTCCCATTTTTTTTCCGGTGGCACTTGAGCTGGGCTATGATCCGCTCTGGTTTGCCGTGACCATTACAGTGATCACCACCTTAGGGGCGGTCACGCCGCCCGTGGGTGCGACCACCTATGTTGTGGGCGGCATGGCCGGGGACATCGCCCTTGGAGATGTGTTCAAGGGGGTATCTTTTTTTCTACCGGCGTATCTGCTTTGCGTAGCAATTTTGATGCTGTTTCCTGAAATTGTTACGATTTTGCCGGAATTGATGAAGTAAAACAGATCAATTTTGGGGAATTTGTAAAAAAAACTTGATTATTTTATTTTTATCTGATAGGCGTTTTTGCTAATAAGCTTGAATCACTGCAATATCTGTTGCGTGGGGGCTCCTTATTGTTACGATACTGACTACTCTCTCATGTGGTTTAAGCAAAATTGAAGCCTGGGCATCCAGTGGTGTGGGGAAATTGTAGACCCCGCTCCTCCGCCCAGGCATTTTTTTTGGAAGCGTCATCCGCCGATGGCGGACATTTGCCCTATAACTTTAGATGGGTGGCTTTGGACCAGATGGTGTCCCCGCTGTTTGAAGCGGGCTGTTTTAAAGAAGACTTCAGCCAGGTCCCGGTCAAGATATCCCTGGCGCAGGGGCTTCTTTAAATCAAACTGTGTGTTTGCCAGCAGACAAGGTCTAAGCCGGCCGCTGGCCGTTAACCGCAACCGGTTGCATGTATGGCAGAAATGATGGCTGATAGCACTGATAAAGCCGACTTCGCCGGGTGCATTTTGAAATTTGAACCGCTGGGCCGGGCCGTCGGTAACCTTGTTTTGAACAACGGCCAGCTCCCCTATCCGGTGCAGGCGGTTTTTAATTTCCGGAGTCAATATTGTCTGACCGTCGATGACCCCTGCATCTCCAATAGGCATATATTCGATAAACCGGATATGAAACGGATAGTCCAGGGAAAGCCGGGCTAAATCAAGGATTTCATCGTCGTTGACCCCCCTGAGGATGACTGCGTTAAGCTTGATCGGGGCAAATCCCATTTCATGGGCCTTCATAATGCCGTTCCATACATCTGAGAAATGATCGTGCCGGGTAATACGCTTGAATTTATCGGGGTCCAATGTGTCCAGGCTGATATTAAGCCGCTTGATACCGGCCGCTCTGATTTTTTCCAGATTATCCTTCAGCAGGATACCGTTGGTGGTAAGAGAAACATCCTTCAGCCCTTTTATGGTATTTAGTTTGTTTAAAAAACCATAAATACCTTTTCGAATCAGGGGCTCTCCGCCGGTTACCCTGACCTTTGAAATGCCGAGATGAACGCCGATACGCACGATTCGCAGAATCTCTTCGTAGCGAAGCACCTCCGCGTGAGGCAGGTTTTGGATTGTGCCCTGCGGAATGCAGTAAATGCACTGCAGGTTGCATCTGTCGGTAACCGATACACGAAGGTAGTTCAGGTGACGCTTGTAGGTGTCAACAAGTTCCATATCCGGTAAAAAGAGCGAGTTGTCGGATGGATTCAGTTGTTTCATAAGGAATTTTTATTCTCTCGATTGTAATCCGCCCCGGTGAAATACGCTACGCTTGTCCTGCGGAATTTCACAGGGTGGGCAGATTACAATGTATTTTATCGATTTTATTTATAAAAAGACAGAGCTAAACAGTCTTCGCCCCGAGGCTATGCCGTTGCGAGAGCGATACCACAAATATTCATTTTTCACTATTCAATTTTTAATTTGCCTGTTTTACCAAGCCCGCACAGTTGAATCGTTCTCTATATGCGGGGATTTCAATAATCGGTGGTCTTTCCTTACCCTGAATTTTGTAGATATCGGGTTGACAACTGTCTTTGATTATATTGTACTGTATCATTTGGGTGCGGCTCTTTTGCGACATGCCTGACAACAGTTTTTGGTAGTCATACTATCCCTCATTTCCCGTCAGTATTACTTGATTACTTTAAAATGGCCTCGTTTGGATGAAAATT
>Ga0075121_1000662_pt1 | contig 23445 bp, 15 predicted proteins | sample AntAceMetag02UKG_FD_69793 | JGI IMG/M metagenome (GOLD analysis project Ga0075121, IMG submission 69793) | Saline lake microbial communities from Ace Lake, Antarctica - Antarctic Ace Lake Metagenome 02UKG | ecosystem: Environmental > Aquatic > Non-marine Saline and Alkaline > Saline | place... | reverse complement strand
ACTTCAGTTGATAATGCAGGTGATACTATTGAATTAACATTTAGTGAACCTATGGATGTTACTTCTTTAGCTGGTATGGCTGATGTTACATCAATTGTTGGTGGTACAACTGGTGCATTTGATTTAACTAATGCTGCTGGTGTTTGGACTGGATTAACTGTTTATACAATGACTCTTGATGAAGCAACTGATGGTGATTTTATTATTGATACTGAGTCTGTGACTGTAACTTTAGTTGCTGATGTAACTGATTTGGTTGGTAATTTAGAAGCTGGAGCTGGTGTTGCAGATGCTGCAGTTCCAAAAGAAACTACTATTCCAACTTTTACAGTAATAGGAACTTCAGTTGATAATGCAGGTGATACTATTGAATTAACATTTAGTGAACCTATGGATGTTACTTCTTTAGCTGGTATGTCTGATATTACTTCAATTGCTGATAGTACAGATAATTATGTTTTAACTAATGCTGCTGGTGTTTGGACTGGATTAACTGTTTATACAGTAACTCTTGATGAAGCAACTGATGGTGAGTTTATTGCTGATACTGAGTCTGTAACTGTAACTTTAGTTGCTGATGTAACTGATTTGGTTGGTAATTTAGAAGCTGGAGCTGGTGTTGCAGATGCTGCAGTTCCAAAAGAAACTACTGCCCCTACTGTTTCAAGTGTATCTTGGACTGATGTTGATGGTAGTACTGCTATAAGTGGAACTGATACTGTTGCTGTAACTTTTAGTGAGGTTATGGATACTTCTACAATAATCACTGCCAATGTTAATGATGGACGATTACAATTAACAAATTCACATACTTTTGGAACTTCTGGTATGGCTGTTTCTTGGAATGCAGCTAGGTTGGTTGCTACTATTACTTTAGGTAGTGATTCGACTGTTGTTGATGCTGATACTATTGATCCTACTGCTTCTGTTACTGATATTGTTGGTAATGCTGATGCTACTGGTTCATCCGTTAGTATTGATGATGATGTTGCTCCAACATTTACTGTTGCCGCTACATCTGAAAACGCCGCTGGAGATATTATCGCTTTGACCTTTTCGGAAGCCATGGATACTACAACCATAACAGAGGTATTATTACGATTAAATGCAAACATTACGCTCGATTATTCAACAGCAGCAGACGATGTAGTCGCTTCTGATATCACGCTTACCACCGCAACAGTAGTATGGACAGGAAATACAATTGCAACAATTACGCTGGATGAAGCCACAGATGGTGCTTACATTCCAGATGGGAAATATATTGGGGTTACGTTAGCAAGCGTAACAGACGTGGCAGCGAATGCTGCAGCAGGAACAGAAATATATACCTCTGCGGGAGTAACTGCAGAAACCACAGCTTCTACTGTTACAAAAATAGGAACAGGACTTACTACTTTAATACTCTCTGCTGGAGCAACTGATGATCTTGTGTTTGACGAAATGCTGACTTCGTCTGCTAAAACGGCTGTTCAGACCGCTATCACAGCAGGAGCAAACAACGCTCCTTCTAATTATAGTTGGTCAGGGGGAACGCTTACTATTACCGCGCATGCAACATTGGATACACAGTTCGCAGATGACGTTACCGCCGATGTGACTGATTTGGCGGGAAACACGGCTACATCTTTATTATTAGTAGATTCTCTTTTTTATGGAGGTGGTAGTAGAAGTTGTAGCAAACCCGCTGCTTTCAATTTCTCCCCACAGGAAGAAGTTTCTGCCTTGGAAAGTTTCTCTTTCCTTGTTGCCCCTCCTACACTTTCAGCTGCTTGGAAAGATATTGACTGGGTAAAAGGACAACTTACGGTCATGTTGAATGACGAAATAGTACCCGAGAGCAGTTTGACAGTATCTTTAACAAACGTGACATACACTTCTCTCGTAACGGTTACGCTTCCTTCCGCAGTGACAACTTCAGGAAAAGCACGTATTTCTGTTTCTGCAAATGGAAAACCTATTTCGAATTCTTGCAAAATGAATCAAGCCTTTGAGGTAAATGTAGTTGCTCCCGCTCAATCAACGCAGAGTAGCTCTGGTGGAGGAGGCGGAGGTGGTGGAGGGAGTTCAAGTAGTAGTTATAATCTTAATACTTCATCTCCAACAACCACAAATACACCAGCAACAGTATCTGAACCTCGATCTGAAGCTCGATCTTCACGAAACTTGAATAATATGAAAACCTTCAAAAATGTAGCTATGAAACGAAAAGTTTTCAATGATGTATCAGCAGATGCTTGGGAAAAGGAATATGTTGACAAAGTTTCTTCCGCAAGAATCATGACGGGGTATGCCGATGGATCTAATAACTTTGGAAAGAATGATCCAATTACAAATGCCCAAATTATAAAGGTTGGACTTGAGTCATTTGGTCTTGATATTCCAAGCTCTGTAAGACTGGATCCTCTTTCGGATGTACAGAAAGATGCATGGTTTGCTCCGTATGTTCAGGGGGCAATCGATGTTGGTGTTACACCTCGCATTCTTAATAATCGATTGAGTCCAAATAAACCAATTCTTCGGGGAGAATCTATGAGGTTCCTCGTGGAATTAGCAGGAGTTGATCTTTCTGGAATAGACACTGGGAATAATCCATTTGCAGATATCTCACCAAATCGAAGCTTTGCAGAAGCGGTCTTGTGGGCAACGGAAAATAATATTGTGAGCGGATATGCATCAGGCTCTGACGGAAAGAGGCACTTCGGTCCCTATGACAAGCTTACTCGCGGACAATTTGCGAAGATTGTAGTAAACCTCTTAGAGCTTTTGGGAAAAAACTAAACAGTTTTTCCAAACAGAGTTTTCATTATTGGAACGATAAAATTAAAAAGAACGATAAACCTCTCGAAGTTTATCGTTCTTTTTAGCACTCGATTGACTTTTCTGCTAATGAAAATAAAATCCGTCCGATGGCAGATGATTTTTACAAAGTGCTTGGGGTTGATAAAAAAGCTACCAAAGCCGATATAAAGAAAGCATACCGAAAAAAGGCACAGGAACACCATCCCGACAAAGGCGGGGAGGAGACCAAGTTTAAAAAGGTAAATGAAGCGTATGAAACGTTGTCGGATGATTCGAAGCGTTCGCAATACGATCAATTCGGATCATCGGGTCCACAAGTTGGTGGTGGTGGAGGCGGAGGATTTTCTGGATTTGGGAATGGTGGATTCTCATCAGCGGATTTCGGAGGGATGGAAGATGTTTTTTCGAGCTTCTTTGGAAATAATGGTGGAGGACGATCTGCAAAAAAAAGTACGCGAGGAGGAGATTTGGAAGTAGAGGTAGATATTTCATTTAATGAATCCGTAGAGGGGGTGAAGAAAGTATTTCACTCATCGCACTTCCAACCGTGTGAAAATTGCTCTGCGAAAGGCGGAGAAGGGAAGAAAAAATGTGAGCGGTGTGGTGGAACTGGACGAGTGACGCAACGTATGCAAACACCATTTGGGGTCGTGGCACAGCAAATGGCCTGTTCGCAGTGTAGTGGAGAAGGGTCAAGTTTTGAAAAGACTTGTTCTCATTGCCATGGAGAAGGGCGGAAAGAAAAGAAAACCAAGATCGAAGTGGCTATTCCTTCTGGATCTGAAAACGGAACGACGTTGAGAATGTCAGGAAAAGGGGAAGCCGGACGACGAGGAGTACCAGCGGGGGATTTATATGTCTATGTTCGTGTAGGAGATTCTTCTAAGTTTGAACGACATGGGCTTGATTTGTATTCTTCACTCAAGATATCAGTGTTCGATGCACTATTGGGAGGGAAATTTAAAGTCGAAACCTTTTGGGGAAAAGTAGAGTTGAAAGTTTCAGAAAATACAAAGGACATGCAACTTCTTCGCATTAAAGGAAAGGGGATTCAATCGAACGGAAGAGTCGGCGATCACATCGTTCGTGTCGAGCACGAGATGCCAAAAAAGCTCACGTCAAAAATGAGAGAAGCGTTAGAGCAACTTAAAAAACACTGAACACATTTATTGTTCAATAAAGGACTCTTAAATTTTATCAGCCTTTTGATCAAGGAACGCTTCAATTTTTTCCCACAAAATGGAACAGTCTGGATTATACTCATATTTACAACTTTTGTTTTCAAAATCAGGACAAAACAGAACTTCTTCAGGAAGAAAGCATTCGTCCTCAGTAAAAGATATTTGAGAAATTATTTTCTTAATTATTTCGTTTTTATTAAGGTATTCTTTGTCATCATTAGAAGGTGTTTGAGAAATCACTTCCATAATTTTTTTGTTTTGAATAGGGCATGTTCCATCTATTGAAGCAGTACATTCTCCTTTCACATTGAGTGTGCATATCTTATTCTTACCAGGACGAATACATTTTGAAGAGGGAATTAAAAGTTCAGTCATTTTATAAAATTAAATACTTCGAATAGACATTTAGACTATTCTAAAATATTTGTCAACTTTTTTTTACCCTTTTTTAACAATTCAGTCCGAGTGCGCGATTTGCAATTCGTTGTAATCGTGCCTTTGCCTTGTTGGCTCGTTTTCCCAACGTAGATTTACGTCGACGTTCATTTATTTCATGTCCGCCGTGTTGTTTGGAATCGCCACCTTTATTTGTCATTTTTGAAAGCTAATACGGGCGAGAGTGTATTGCTTTGAAAGAGGTTGTCAATGGTTTTTGAGAAGTAGGGAAGTATTGAAGAAAAGAAGTAATGAAGTAGGAAGGAAAAATAAGGTTAAAGGTTAAAGGTAAAATGTTAAAATAATGTTAAATATAAAATGTAAAATGTAAAAAATAAGCTCTAAGTCCAAAAAACTATTAACTATAAACTGTTAACTGTTCTCAATACACCTTCTCGATTTTAATATCCTTAAAGAAGTATCCAATAATACTTTTGTAATCAAGGCCTTGTTTGGCGAGCTCTCGTGCAGAATTCCCTGACAGTCCTACTCCATGTCCTCGTTGTTCTAATCCTTCATCAAAAGGGAGTGAGCGGGAATACGTCCATGGATACGCGTGACTCCATTTATCAGAGCTCTGTCCTCCACTCTGCGTGAAGTATGGACCAATAACGGGTTGTCCGTTGTAGGTGAGCACCTGTCCTTCGGTTTGTTTAATCAACTCTACTTGCTCGACGTGATACTTCTCCCAATTCTGTCCGAGGTAAAACTGTGAACTCTTTGGATCGTCCTCAAGATCGTAGAGATCAGTTTTAAACTTCCGTCGCATTCCTGAATACACATGGGCATAACTTCGTGCCAATACGTGAATAGCGTGCTTCTTCTCATCGGGCTCTTGTGTTGGTTCTTCGGCTAATCCCCAGAGATACTCTTCAATCGGGAGTTCATTCACAAGGAGAAGTTTTGTTCCGGCCATATGACCATTAATCTGTCGTCGGAACGTGTTGTACGCGTTCTTCTTACTGAGGCCTCGATTATAGTTTCGCACTTCCAAGACTCCTTTTGTTTGTAAACTTACTTCAGAAACCTTCCATGTTTTTCCATCACTCTGGACTTCGAGATATCGTTGATTTTTCTCTTTTTCAAATTGAGGAATAATCTTGATTTGTTTTTGTGATGGTACTGTACCGAGAATTATATTTTTCTCTCGAATCTCAACAGAAGAAGTTCCTACGATATCGGCATAGTTTTCATTAAAGAATGCGAGTTTCACTTTTACATGAGCGATATCAGCTTCCTTTGGAGCGGAAGCATGAAACATGCTTGCAGAGAGTTTCTTTAGGTAATTTGGAGTTTCTTTTGTTGGTTTTGTGTATACCTTATTTGCAGAAATTCTTTGTTTCTTATCCCCAGAAACTTGTACTGATATTTTAAACGTTGGGAGTTCTTCTCCGTGGAAAATTTTATCTCGTAGGAATACGGGGATTAAATCGAGTTCATAGATTCCATTGGCTGTTTTTTCGACAATAATTCTTCCACGAAAGAATCCTTCTTCTCCGGGTTTTACTTTCTTCATGAGTCGAAGATCCGTCACAACCATGCCTTCTGGGATGTTAGAGACAGCAATCTCGGATTTTGGCATCCAAATGTCTTTTGTACCATTGGTAAACGCAATGTTGAAGGTCTTCCGATCATTTCTCTGAATAACCTTCTTTTTCATAATATTAGAAAACTTAATCAGCGGTTCTTTTTTTGGACGTTTGAAGCGTGTGGATTGTTTTAGAATATCAGGAGCGTCCTTACTGAGGGCAAGAAAGTCGCGTGCCATTCGAGAATCAGCTTTCTTTTGTCGATAGAGAATTTCTGTTAGATATGCAGATTGTTCCCTGATTTCGGAGAGATATTTTATAAGATTTTTCCCAGGACAGGCGGTTGCATGACCTTGTTGAGCAACGTCTTTGTGTCCAGAAACGTTATAAGAAAGTATCCCAAGGTGATAACTTTTTCCACTGAGATCGACATTAAATCGTTTCGCATGATCAGCGAGCAAGAGCTTCAAGACTTGCAGTTGTCGAGGTGTAGGTTCTTCGTGTTCGAAGTTTCCCATAAGTGAAATTCCGATGGTTCCAATATTATGATAAGCAACGTGTGCTCCTACAATATCTGCCCCTCCAGCTCGTCCTTCGTAAATATTTCCCTCCCAGTCGATTACATAATTATATCCAATATCTCCCCATCCGCGTGTAATCGTATGAAAAGCGTAAATAGATCGCATAATTTCCATCGGGTCGCGTGTGTGGTTCACATACTCTCCTGTGTGATGGATAACGAACTTACTAATCTTTTTATTCTGTGATAATGGCCAAAAGTACGGTTCTCCTTTTCCATTCTTTGTTTCGACAACCTGTGGTCGGAATTCTGGTTGGATAAGATCTTCTTCGGTTTTAAACCATTTTTGAAATTTTCCACTTTTAGGAGAATAGACTCGAAGGCTCTCATCGGCTCCCCATTCGGTTCGAGAAATGTATTTTGGTTGCTTTACGTACGGAGCCAGTCCTGTGTCAGGATCATCAAAAGTATCGTCATCAAATGGCTCAAATGCCACCTCATCGCTTCCAGACGTTCCATCACTTGTTCCCGCTTCGACAAGCAAGTCTTCCTCCTTGCGTTCTGTATTATAAAAATGAGCAATAACACGGATTGTTTTAGGTGAACGAATAATAAGTGGTTGATCTTTTTTATGATGAATTATTTCTAACACATCATTGCTATCATCAGCTAATTCCCAAGGAAGAAATGTTCCTTCCTCATTTTTAAAAGAGAGTTCGGGTAAAGTTTCTCCATTGGGAGAAAAAAGTGTCACTGCATTGAATTTCATTTCTGTCGTAAGCTGGGAAGTTCCTGCAGGAATCAAAATTTCTGCCTCATGAAAGGACATACCAGAGCTACTATTGAGTAAACTCGCAATTCCCAAAATGAAGCTCACAAGCATTTTATTTTTATTTAAAAATATTCTTTGAAATTCTATTGGAACAAAAAAGATTGGTCAAATTTTTTGTTCATGAATAAAAAAGTTATTAATGACTAACTAATATATGTCATCTCATAATTCTGGAAGGATATCTGGGAACCAGCTACAAATAAATGAAACAGATTCCGCGTTAACGCTTGCAAAAACGAGAATAACGTATCCGATTCTGGTCAAGCCAGAATGACGTGGGGGATTATAGTTGTATCATTATTGCATTCACTGTTTCTTGTATTGTTAAATCACTGTTATTAATTTCATAGCCCGCCTTAATTTTTGTTGTAATCTTATGTACATATCGGGCAGCATCTTCTCCATATATTCTTTTTCTTTTAAGATCTCTCTTTATGCATATTTCAACACTACTTATAAGTGTAAATATTGTGAGAGGGTCTTTCAGTTTTTTCTTTAGATCATCAATTTGTTCTTGATAATAAAAACAACCGTCTATTACAAATGAATTGTTCCTATTTTTTACAATATTTGAAATTATTTTGTTTGTGTTTAGAGTATTTTCTACTGAGTGGTCTTTTAAAAATTTGTCTACAGATATATATTCTGCGTGAATATTTTTTGCAAGAATCTTTGATACTGTTGATTTTCCAACTCCTAAAGGACCTCTGATTATTATCAGTTGTTTTATCATTGATTATTAGTACTTCAATATCTCATTTACGGCAGTGTCGAGTTGTCGATCAACTTTCTCCATTTTCTCCTCCATGGTTGAATCGGTTACTTCGATATCAGCAGGAACTCCATGCATTTCGACAGCACCTTCTTGAATCCATGTTCCTTTCGGTGTTAGCCATTTTGCGACAGTGAGCTTCAATGTTCCACCATTTGCTTGCCGGTCAACCTGCTGGACGGTTCCTTTCCCGTGAGATTTCGTTCCTACGATTTTTGCAATGTCATAGTCTCGAACCATTCCACTAAAGATCTCTGATGCAGAAGCACTTCCTTTGTTCTGGAGAAGTACGATATTATCAAAGCCATATAACTCTCCTCGACGAGAAGATCGGTATTCCTCTGTGTTGTTCTTGTACTCAACAGAGAATATTAAGGCTCCTTTATCGAGTAAAAATTCTCCCATCTCTACGGCTGATGTCAGGAACCCTCCAGGATTGTTTCTCAAATCAAAGATGATTCCACGCGGTTGTTTTGGTAACACTTCTTCAGCGAGTATCTTTTGGAAATCTTTTCCTGTGGTGCTTGTAAATTTATGAATTCCTATTATAGGAACTGATTTACTCCATTTAACAGTGATTGATGGAACCGTAATTTTTCCACGTGTAACGATTATTTTTTGAATAGTTTCTTCTCGTGAAATAGTAAGAGAAACAGTTGTTCCCGCTGGTCCTTTAATACGAGCGATAGTTTCAGTAATAGATTCTCCTTCGATAGTTTTTTCATCGACTGCTATGACAACATCTCCAGCCATAATACCTGCTTTTTCTGCAGGAGAACCCGTAATGGGAGCGGTAATCATGAATTTTTCATTCACCATTTCTACGTACGCTCCGATTCCTTCAAATTGTCCTTCAAGACCTTCTTGGAATGACTTTGTCTTTTCTGGTTCGATGTAGGTTGTATATTTATCTCCGAGTTTGGTTACCATAGCAGCAATAGCGGCATCAACCATTTCTTTTTGTTTGGTTTCCGTTAATTGCTCAGGGAATCTGTATTGAGTAGTAAGCTTTTTAAAAACGTTTTCTAATATTAATCCGTTTGGAATACGAAGTCCTCCAGAGGATTTTGTTCTTGAAGGCGTATTATTTCCAATGACTTGTATTTCAATAGTTCGTTTTCGTGATGTTGGTCGCGCATAACTTCTTTCGCGAGTTTGAGTTTGTGTTGTTCGGTTTGGTGTTCGAGACTGACTTCGTACTTGTGTTCGTCTTGCTCTTGAAGACCCGGGGTTAATTGTTGATTTCTTTTCTCCTCGAACGCTGTAATTATAGAGCCAACCAATCAAATCTCTTCGTGTAAGAAGCGCATTTGGTTTCAGAGGATTAATATCAGTGGCTTGTAAGATATTCGAAGCATACGCGGCTTCTACATAGGGAAGGTTCGGTTGTCCCGGAGGGGCTCCTTTTACTTTGCTCAGGAATAATTTTGAGTTGGCTCGAGGTGTTAGTAGTCCTTTTGTTTGGGCTAAAATACGAATCGCATCAATACGTTCGATGGTTGCATTTGCTTCAAATGGTTCCTCTCCATCAATAAATCCTCGTCGAATTCCTTCCCGCAGGAATTGCGCAAGGGGATCCGTTTCTTCAATATTTGGTGGCAACGGTGTTCCAAAGGTTGCTGAGACAGGATCAAATCCAGAGTCTCGTAGTACTATTTCCCAGAACATGCCAGCAGGAATAGAGAAATTTGGACGAAGAAAGGTTCCATTCTTGAGGATCCCTTTATCGAGCAAGCTTTGTACCTCTGTGTCGAACTCGCTTCCTTTTGTTACATCGCGAAAGGCATGAATTGAGGGAATGAAGATAATTGACGCTAAGAAGATGAACAGTAGTTTTTTCATTTGTTTTGGTTTGAGATAAACAAAAAGTCTACTGAATCCTGACGTTCTGAAAGGCGTTTGTCAAAAAGTTATTGGGAAGTTAAAGAGTTTAAGAGTAAGGAAGTATGGAAGCAGGGAAGTATAGAAGTAGAAAAATTTAGAGTTTTCCACGCTTCTATTTTTCATTTCTTCACTACTTTTCTACGAAACGTTTTTTCGTCGGAGAACGACCCATAAACTTTTGAGGAAAATAATGATATCAAGTTTAAAACTCCAATTTTTGAGATAGAATAGTTCATAGTTCATTTCTTCTTTAAAGCTCAGACTTGAGCGACCATTTACTTGTGCAAATCCTGTAATTCCAGGACGAATAGAGAGTACTCGCAGATCGTCTTTGGCATACTTCAGCACCTCTTCTGGTAAATGGGGACGCGGTCCAATAAGGCTCATGTCTCCACGGATTACGTTCCAGATTTGAGGGAGTTCGTCGAGTGACCATTTTCGCAATATTTTTCCCAGCTTTGTTATGCGTGGATCATTCTTCATTTTAAAGAGAACGCCTCCTTTTCTTTGATTTTTCTTCATCAATTTTTTTTTCTTCTCATCAGCATCTCTGACCATCGTTCGAAACTTCAAACAATGGAACGTTTTTCCGTTTTTTCCAACACGTTTTGATTTATACAGAATCGGTGCCTTTGTATCTTCCATCCAGACTTTCAGCGCGACCACTCCAAAGAGGGGACTGAGAAGCGCTCCAGCGATAATGGCCGTAACGAAGTCTACACTTGATTTAAACACAAATCCCCAATCATCGAGTTTTGTGTTTTTCAGTGTTACGAGTGGAAAGTTTCCCAATGTCGACATTTCCACGGCCGCCAAATCGAGACCCAATTCATCAGGCAAGAATCGAAATTTTACATGGGCGATATGAGCGAGTCGAACGAGTTTCGCCGTCACTTTTTCCGTAGAATTCTCACTAGTTACCAATACTTCATCTGGTTTTATATTCGCTAAGATAGCTTCGAAATCATCAAAAGTTCCGATGATTTTGCATCCTTCGAATTTTTTATCGCGTTTTTTCTTTTCACTCAAAATTCCAACAATTTCAAATTGAGGAGACTGTTTGAGAAAGGCTATGGCTTGAGCAGAAATACCTCCAGTCCCGAGGACAAGCACGCGAACACGTCCATATCCCATTTCATGGAATTCTTTTCGTACCCATCGGAGTCCAATTCTTCCTGAAAGTATGAGTATGATACCCACCAACCACGATGCTCCGAAGATGAATCGAGAGAAAAAGGTGAATTTTACGAAGAAGAATGTCACGAGCAATAGTGCCATTCCAGAAGAAAACGTCCAGAATACATGAATAATTTCATCCCAAGTTTTTTCGTCTCTACAGAATTTGTATCGTCCGTTGAGTGCAAAAATAACAACGAGTGCGAGTGAGATTTTGAATGCAAAAACATAAAACATTTCGAGAGGAAACAGTGTTGTTGGTGCACTCAGTCCCAAAATCCCAAACCATCGCATTCGCAAGAAATAGGCGAAAACAAGAGCCAAAAAGGTCATCACTCCGTCGTTGATGATCCTTCCAAAGGGAACTAAAAATTCGGATTTCCTCATTGCGAGAGGATTGTACGAAAAGTTAAGATTTTGTCATCTTTGAATTATCTTAAAAGTCTTAGGTTTTTGTCATAAGAAAAGGCAGGAAGTCATACCCACAAAGGAAAAAATGGAGTATAATATAGAACGAAAAGACCTATTTTATAACCCGTTTTTTCATGAACAAATATATCCTTGATTACATAAAAAACAACACAAAAACGATCTTTTTTGAATTAACCGTACCGCAGAAAAAAGCTCTAACTCTCATGATAAAGCGCATATTTAAGACAGGAAGCGGAATATTACGAATTCTGGGTGATGAAAACATACAACAACCAAAAACAATAGCCGAGAAATTTTCATGTCATCTGGGAAAAATCAATTTACTTAAACCCGTTGAAGATTTTTCAGACCGACAGATATTGAAACAACTTCCCCAAAACGGCGTCATTGCCTACGATCTCACAGATATTGCCAAGCCAACGGCAAAAAAAATTGAAAATATCACAGCAACATTTGACGGCAGTCAGCGCAAACAAAGTCGTGGATTTTTCGTGCATGGAGTTGGATTTGGACAATATTTGTGGCGTCTAAGAATGCACAATAATAATGAAGATTCCTTGCCTCAAAAACGAAAAGAAATTCTTACAAAACTCATAAAAATAACGAAGAAAAAGAATCCCATTTTTGCCTTAGATAGAGGCAATGACGATCGAAAATTATTTGAATTCTTAAGTGACAAAGATGCTCGATATATAGTGAGACTGAAAAAAAATCGTCAGATTGTATTAACTGAAACGGGTGAAATTAAATGTATAAATGAAATTCTGCCAGGACGTTACAAAATATTAATTGCACAAGAGGGCACGCAACAAAGAAAAAAGCCCGTTTATCGTAAATATCAGCTCGTTATTTTTCAAAAACAAAAATCTCAAAAAACACCAATTCGGTTATTGATTTCTAATGATTTAGATCTTGAAAATAAACTTTCTAACAAACAAATTGTGAATCTATATCTACAGCGTTGGGGCGTTGAGAATTCCTTTAAACAAATAAAATCTACTTTGAATTTAGAAAAAATACGCGTTTTAAAATTCCAACGATTCCAGAATTTTATCTCACTCCTTCATTTTTGTTCACTTTTGAATGAGATTTTGCTCACACGTATCGAAGAAAATCTCAAAATCTTTAAAAATATATCACTCACAAAAATTTTCTATGAATATAAAAAATTCCTAAAACGCTATACTCTGACAATCAATTCTCACTCTTTCTTTAGATTCTTCCAAAAGATTTTTCCGACTTTTTTCGTGCACAGAAAAATCTCTAAATATCTCTCACAGCCCACCTTATTCCAATTTTAAAATGAAAAACCTAAGACTTTTCAGCTTTCCTACGGCATCGAAATCCGTCGATCAATCATGGTTCGAGGCGCCATAATTATTTCATTTCCATGGAGATCTTCAATCCCCAAAATTTCAAGAGAGAATCGTTCGCCTTCCTGTCGTTCTGTTTGCACGTATCCCAAGAGAAGGGTTTTCTTGTCCGTTAAGAGATCCGCGACCACGAGTTCGGGATTCTCCTTTCGCCCCTCTTGTCCAATATTTTTATCAACAAGCTTGGCAGAAAATTCTTCTTGGCGCTGAACCATTTCATTGAAATGCACCTCAACAGTGATGAACGATCCCTTTGTATCTCCCCATAAATCTTTCCATTTTACCCGTTGGTCAACAGAGAGTTGGTCAACAGAGATTATTTCATGAAGTGTTACAAAAGGTGAAAAGGTGTCTTCAGTTGTTACCCATCGGAATGTACGCCGAGGAGAAGGAATCTCTCCCAAGAAGTGTCCTACGTTTTCATGAGAAGAGAATGAAGATTTTCGAAATGATTTTTGAGGGAAGAGCGAAATAGAAACGTTGGCGAAGAGTTCTTGTCCCCGTGGGCGGAAGATAGAAAACTCATTCAAACTTCCTTCGTACTCAAAGAGGAATTGTTTTCGGAAGGCTCGTCCTGGTTCAATTTCCGCTTCTGCAAAGAAAGGTTCAACCCCCAGGAACTTTGGAGCTCGGACTTCAAAGACACCCTTCCAATCTTGCGAGAGAGGTTCGTCTGTTCCGCCTGCATGTTGCACTGTTAATTCAACAAAGATTCCCCAACTATTGGGGCGAACCTCGCGAGCAATAACATTGAGTGTTTTTTGTAAAAATCGAGAACTTTTTCCGCCGCCTAAATTCCACTCGGTCACAACGAAGTCATTTCGTTCGGGACGAATTTGAGGAGAAATCTCAGGAGAGTATATTTGTCCTGATTGAAAATTATCTTCAATAATTCGCGTGAGTTGAGGAAGAATCGCAGGATTAAACAAGGATCGCCACACCATCTTTTTCCCAAGTCTTGAAAGAGGTCCTTTGCGTTCAGCAAGCGCTTCTTCGCTGTGTCGGTCAACATCAGAAACAAGACGAGAAAGTGTTGCAAAGAGCGTTCGGGCATTGAGATCTTGCTCGTGGAGCTTCATGTCTCCAAAGAGTACAAAGATTTCTTCAGCGGTCTTGAGATCAAAGAGTATCACATGGTCGATCGTTTTTTCTCGATAGGATTGGTAGGCGGTTCTGAAATCTTCAGCGCATATTTCCAGATCAGCGGAGGTTCCCAAATCCCAGAAATTTTGCATTTTTGAAACACGGTTCATCGGAAACAGTGCTTCTCCGAGATCAGTATGTACTTCGTATGCATTTCGGAATCGGACAACAGGGGGAAAGAGTTGAATCTCTCCTACAGCTGTTACAAAACCTCCACAAGGTCGAGCCTCGGCTTCATTCGTAAAGACAATTAAAGTTCGTCCACTGAGAAAACCGTTCACGGCTAAGTCGCGCAAGGGCCACAGCGAAACAACGAGGTACATTGCCAACAACAAAAAGAACACTTCTCCCAAATGGAGTCGTCGTTTTTTCACCTTTGTGGGTTTTGTTTTTTTTCGTTCCCAGAATTTCCAACGAACGTTTTTTACTTTGTTAATCGAATTGTTAAGCCACTGTTTCATCATAAAAGGTAAAATTTTCCCCAGTTTAGATACTTTCTATAAATTCGTCGACCGCTTCTTTCCAATCGCGGAGCCCTTCGGGAAGTTTGGTGTTCATAAAAACAGAATTCTTTGGGCGTTCTGCTTTGTATCGCCGTTCGTCTGAGGAAATTATCTTCACTTCCCCATCCCATCCTTTCTTATCCAAAAAATACTGCGCAAATCCAGCCCAGCTCACCGGGTCGCCAGAATTTTGTAGATGATAGTGTCCGGATTCTTGTTTATTGAGAATAAAATTGTCGAGGACATATTTCGCCAAATCCTTCGCATAGGTCGGTCGCCCAATTTGATCTCCCACAATTTCAAGGACATCATTTTCTTTTGCCGCGCTCCAAATCTTCGTCAAAAAATTCTCTCGTCCGATTCCAAAAAGCCATGAGGTTCGAATATTCCAAAAATCAACACCCGAAGTTTCCAAAACAATTTCAGACTGCTTCTTTGATTCGCCATAAAAATTCAAGGGTTCGCGCGGATAATTTTCTGGAATTGCAATATTACCGGGAGCAGAAAAAACGTAGTCCGTTGAAAAGTGAATAACTGATTGCTTGTGGGTGAGGAGATTTCTTAGAGCATCCACATTCATCCGCTCACACCCTCCGCGCTCGGTTTCGGCGTTCTCTACATCCGTATACGCAGCACAGTAAATAATGCGGTCAAAGTACTCGCGAGCCAAGAACTGATCTACGGCATTGAAGTCCAAAAGATCCAGATCATGATGAGTTGGTGCTTGGAAATCAAAATTCTGTTCCTCCATTAATTTAAGGAATTCTGATCCCAACATCCCGTGTTTCCCTAGCAATAGGATTTTCATGACTTTTTTGTACCCCAAAATCCAACCGTTTGCAACGTTTGTATTCTAAGGATGCTCTTTTTGGTAAGCCGAGTTCTGTAAATGCTGTCATTTATCTGATCCTGTTTTTTACAAAACAGTGTCATCGGCGAGACTAAACATTCTCTCAAACGTGAGAAAAACATCACTCAAGAAGTTTAGGCCACTCGCTTCTCCGCCCAGTGGGTTTAGCATTATAGAATTTTGCAAGACTACAACAAAGTACATGACGTACTTTATATTTCACCGACCCCTCGCAAAACGAGGTCGTATAATTTCTGTGCCACTTTCCCTCATCTATCTTTGCAGACAAACGGATTCGCTGTGAGCGATACTAGGTTTTTTCGTGCGGCTCGGACTTTCCTCCCTCTTTTTTAAAAAAGAAAGCGACAACGTTAAAAAGAGCATGTTGTGTGTACCAAAATGAGAAGAAAAGGCAAGGAATTTTTCCTGTCAAAATTGTCTCACTCCTTTGCGTTTGTCGAGAAGAAATTGAATTCTTTTGTCTAAAGCTACTAAAAAATCTTTATTTGGGACAGGATTTTGTTTTTTGTCTTCGACTATGACTCGAAGATATTCAGTACTAAAAAGATCTTCAAGATTAATCGGAGGAAGCGTGTCGACTTTTGAAAGAGACACCTTTGTCTCAGGAAGAAAGTAATCTATATTTGTCATGGCAGAAGAGATAAAAGACCTTTTTTCACTTCTCGTCAAATAACTTTCAATCAACTTGAAAAAATATCACACTTGAAGTAGGTTCGCCCCGACCTATGAACGATAGATTTATTGAAGACCTCAAGAATAGAACCGACATTGTCGAGCTTATTCGCAAGTACGCAGAACTGAAAAAATCAGGGAAGAATTACATGTGTCGATCTCCGTTTCGGAACGAGCGAACACCGAGTTTTTGCGTGTCTCCCGACAAGCAATTTTGGTATGACTTCGGATCTTCAGAAGGAGGGGACGCGATTTCTTTCTTGGAAAAGCTAGAAGGCTTCAGCTTCGCGGAGGCGGTGGAAGTACTGGCTGATAATGCGGGAATGGACGTTCCGAAAGATTTCGAAAAAGAAAAAGGACCGTCTCGAGAAGAAAAGAAAGACATCTTTGCGCTTCATAGAAAGGCGGGAGAATACTTCCAAACCCAACTTGAAAAATCAGACAAAGCGACGAAATACCTTGAAAACAGAAAGATTACGAACAAGATTGCAAAAGAGTGGTGGCTCGGATTTGGAGGAACAGCCAAGGATGGACTCACAAAACACCTACTCAATTCAGGGTTCTCGCAAGATATGATTGCGCAATCTGGCGTGGCGTTTGAACGAGAATTTGGAGGAAAGAAAATGCAGGACAGATTCCATGGACGATTGATGATCCCGATCTTTGAACCAAAGAATGGAGAAATTATTGCGTTCACGGGACGAGATTTATCAGGAGAAAAGAAAGTAGCCAAATATGTGAACTCTCCAGAAAACCCAGTGTATCACAAGAGTGCCACACTCTTCGGGCTTCATCGAGCACGAAAAATTATCCGTGAAAAAGATGCTGTCATTTTGGTAGAAGGAAATTTTGACGTGATTTCAACTCACTCTGCAGGATTTAAAAACTGCGTGGCAACTTGCGGAACATCGCTCACAGAAGATCATTTGAGATTGATAAAACGACTGACAAAAAATATTTACCTCGCGTTTGATTCTGATCTCGCCGGAAAAAAAGCAACGCTCAGATCAACAGAAATGATTCTCAAAATGGAGTTGAACCCCTTTATTATCGACATCCCAGGGAAGAAAGATCTCGATGAAATCGCACAAAAGGACCCAGGACAACTCAAAGAAGTTATTGGTGGAGCGCAGAATGCCGTTCAATTTCTTCTTGAAAAATTCGCACTCAAAAATTTGGATGGATCAATCGAAGGAGAAAAAAAATTTCTCGATTCGGTTTTCCACTTCCTTCAATTTGTATTTCGTCCAGTTGAAAAAGATGAAATCTTGTCACGAATTGCCCAAAAAACAAAACGAGCAAAAGGAATTATCGAAGATGAGTTTGTAACATTTCTCAAAAACGTTCGGCGTCCAGTATCTAAAAAAGAGGAAGTGGTTTCAGCGAAAAAATTTACCGACGGGGAGTTCTTTGCCGGCTTTATTAGTTCGAATTGGAACTACTTCGAGGAGAAGATTAATGAAAAAGTTCTCGATCTGTTCTTCGGACAAGAGAAAGAAATTCTCGAAAAGAAAATACTTGGAACAGATCTTTCAAAAGAAGAAACAGAAACATTAGTGGGCTGGGAGCTATTTGTAGAAAATCTCTACGGAGCGAGTATCGCAGATGATGTATTGAAACAGGAATTTACGAAACTGGTTGAAAAACTTCAAAAAGTAAAACAAAAAGAGGCGCGTCTAAAAGATGCGAAAGGGTTTGGAAAGGGGTCTTCGACTTGATTTTTTCTTAAAAATACAGTATCGAGAAAGGCGATGGAAGTTCGTAAATGCAAAGTGTCAGGAAAATCGTTTGAGATTACAGATAGTGATCTTGCATTTTATGAAACCATGGGAATTTCGGCCCCAACGCTTTGCGGGGAAGAAAGGCAGCGGCGTCGTTTGTCATGGAGAAATGAGCGAAATCTTTATCGCCGAACCTGCGAGGGAAGCGGAAAACAGATTCTCTCTGTGTATGAAAAAGGGCGAGCGCAATTTCCTGTTTATGACCCAGAATACTGGTATTCCGACAACTGGGACCCATTGGAATATGGACGTGATTTTGATTTTACAAAACCATTTTTCCCGCAATTCGAAGCACTGATGAATAGCGTTCCCCAGCTCGCCAGGTCAGTAGTCAAAAATCAAAACTGCGAATTTGTAAATCAATGCGGATGGTGTAAAAATTGCTATCTTATTTTTGAGGCAGATTACAACGAATCTTGTTGGTACAGTTGTTATATTTTCGATTCTCGCTTCTGTAGTGATTGTGCGCATATAACGAATTGTGAACTCTGTTATGAATGTATCGATTGTACGAATTGCTATGAACTCAAATTTTCTCAAAACTGTAAAACCTGTCACGATTCATGGTTTTTAAAAAATTGTATCGGGTGTTCGAATTGTTTTGGATGTGTGAATTTGAGGAATAAGCAGTACTACTTTCTCAATCAAAAATGCACCAAAGAAGAATACGAGGAAAGGGTAAAAGGTGTAACACTTTCGACGTTTGCAGGACTCCAAAAAATGCGTCAAGACTTCCAAACCTTTTCGCAAAAAGATCCGCATAAATTTCTCACAGGGGTTCAGAATGAAGATTCAACAGGAGAATACCTTAACAATACTCAGCGATGTGATGAATGTTATGATGTTAATAACGCGCAAGACTGCAAATGGGTTTACAATTCTCGAAACATTAAAAACACTTACGACATGACCGCATTCGGCTCCAAAGAAGGAGTTGCTTTTTGTTGTGACAACCATGAAATTGGAGCCGGGGTTCAGAATGTTGTTTTTTCAGATCAGGTTTGGATGGGGTGTCACGACATTCTATATTCAAAACTCTGTATCAATAATTCTCGAAACTGCTTTGGGTGCGTAGGGTTGAAGCACGCAGAATATTGTATTTTTAACAAACAATACACGAAGGAGGAATACGAAAAATTGCGAGACAAAATCATCGACCACATGAAAAAAACGAGAGAGTGGGGGGAATTTTTCCCGATTACAATGTCTCCCGTGGCGTACAACGAAACAAATGCGCAAGAATATTTTCCTGTTAAAAAGGAAGAAGCCCTCAAGAATGGTTGGAAGTGGAAGGATGAAGATGAACGAGATTATCAACCAGCCAGTATTCCTTTCCCAGAAACAATAAAAGAAACAGAAAATGACGTAGTTGTGGAAATTTTTGCATGCACACAATGTAAAAAAAATTATCAAATACAACGACCCGAATTAAAATTTTATAAAACGATGGGGCTTCCGATTCCCCACAAATGTTTTGAATGTCGTCATGCCGATCGCATGAATTTGCGAAATCCTCGACAACTTTTTGATCGTGCCTGCATTAAATGTTCTACAAAGCTCAAAACGACACTCGCTCCGGATCGCCCAGAAAAGGTGCATTGTGAGAAATGTTTTGGAGAGGGCGCGAATTGAGTTTTTTTTCAGAAAACTTAGGATGTAAATAATGAAAGTGCGAGTAGATTTCGATGCTCAGCCAACATATTCAAACGAATATTTAAAACTTCACCGGAAATTCAACGTTCCGCTTCACGATCTTACGCCTGAACAAACTCGTTTTTTTCATTATGCGTTTCGAAACGAGATCAATTTGTTTTGGAGAACCTGTGACAAAACGGGAGAGAAAATAATTAGCCAATTTCCTCAAAGCGCCCCCTTCAAGGTGTTTCGCCACGATTTGTGGTGGAAGGATGATTTCGAAGTAGCAGAAAGTTTATATGATTCCCAAACATCATTTTTTCAACAGTTTCGAGATCTACAACTTCAGGTGCCACGCATGAGTGTAGCGTGTGATACAACGCAAGAAAACTGTCCCTACGTAAATTGTTCGAACCACAGTAAAGATTGCCACATGGTTTTTGCAACAGGAGACTGTGAAGACTGTTTGTATTGTATTAATTCAGAGCGTTGCGTATCAACCATGGACGCAACAATTACTCACGATTGTGAACTTTGTTATGAAATAACGAGTTGTCGAAAATGTTACAATCTTAACTTTTCAGCACAGTGTGCAGATTGTTCAGATAGTTTTTTTCTTTTTGGTTGTCGGCGTTGTCGAGATTGTTTTCTTTGTGCAGGACTAGTGGGAAAGCAATATTGTTTTGCAAACAAACAGCTTTCGACGGAAGAATATTTCAAGAAGATAGAAGAAATATTCCCTCTCTCTCATGAAAAAATAGATAACTACTGGGAACAATTGAGTGAATTAAGTCAGAAAATTCCTCACAAATTCTCAAACCAAATTGGATCAGAAGAGTCGACGGGAGAAGAGATAGGTTTCTCTCAGCGATGTCGAAATTCCTACATCACCGAATACAGTCAGGACTGTCTCAATTGTTCGAGTTTAAGAAAATGCAAAGACTGCTTAGATTTCGATCTCTGGGGTGATCCAGGAGAACTTTGCTATAACTCCATGAGCTGTGGGTACAACGTGTATATGCTTCGAATGTGTTTTGATTGTTGGAATAATTGTCGATTTTTGACGTACTGTGATAGTTGTCCAGGATGTGAACATTGTTTTGGATGTGTGGGATTAAAGAGAAAGAAATTTTGCATTCTCAACAAGCAGTTTTCAGAAAAAGAGTATCACAAAAAAATGAAAGAAATCATTGTCGATATGACACAACGAGAAGAGTGTGGACAATTCTTCCCTCCTTACTGCAGTCCGCATGCACTTAATAATTCAATGGCACATGAGTATTTTTATACTGACAAATCATTAGCGAAAAATCTTGGATTCGAATGGATGGAGAAGTCAGAGGAAAAAGGAGAACAAAAACCACTAAAAGGAGTTTTTATCTGTCAGAAAAGTAAACTTCCTTACAAAATTGAAAAAAGAGAATTGAAACTTCTTCAAGAAAAACAACTTCCCATTCCTCGATATCACTGGAAAATACGAATGGGGGAACGAACAGGAAAATTTTTGCGTCCGTGGAAGCTCTTTGGTCGAACATGCGAAAAATGCTCAGCCCCGATGAGGACGTCCTTTGCTCCCGAACGATCAGAAAGGGTATATTGTGAAAAATGTTTCAGAGAGGAAGTGAACTAAAAATGGAGCCACCTCTGTTGTAGACTCAAAAACACCTGTATTTATTCTGAATATATGGTATGATAAGGGGTTAGGATGATTTTTTTTTGAAGAAAGAAGGAGGTTGCAGGAGAGAGCCTTTTATGGCATTGTGCGGGCGCAATGAAGACTTGTGAATGCAAAAAATCAGGGAAATTATTCGTCGTTTCAGACGAAGAAATTGAATTGCGAAAACGATTCGGATTTGATGATTTCCCAACAATGGCTCCGGAAATCAGACTTCGCCATCGGGCAGCATTTTGGCAGCATTGGAATTTGCACCGACGAAAATGTGACAAGACAGGGGAAAGCATTGTTTCAGTATACAGTGAAAAATGCCCTTATCCAGTGTGGCATAAGAAGGAATGGATGGGGCACTCGAATCCTCCTTCGGCAACCTTTGATGAAACGAAAAATGTTTTTGATCAGATGTGGGAATTGTTTCAAAAATGTCCGATTCCGCATAAGGTAGGCACTGGGTGTGAAAATTGTGAATACACAGATGATTGGTGGTATTCGAGAAATTGCTACCTGTGTCATTCAGGAGTTGAATGTGAGGATCTGAGATATTGTTATCGAACGTTAAAAATGCGAGATTCTCAGTTTTGTGTATTTACGTTTACCTCAGAGCTTTGCGTAGATCTTATTAATTGTGACAAATGTTTTGAAGTCATCTACGGACTTCATTGTCGGAATTGTCAGAACAGCGCCTTTTTGTATGACTGTCGTGATTGTAAGAATTGTCTTTTTTGTTTTAACCTTCGAAGTAAACAGTATTGCATTGGAAACAAGCAACTTACAAAAGAAGTATTTGAAATAGAAAAAAAGAAATGGGATTTTTCTTCTCGAAAAGTGCACGACCAAGCAAAAAAACATTTTCGCCAGATGATGAAGACGCATGCGTGGCACAGGGCAGTATTTGTTGATAAATGTCAGGATAGTACGGGGAATTTTTTAGAGAACTGTAAAAACGCGAAGAATAGCTTTTTCATTGCGAATATTGAAGACAGTGTAAATTGTGTTCGTGGAGACTTTACGTTGAAAACTTGCCTAGACGCATTAGGGCTTTTTCGGTCAGAACTTCTCTATGCAACAACTCAGGTACAAGATCAGTGTTATGAATGCAGGTTGTCTCATAATCTTTCAGAGTGTCGTTTTTTGGATTATTCTGCTTTTTGTTTTCAGTGTCAGAATTGTTTTGGATGTTGTGGGTTGCGACGAAAAAAATACTGTATTTTTAATAAACAATATTCTCCAGAAGAATATGAAGTATTGCGTAAAAAAATCATTTCTTACATGAAGAAGGCGAGGGAGTGGGGACAGTTTTTTCCTGGGCATTTTGCTCCAAATCCATATGAAGAAAGTTTGGCAGGATTTTATTTTCCTCTTTCCGAAAAAGAACAAGAGAAGTTGGGATTTCGAAAAAAAGAGGATGTTGAGAAACGAAAAGAGCAGTATTCAGAAATAGCAGAAATTTTAGATTCTTCTCAATCAGCAACGGAAGACATAACAAAAAAAATATTTTGGGACGAACAATGGAAACGTCCATTCCAAATATCAAAAGAAGATATTCAGTTCTCAAAAAAATTAAAAATACCGCTTCCGGATCAATATTACATGGCGCGTATCCAAGAAAATTTTCAATGGATGCCATTTGATGGAAGTCTTCGTGAAACAGTGTGTGCTAAGACTGAAAAAAAGATTCATACAACATGGGGAACGGAATTTGATGGACGGATTTTGTGTGAAGAAGAATATCTGAAGATTGTAAAATAGCGCGTTTTATGGCATTGTGGGCGCACAATGAAGACCGACTCGATACTCTTGGAAAATAAAAAAATTCGCTTCGACTATGAAGTGATCGATACCTTTGAAGCTGGAATTGCGCTTGAGGGATGGGAGGTGAAATCCATTCGTGCGAAACATGGAAATATGAAGGGCGCATGGGTTCGTTTTCGTGATGGCGAAGTCTATTTGGAAAACTTCCAAGTTCCGCAGTGGAGATATTCTGTCGAAGTTCAACCAAAGGATAGACCCAAGAAACTTTTACTTAATAAAAAAGAAATCGAAAAGATTGCGATTAAATCCAGTGAGAGAGGGCATACAGTAGCGCCAACAAAAATTTACATCAAAGGGCGAAACATAAAGTGCGAAGTGATTATCGGAAAAGGACGAAAAAAACACGAGAAACGCCAAGTGCTCAAAGATCGATCAAATCAAAAAACGGCCAGACAGACTTTAAAAAATTTCAATCAA
>Ga0075121_1000659_pt1 | contig 23505 bp, 23 predicted proteins | sample AntAceMetag02UKG_FD_69793 | JGI IMG/M metagenome (GOLD analysis project Ga0075121, IMG submission 69793) | Saline lake microbial communities from Ace Lake, Antarctica - Antarctic Ace Lake Metagenome 02UKG | ecosystem: Environmental > Aquatic > Non-marine Saline and Alkaline > Saline | place... | reverse complement strand
TATTTTCCTCACGAAAAAAGTCAGATTTTATATCAGTTATTAGTTGTAGAAACAAGTCTTATTCCTGAGTTTGGTGATGTAGAAAAGGAAGTTGTACAAAATTACTATCAGGACAGGGCTAAAAAAGATATGAGAGCTGCCCTTAAAGCGGCCCAGCTTGAATTGTTGAGCAATAAGGCAAGCACTGATACCATAGCAAAAGATATGGGCCTGAAGCTTATTAATACCGATATGATTGGCAAATATGGTGAGATCAAAGACTTAAAGTTAGGTAGAGACCTATTGCAAAGAGCATTTATTTTAGAAGATAAATCAGAAGTATTAAGATTAAAGCAAGGCTTGGATAGTTATTTAGTTAAACTTGTCGATACTCAAAAGGTTGAGGATGGCGATATTAAAACCGTAAGAGACGAGTTACTAAGAGATGAAAAAACAGAGCTGAATAATCAATATTTGGAAAGCTTTATTGCATCTTTGTGGAGAAATGCTAAAATAGAAAAAGTAGAAAAAATGCTGAATGTGAACACTAAATAGCAACATCGTGAAAGATTTTTTTTATGACACAGAAGGAAAAAGTTACTGCGGATAAGGTGCTAGTAGCTAAGAAATTAGCTTTGGACGCCGCTTTTGCACAAATAGATAAACAATTTGGTCGTGGATCCGTTATGTTACTGGGCCAAAAAAGCTCAGATATGATTGATACTGTTTCTACGGGATCATTATTATTGGATCAGGCCTTAGGAGTAGGCGGTTTACCTAGAGGTAGGGTTATAGAGGTATATGGCCCAGAAGCCTCAGGGAAGACAACTTTGACATTACATGCTATAGCGCAAGCACAAGCTAAGGGTGGCACATGTGCTTTTATTGATGCAGAACATGCCTTAGATCCTGTTTATGCTTCAAGAATTGGCATAAATATTAATGAACTGATTATTTCTCAGCCCGATTATGGTGAACAGGCTTTAGATATTGCAGAAATGCTTATTCGTTCGGGAGCTGTTGATTTATTGGTTATAGATTCTGTTGCAGCGTTAGTGCCTAAAGCAGAACTTGAAGGTGATATGGGTGATGTGCACGTAGGTCTACATGCACGCCTAATGTCCCAGGCTTTAAGGAAGCTGACCCCTATTGTACATAAGTCTAAAACTGTTTTAATATTTATAAATCAGATAAGACATAAGATAGGTGGCTTACCTTTTGCCAATAAAGAGACAACAACTGGTGGTAATGCACTAAAGTTTTATGCTTCTTTACGTTTGGACGTAAGAAGAATAGCAACCCTTAAAAAGGACGATAAGCCTTTTGGTAATAAGGTGTTGGTAAAAGTAGCAAAAAATAAAGTAGCTCCTCCTTTTAGGAGAGTTGAAATTAATATTATCTTTGGGCAAGGAATCTCTAGGGAACTTGAGTTGTTGGATATGGCTCTTACATATGGTATTATAAAGCAGTCCGGTTCTTGGTTTACCATAGAGGGAAAGAACTTTGCTCAGGGTAGGGATAACGTTTTAATTAAGCTTAAAGCTGATCAGGAGCTTTGTAGCAAAATTCTTGGTGAAATTAATGAAAAAATACAAACAGATCCGAATTGAGGAATAAAGGATAGTGAGTAAATTTAGAGATAATAGGAAACCACCTACAAGCGATCATTTCGTTAATGAGCGTATTAAGTATCTTAAAATACAAGTTATAGACCACCATGGTGAAAACTTGGGAGTTCTTTCAAAGAAAGATGCTTTGGCTGTTGCCAGGGATGCGGGCTTAGATCTTGTACAGGTTGGGCAGGATGAAAAAACTGGTACAGGTACTGCTAAAGTTATGGACTTTGGGAAGTTTTTGTATACCAAGAAGAAACAGCTTAATGAATCTAAGAAGAACCAAAAGATAGTACAAATTAAAGAAATTAAACTGCGTCCCAATATTGGGGATCAGGATTATAAAACAAAACTTAACCACGCAATAGAGTTTTTAGAAGAAGGTAAGAAGGTTAAGTTTACATTGCAATTTAGAGGTCGCCAATTTATTATGATGAATGAGTTGGGACAGAATTTTTTTAGTAAGATTCATAAAGACTTACTAGAAAGAGATCTGGGGACACTAATAGAAGAAAAAGAGCAAAGAGGAAGACCTTTTTGGTCTAAAATTTATTCATTAAAAGACAAATAAATACTTAAAGGATATAAACATGCCTAAAATGAAATCACATAGCGCAAGTAAAAAACGTTTTAAAAAAAATAGTGCTGGAAAAATCAAACGAGCTAAAGCCTATAATAGACATCATGCATGGGCAAAGAGCACCAAGCAAGGTCGCCAACTTAGAGGTACTAGCTATTTATCTAGCGCTGATGAAAAAAAGATTGCAACATTGTTGCCATATTAATAATATTATTTTTGAATTTAACTATTAAATAAACGAAAGCTAAACATGAGTAGAGTTAAACGGGGAACGGTAACAAAAAAAAGGCATAAAAGACTTTTAAAACAAACAAAAGGGTTCTGGGGACAGCGTAAGAATGTTTTTAAAAGAGCAAAAGAAACTCTTTTAAGAGCAATGGAGTTTGCTTTTATTGGTCGTAAACTAAGAAAAAGAGACTTTAGGTCTTTATTTATTACAAGAGTTAGCGCAGCTTGTAAGGCTAACGGTACTAGTTACAGTAAGTTTATGTATGCCCTAAAAGAACTTAATATTAAGCTTAATAGAAAAATGCTTAGCCAACTAGCTATTTTTGAACCAAAAGCTTTTGTTCAATTAGTTAACATGGCCAAAAAATAAATTTTATTGAAAACAACCCCTACTATGATTAATATCAAATAGGCTTATGGTATTATTTGCAGCAGGGGTTGAATATAAAATTTATTTTGTGCGAAAAAAAGAGGGAATAGCAATGAAGCAGCTAAAGGAACTCGAAGAGAAAATTGTTCGAATAATTCAACAAACTAAAGACTTAAGATCCAGAAACGAGAATTTAAGTTTAGAGAATAAAGAGTTAAAAGAAAAATACGAAAAGATGCAATTCTCCCTGTCTCAGGAAAGCAATAATATTAAAGATATTCAGACGGAGAAAGATACAATAAAAAATTCTATAGAAGAATTGCTTAGTACTATTGGATCTTTGGAAGAATCGTGCAACAAATCAACTAATTAGCAGTGGTTTTTTATGAATAAAGAAAATATAAAAGAAGTGGAAATTTCTATTTGTGGAAAAACTTTTTCTATTAATACCGATGAAAAAGAGGAAACTCTTACTCAGGCTGCTAAGATTGTCGATTCTTTGGTAACGAGCATTTCAGGAAGAATATCTCTTGATTCGAAAGATACTAAGATAGCGATCCTAGTTGCTTTGCAGTTAGCTACAGATTTAACTAAAAAACAGGAAGTACTAAATTCCTTTAAGTCTGAGTCTAAAGAATTAGTTGATTTATTAACTGCTTAAACAAGTGATTTTCTTTTAATTTAACAGTTGTTTTTCCTCTTCCCTTAATTTTACGCACGCAAAATTAACATTAGCAAACATTGTATTTTTATTGAATAATAGAAAAATAGGGTTAGCTGTAATAATAAAAAGCTAGCCTAGGGAAGAAAAATGTTAGAAATTATAAGTTTAAGTTTCATTATCGGTGTGATTACGGGTATATCCGTAATCTTTATCTATTTTAAATCTAAAAAAGAGCAGCTTTATCAAGCAAAACTTACCGTTCAAAAAATGGTTAAACGAAGTAAAGAAGATATTGAACGGGAACGCAGAGATTCTTTATCCAATTTAAAAAATGAACTGTATAAGAAACGCAGTGATTTTGATTTAGAAACTAAGAAGTCTAGAATTGAGCAACAGAGATTGCAACATAAATTTCAGAAAAAAGAAGATACTTTAGAGCATAGAGAAGTTTTGCTGGATGATCTTCGCAGAGAGCTACAGCAAAAGGAACGTGATTTATCAAGACGTTTAGATACTTTGAGTGCTGATGAAATTAAATTAAAAAAAATATATGATGACCTTGTAACAAAGCTAGAACGTCTTAGTGGTATAAAAAGTGATGAAGCCAAAAGAATTCTTTTTGAGTCACTAGAAAAAGAAGTTGTTCTTGATAACCAGCAGTGGTTGGCTAAGGTAGAAGAAGAAGCAAAGGTTAATGCTAAAGAAAAAGTTACAAATATACTTGCTACCAATATGCAAAGATATTTATCAGAGCAGGTAACATTGCATTCTTCAAGTATTATTCATCTTCCTAATGAAGAGATGAAGGGGCGTATTATTGGTAAAGAAGGTAGGAATATCAAAGCGCTTGAAATGGCTACAGGAATGGAATTTGTTATCGGTGATACTCCTGAAGTTATTACTATCTCAGGTTTTAACCCTATCAGAAGAGAGATTGCAAAACGTGCCCTTAATAAATTAATACAAGATGGTAGAATTAATCCAACGCGCATAGAAGAGGTTGTTGCTGCTTGTCAGGAAGAACTTGATGCTAGCATTGAAGAGATTGGGCAACAAGCGGTCATTGAATTCGGGTTTAGGGGTATAAATCCTGAGCTTGTAAAATTATTAGGAAAATTACATTTTAGAACTAGTTTTACACAAAACAATCTTGTTCACAGTAAAGAAGTTGCTTATTTTTCTAGAATGATTGCTGCAGAGTTGGGCCTTGATGAAAATCTGGCTGCTAGATGTGGTTTATTGCATGATATAGGTAAATCTGTTTCTGCAGAAGTTGAAGGGCCTCACGCTACGGTTGGTGCTGATCTAGCTAAGAAATATGGAGAAGATCCTATTGTTGTGAATGCAATTGCTAGTCACCACGAAGAAGTTCCAGCTAAGAGCATTTATGGTTTAATTACGCATATAGCCGATGCTATTTCTGCTTCCCGACCAGGTGCACGAAGAGAAACCCTCTCAACATATATAAAGAGACTTGAACAATTGGAAGACATCTCAAATTCTTTTGAGGGTGTTAAAAAGGCCTATGCATTACAGGCTGGTAGAGAGATTAGGGTTATTGTTGATGAAGTTTCCCTTAATGACCAAAAGTCCGCCATGTTAGCCCGTGAGATAGCCAAAAAAATAGAATCAGAGGTTAACTTCCCGGGTCAAATAAAGGTGAATGTAATAAGAGAAACGAGAATTACTGAATTTGCTAAATAAAGGCTATAAGAATGGATAAAACCTTACGTTTTTTGTTTGTAGGTGATGTTGTTGGTGAGGCTGGTTTGAATGTTTTTCAAAAGCTTGTGCCAAAACTCAAAGAACAATATAAGATTGACGCTATAATTGTAAATGGCGAAAATGCTGCTAAAAACGGTAAGGGGCTAACTGCCAAGATTATGGAATTTTTTAAACATAATGGTGTTAGCGTTGTCACTTCTGGTAACCATATTTGGCAACAGAAAGAGTTCTATAGTTATTTAAATAGTAATGATGATGTTATAAGGCCTGCAAATTATCCACCAGGATGCCCAGGAAGAGGGTATACTTTCTTTGAAGTTGGTGGGCGCACTGTTGCCATAGTTAATTTGCAGGGTCGAGTTTTTATGCATGAAAATTTAGATTGTCCATTCAGAAATATTGATTCTATTTTGCCTTTTTTGCAATCTAAGACAAACTTGATTTTCATAGATTTTCATGCAGAAGCCACATCTGAGAAAGAGGCATTTGGTTTTTATCTTGATGGCAGAGTTTCTGGTTTGTTAGGTACACATACTCATGTACAAACAGCTGATAATAGAGTTTTGCCCCAGGGTACGGCATTTATCTCAGACCTAGGTTTTTGTGGCGCTCAAAATGCAATCCTGGGAACAGAAAAAGAAATCGTGATTGGGCGATTTTTAACACAAATGCCTGCACGCTTTGCCGTGGAAAAAGAAGCGCCCTTTGTTTTCAATGGTGCCTGGGTAGAAGTTGATGCAGATACAGGGAGAAGCATTAAGATAGAACGGATAAATATTACCGTCGAATAACGTAATTTTAATGTTAACTTTATATCTTTTGTCTCGATTTTATAAAAACTTCCTTTTTTATTTTATTGTTCTAATTTTTATATTCTCCGTAAGTGATCTCTTTATGAGGTTGCCTGTTATAAATTCTATCGCGATCTTACCCAAAATTGCCATGTTCTTGGTTCCGTTAATGGCACAGTTTGCTATACCTATTGCTTCAGCTTTATCTATTGGTACGGTTATAGGAAATTTCTTTTTAGAAGACGAAATTTTATTATTTTATTACTTTTATAGTGCCAGAAAAGTATTACATAAATCTGTTTTGATTTTTTCCTTATCTTTATTAGCCTTATATATACCAATAGTTTTTGTATGGGCTCCACAGAGCTATAGAATAGGTAAAGAATTTATTGTAAGTCTAGCTCAAAAGCAATTTCATCAATTAGAGCCAAATAAATTTCATGATATGTTCTCCCGGTTTTGTATTTATTTTCAAGAAAAAGAAAATCTAAATAAAAAACTAGTGTTAAAAAAAATATTCTTAAACCTTCAAGAAAAGGATGGTTCAAGATATATAGTAAACGCCCAAAAAGGCTTTTTTGTAAAAGATTATTTATTATTACAAGACGGCGTTATACAAAATCTTAATTCAAATAAGTTTTATGCCGCACAATTTAAAGAGACGAAAATAAACATAAAGCAGTTTCTTGATGACTCTGTTAAAAATGTAGCACCTGTACAGTTAAAATTCATGTCTTTAGCACAACTTAAAAATTTAAAAGATAATAAGTCAGAAGCCAATATAGAGTATCATAAAAGAATGATACAGGTTTTGTGGCAATTGTTGTTCCCATTTTTTGCTTTATTTGGGATGATGATTTTTGCTAGAAAGAAAAGTAATCTTCTTGTTAATATTTTTATTTCCGGTTTTATTTTCTTATTTTCTTATGTCTGTACGAGTGTTGCTCAAGCTTGGCATAGCTATTTTATTATTTCTATGTCTTTACTTTATTTTCCTGTTCTTTTTATTGCATTTGTACTATTCTTTTTTTACCGAAAAAAATTCTAACGTTATATCGTTTCTTGATTTTATTAATCTAAAAAAAATAGACTTTCGAGTAGCAAATTACACAAAATTTTAATCTAGAAGGATTGTTATGTTTTGTATTACTCGGAAAAATATATCTTTATTTTTTTTATTATTATCTTTTGTTTCTTTCTCGTTACAGGCAAAATTGGTTAGTGATATTGCTGATAAGAAAATGCTAAAAATGGACAAGGCTGCTATTGCAAAATTAACTGATGAAGAGCTTAATGCAATGGGTATAAGTAAAGAAGAGCTTTTTGCTATGTCTCAAGAACCGGCACTTTCTGTTACAAAAGGAGATCTTACTGTTTCTGTTGGCGGTAATGTAAATTTAGAATATGACTTTTATAATAATATGTTTCTTTTGAATAAAAACTTGCCTGACCAAGAGGGTTTTTTTAAGGAAGTTATAGAGTTAAGTTTTGATTTAATTTATGGAGAAGAAAAATTTGGCCATAGGGCATTTCAGTTATTTTTTGAACTACAAAGTAAAAATAAATGGGGATTTGAAGGATCATATAAAAACACTAATGCTAGTGAGATAAATATTCCTGTTTCTAATGGGTCTTCAAATCCAGACAAAATATCATTAGGTTATCACGATCATAGACCATCACGCCCATATCCATGGTTTAAAGATGCTTGGATGCAGTTTACTTTTAATTCTATTTTTAATATTAAAGATAATGATAAACTGCAGTTTTTTAAAATGGGCTGGTTTCCCTACCATTTGAGTAATGGTATAGCTTTAGGTGATGCTTATAATCTTTCTTTTGAGTATCTGGCCCGTTTCATGTATGGCGAGAATGCATCTGCTCCAGGTATTAATCTTTATGGTCAAATAATAAAAGATAGACTTTCCTATAACTTATATTATGCAAAGTTTGAAGATAAAAGTGTTACTCTAGATTCTACATATAATAATTATAAAGAGAACCTTATTGGTCGTTCTGCCAATCCTTGGAGGGGTGTTGGTAAAGACGATGAACTTTGGTCTGCTAGTATAACTTGGAATATTCTTGATAGCCAAAAAAATGGTAAATTAATTTTTAACCCATACATATTATACAATGAAGCTTCAGATCAATATTTAGAGCAACCTGATGATTGCAGGTTTGGCTTAGGTACTTATGGTATGACTCTTGATTATACCAAAGGTAGGGTTAACTTTGGAGGTGAGGTTGATTTTAACTTTGGGCAAGAGAAGGCTTATGCTCTAGACCGGAATAAAGTAAAGCTTACGCGTGATGCTGATACAGGCTACTTGAAAGAAGTTTATAGTGATGTTTATCTATGGAATGGTGGTGAACCACCGTCAGTTAATGCTCCTGTAACTACTGATGTAAAAGAAGCTGTTTATAATTCTGACAATAAGTTTAAAGATTTTGAGGATCCATATACTGCTGGAGATCTAACTTTGGTTAATATTAATAGGATTCGTCCTGAATTTAAAAATGACTTAAAAGGTTGGGCCGGAATACTTTATGGTACTTACGAAGCTGTTCCCGAAAAATTGAAAATCTCTTTAGAATTTGGGCATGCATCAGGTGATGATGATACTACCCAAGTAGAAGAAAACAAGAAAAACCATAGTTTTATTGGGATACATGAAGTTTTCTATGGTAAAAAAGTTTACAGTCTTATCGTCTTGGCAGAAAGAAGCTTGGGCAAAGCTGCAGCTTTGAGAGCAGGACAGGATTTGAATATGGATAGTTTTGATTTTAAACCGGCATCTCAAAATAGTAGTTTTACAGATCTTACTTATTTGGGTTTAGGGCTTAACTGGACTCCAAAAGTTTTTGAAAACAAATACTTTGAGTTAGATCCAAGCTTATTATTCTATTGGACAGATAAAAGTTCTTATAAATATATTCCTGCTACCGGGAAAGCATCTGAGACTGAGAAAGCCAGCAATTTCTTGGGTACAGAAGTAAATATTATAGGTGTTTGTGAGATCTTAGATAATTTAACTATAATGGGTATATTTGCATTATTTTTTCCTGGAACTCGATTTAAAGATATGAAAGATTTACCTTTATATAGTATTTTTAATACAGATTTTCCGTTGAATATAATTCAGCCTATATTGCCAAACCAGTATATTATAGGTGATAGTACGGCGACTTTTGCCAGTATATCTTTAACTTACAAATTTTAGATAAGTTTATTTATGTTAATTCAAAAAAAGTTTTATTTAACTTTTTTCTTTTTATTCTTTTCTTTTATTGTAAAAACAGAAGAAGCAACTGACCAAATTGTAGCCCGAGAAATGCTCAGAATAGATAATTCTAAGTTTGCTGAAATGGATTATTTTCACCTAGAACAAAAAGGTGTTAGTAAAGAAGAGTTACTTGTGATGGCCGCAAAGTCAGCGCTGTGTGTTCAAAAAGACGACCTGTCTGTTGCTTTGGGTGGAAATGTAGAATTAAAGTATTATCTTTTTAATAATGCTACTCTTTTAAATAAAAACTTGCCTGATCAAATAGGCTTATTTAGAGAAGATATAGATATAGCATTTAATATATTATATGGACAGAAGAAATATGGACACAGAGCTTTGCAATTGTTTTTTGATTTGTTAAGCAAGAATAAGTGGGGCTTTGCGGGTGCTTATAAACCCTCAAGTCCTGCTGAAATTAAGATCAATGATACAAATGGTGACACAATTTCTTTAGGTTATCATGAGCATCGTCCGTCAAAACCGTATCCATGGTTTAAGGATGCTTGGCTGCAGGTTAGTTTTAATTCTGTTTTTAATATAAAAAGTGAAAAACTACATTTTTTTAAGATAGGTTGGTTTCCGTTTCATTTGGGAAATGGTATAGCTTTAGGTGATGCCTATAATCTTTTGTATGAAGAGTTTGCTCAATTCGCGTTTGAAACTAGTTCCTCCTCTCCAGGAATTGATATTTATGGTGAATTGATAAAAGATAAACTTATATATGATCTTTACTATTCAAAATTTGAAGATAAAAGTACTACATTAGATTCTACGTATAATGATGTGAAAAAGAATTTCATTAATCATTCTAAATGGCGTGGTGTTGCAAAAGATGACGAATTGTGGTCTTTAAGATTATTGTGGAATCTTTTTGATTCACCTAGATATGGCAAATTAAAAGTTCAACCTTATATTTTATATAACGACGCTTCAGATCAATATGCCGCTAAGCCTAATGGTGGCAAAGTAAGCTTAGGAACATTTGGATTAAGCGGTGATTACACTAAAAATGGATTTAACTTTGGAGGCGAAGCAGCATTTAATTTTGGAGATGTAAAGGCTTATGAGATTGATAAAAACGAAGTCAAACTTGAGCGTGATGATAATGGATACTTGCGTGAAGTTTATAGCAATGTTTATGAATATGACACAGAAATAGAAAAATACACAGTTAAAGCTCCAGTGACTGATGATATAAAAAAAGAAGCATATGAACCTGAAAATAGATTTAAAAAATATGGTGATTATTATACTGTAGGCACAAAAAAACTAACCAATCTTAACAGAATTGTTCCTGCATTTAAAAATAACATGAGGGGTTGGGCTGGCATACTTTATGGTACATATGAAGCGGTTCCCCAAAAATTAAAAATATCTTTAGAATTTGGGCATGCCTCAGGTGATACTAATCTTTTGCAAGATAAAAAAAACAAAAACTATAATGGTTTTGTTGGAATTCATGAGTGTTTTTATGGCAAAAAAGTTTACAGTGTTTTGTTTTTAGGAGAAAGAGTAATTGGAAAGCCTGTTCCATTACGAAAAGGTCAGGATTTAAACCCTGCCAATGTTCTAACTTTTAAAACTGTATCTAAAAGCAGTTCTTTTACTAACGTTAATTATTTAGGGTTAGGGCTTAAATGGACTCCTAAATTCTTTAAAGGTAAATTTTTTGAAATAGATCCAGACTTGTTATTCTTTTGGACTGATAAGTCTTCATATAAATATGAAGTAGCAAATAAAAAAGCATCTGAAACACAGAAAGCTAGCAATTTTTTAGGAACAGAAGTCAACGCTATAGCTTCTTGTGAGATTTTGCGTAATTTAATGTTTACAGGATCTTTAGCATTGTTTTTGCCGGGTAAATTTTTTAAAGATATGAAAGGGTTACCTTACTATAGCATTTTTAATGCAGATAACCCTGTTAGTTTGCTCCAGCCATCACTGCCAAACCAGTACTTTCTAGGTGATAGCACAGCTTTTTATTTTAAATTGGCGCTAACTTATAAATTCTAGTTCAATTCTTTTTTAACCAATTGTATAAGCTCACCAACAGTTTGTTCAAAGACTTCGTTTACAACGTTATAATCAAACATACGAGCTTTTTCAGCTTCTTTTAATTCCCCTGTGGCCATAGCAAGTCGTTCTTCAATTTGATCATTAGTTAAAGAGCCACGTTTAACCAAACGTTTTTTTAACTCTTGAATTGTTGATGTCTTTACCCAGATAAATAATGCATGATTATGTAAGTGTTTTATGTTTTTCACGCCTTCTATATCTGTGATGATAACAAAAGATTTACCAAGTTCTAATTCAGTTAAAATCTCAGAGGGAGACCCATACTTATGTCCTTGATATTCTGTTGTTTCTAAGAAAAAGCCTTCTTTGGCTTTTTGATCAAATTCGTCATGAGAAACAAAGAAATAATCTTTGCCGTTCTCTTCACCTTTTCTGGGTGCTCGCGTGGTATAAGTTATAACTTTAGATATTGGAAAATCTTTTTGTAATCTATTTATTACTTCTTTTGTTAAAGTAGTTTTCCCAGCACCTGATGGAGCAGAGATTACAAAGAGTTTTCCTAGCTTTTTATTTTCTACCATTTTTTCCCCTTATTTTTGTTTTTTGTTATAATCATACACTTACTTTAAAGTGTGTGTATGATTATAACAATCTCTATATCTTCGGAGCAATCATGTTCAAAAAGTTTATTTTTTTATTTGTTACTTTATTTTTTAGTTTAAGCAATTCTAGTGCTCATGAGTTATCTATACATGATTATTTGGATAACGTAAAGTTGCAAGCAAAAGGTGATAATGAGTTAAAAGGTGTAACTCAAAAATCATTACAACTTTTAACCAGCATACAAAGCCAGTTAAAAGCTGGTGCTTTTTCGTATAATCCAAAGATTGCCTATAAGTTTCATAAAATTTGTCAATTTCTAGACGAGGTTCATGAGATAAGAATTCGTGACTTAAGGTTATTACGTGAAGAAGTTGTAAGCTTTGATAATTATTTAAGTGGGTATAAAAAAAATGTGTCTTCAAAAACCGATCTAGCTTTAATAGAAGATATTAGGGAGTTCAATTACTTGTTATCTAGTTGCTTACTTGATAAAGATTTTTTAAACAGTAGTATCTTTGATAATTTTTCAGATTTTATCTATAAACATAAATTGTTAATTGGTTCAACTGTGATTTGTGTGGTAACTCTTGTGAGTTCTTATTTTATTTATGATTACTGGAAAAAACAAAGTAAAGATAAAACTTTAGATGGGAATTTTAAGACAGAAAGAGGTTTTAGGAAAGATTCTTTAGAAAATAGGAATAGTAAATATGATGTAAAACAGTTTAAAGCAACCGGACAAAAGGGTTTAGAGTGTGGTTTGCATGCAATAAAAAATTGTTTAGCATTAAATTCCTCCGATGATGAAGTTGTGATTGCAAAATTGCTTGTAGATAATAATTTCTCGGATGAGATTCTGGATAATGGTAGAGGATTTTTACTAGAATTGCGCAAGGCAGGATTTGAAAGACAGATTCCACTTAAAGATAGATCTATTGCAGATTTCCGGGCCCAATTAAAAGAAAATAAAAAACTTACAGATAAAGAACGTAAAAATATTGATTCTAAAATTTTAGAGCGAGAGCGAGAGAAGACGGAAATGGAGAAAACTTTAAAAAATATTGAAAGATATGGGATTGTTGCAGGCAGTTCTATTACTGGTAATCTTGCTAACGACGAAATAGAAAGAGTATTAAAAGGATACAGCCTTGAGCAAGAGTCCTTATGTAAATTAAACCTAGAGGATGTATCTGTTGGTTATCAGGAAAAAAATAGAGAGCGATTTAGAAGAGGTCATGCTCAAACTTTGGTAATCTTTGAGCCAGGACACTGGATTGCTGCTAAATTGATTCCTGCGGATACAGAGAGTGAAGACTTAAGACCTAGGGTTATCGTTGCAAACTCTATATCATCAAATGTTACAAATAGTGCTAGTTTGAATAAAGTCGTTCATTGGTATATGGAGCAAGAGTAGGGTTTTGGCTGTTGGCGCCAGGGCTTTGTTTTGATATACTTTGTTAAAAGCTTTTTATTATATAACCTTCTAATTTTCAGGTATTAAGTATGAGTAAACTTGCTGATATAAAGACAGATTTTGCGCAATGGTATCAAGATGTGCTCTCTGAGTCGGAATTCGTAGACCAAAGTCCAACCAAGGGTTGCTTTGTACTACGTCCATATTGTTATTCTTTATGGGAGAACATGAAAGCTGTGCTTGATAAAAAAATTAAGGCAACAGGCACGCAAAATGCCTATTTCCCTTTGTTGATACCTGAATCTTTTTTAAAAAAAGAGGCTGAGCACGTAAAAGGCTTTGCTCCGGAACTGGCTGTGGTAACACATGCTGGCGGGAAAAAGCTTGAAGAATCGCTAGTTATTCGTCCAACTTCAGAAACAATAATTTATTATATGTTTTCCAGATGGATAAAGTCATACAGAGATTTGCCTTTAAAGATCAACCAATGGGCTAATGTTATGCGTTGGGAAATGCGTACTAGACCATTTTTAAGAACTACAGAATTCTTGTGGCAAGAAGGGCATACTGCTCATGCAAAGCATGAAGAAGCTGTTCAAATGGCCGTTGATGCGCTTGAGCTGTATAAAGACTTTGCTGAAAATTATTTGGCTATCCCCGCTGTTGCTGGTATTAAATCAGAGAGTGAAAAGTTTGCAGGAGCAGAAAGAACTTACTGTCTTGAAAGCTTAATGCAAGATGGAAAAGCTTTACAGTTTGGAACAACTCACGTTTTATTACATAGTTTCTCTGAGAGCTTTGATATTAAATACCAAGACGAGGATGGTAAGGTTAAATCACCATATTGTTCTAGTTGGGGTGTTTCCACTCGTATGATCGGTGCCTTGATTATGACTCATGGTGATCAAAATGGTTTGATTATGCCTCCAAAGGTTGCACCTATACAGGCGGTAATTATTCCTATCTATAGAAAGCCTGAAGAAAAAGAAGCTGTTTTAAAGGCTGCACAAGAAATTAATAATAAATTAATAGAGGTTGGTATTAGAACGCAGCTTGATTTAAGAGATTATATGACGCCTGGTGCAAAGTTCTATGAATGGGAATTGAAGGGTGTTCCTGTCAGAATAGAAATCGGACCAAAAGATGTTGATAAAAATCAGGCTGTTCTTGTAAATAGGATTGAGCCAGATAGAACTAAAAAGAAATCATTTGTAGGTATTTCAGAACTTACAAATAAAGCTCAAGAACTTTTACAAGATATACAAGATCAACTTTTTGCTAGAGCACAAAAACGCTTAAAAGAAAATTGGCATCAAGCCGATAAACTTAGTGAGCTTGGAAAAGCCATGGAAAAAGATGGTGGTTTTTATCAAGTTGGTTGGTGTGGGTCTGCTGAGTGTGAGGCTAAGCTAAAAGGTTATAAAGGCACAATCAGGTGTTTGTTAAAAGAAAAAGAACATAAGGCTTGTTTTTGTTGTGATGAATCTAGTAAAACAGATGTACTGATAGCAAGATCTTACTAATTTTTGTTTTGTGTGTTTGTTGGGGAATTTATCACAAATGAATCAAGATTCAAATCTTGTTGCTCTTTTTCAGACCTATTTATTAACAGAAAAAAGAGTCAGCAAAAATACATTTAGTGCCTATAGAAGAGATATAGATATGTTGTATGCTTTTTTACAAGAGAGTAAGACCTCTTTAAAAAGCTGCAACAAAAATCATCTTAAAAAATATCTTAAAATTTTAAAATTACAAGGGCTTTCGGCAAAATCTTTATCACGTAAAATATCTTCTATAAAAGCTTTTTTTAAATATTTGAGTGATCGTTTCGAATTTCAAAATAAGGCGCAAGTTCTTGTGTTTCCCAAGCTTGAAAAAAAGTTGCCCGTTTATTTAACAGAGGAAGAAATCCAAAAATTGCTTGGAGCTGCCAATAACGATAATTCCTTAAAGGGCGTTCGTAATAAGGTAATGCTTTATCTGATATATGCATCTGGAATGCGGGTTTCTGAGCTTGTTAATTTGACGGTAGATCAAGTACATTTTGATACAGGTTTTGTTAACCTGATTGGTAAAGGAAATAAAGAACGTTCCGTACCTTTGCCAAAAAATATTTTGGGGCTTTTACGATATTATCTTGATAGTATTTATTCCAAATTGCTTCCTGATGGCTGTCAAAAAAGTGACTTTCTTTTCTTTTCAGTTTATAGGGGCCTTGCAAGAGCAATTACCAGACAATCTTTCTGGATAATTCTTAAAAATATTTTAAAAAAAGCTTATATTTCAAAAAATATTTCGCCACATAGCCTTAGGCACTCCTTGGCTACTCATTTACTTAAGAGTGGAGCTGATATAAGAAGTTTACAAATTCTTTTGGGACATGAACAGATTTCTACTGTTCAGATTTATACTCATCTTGAAAAGAGACAAATTAGAGATGTTTATGATAAGAAGCACCCCAGGGCATGAGTCTTTCTAGGGTGCTTCTTATCATGATTTCTATTCTTTTGGTTCTGTAGAGATTAAAGAGTTTTTCTTTTGTCTTTTGTGTGTCAAAATCAAATCTATCATGTTGTTGTTTTTAAAAGCAATATCCAAAGGAGTTTTGCCTTTTCTGTCTAGTTTATTAATATCTATGTCTGGGTGACTTAAGAGAAGTTCCGCCGCATCTCGGTTCCCTATAGATACAGCAAAATGCAAAGGAGTTTCCTCTACGCAGTTTGGTTTATTAATATCTATGTTTGGGTGACTTGAGAGAAGTTTTATTATATCAGTGAATCTCTTTTGGACTGCAGCCTTCAAAGGGGTTTGTCCGTATCTGTTTACTTGATTGACGTCTACCCTTGGCTGCATTAAAAGAAGTTCTACTATATCAGTGAACCCTTCAGAGATAGCCGTTATTAAAGGAGTGTTGATATTATTGATATCTATATCTGGGTAATTTAAAAGAAGGCTTTCTACTTTTTCAAAGTCTCCTAGCCTGCAAGCTATATTTAATTGTTGGGCAGGGTTTTTTATACCCTTTTCACCAAACAGACTTGAAAACTTTATTCTTTTTCTTGTGCCAGGCAGGGACTCATGCATTGAGTGTTTACGCTCCATAGACATCAAAACCTTCGAACATAATAATATTGAAAAAGTAAGTAGTAATTTTTTATTTATTTTTATCATAAAGAACCTTTCGTAAAAAACAATAAGTTACATGAGAAGGAGTTTTACTCCTTCCAATAAAAAATAGAGTTGTCTTCAACATTATTTGTTACGATAAATTCTTCTCTCTTTTTTTCCTCTATTATATCTGCTAAGAAAAAAGGCCATTCAAAATCAAGTTCCTCCAAGTGTGTTAAATTTATATATAGATCTTGAAACTGTTCTGGGGCAAAGTTTTCAATGAGTAGTTTGTGTGTTTCTTCTGAGGGTGTTAAATATTCTAATAAAATTCTATATAGTTTATCTGATATTGCTTTAGGGGTTTTGTCTGATCCAATATAACTAATAGCAGAAGCGTTTTTGTGGTTTTTAATTGTAAGATCAGGTTTAATTTTACTGTTAGAAAGCAAGCTTTTAAGAATTCCTGTTACATTTTGATATGTAGCAGTATGTATGGGTGTATTTTTATTTATGTCTTGTATATTTGGATTAGCGCCTTTTTCTAATAAGAGTTCTACCATTTTTTGATCTCTAATTGCTACAGCAATATGGAGGGCTGTATGCTCTTTTTTATCAACAAAAAAATCATAATCATTTAATTGAGATAGTATTTCTAATACTTTAGGATGGTCTCTGTTTATTAGTGCATCGTAAACATTTGGATTAACGCCAAAAGTTTTACTAGTAAAAGAAGACACAGTTAAAATAATTAAATAAATTATTTTTTTGTTTAATTTAATTTTCATTTTAATACTTTTCCTGTCATGTTTGCCCAAATTATAAGATCAAGTTTATCTTGTGGGATTTTAAAATTCTTTAAAATCCCTTCAAATTCTAAATACTTTTTTGGAGTTATTGTTTTTGGAATTTCTTTAATAAGTTTTTCTTTGTGTAAAAACCGCAAAATATGTCTATCTATTATTGCAACGTCATGATATCCCACATTGCGTAAGAAATGTGATGATTCTTTGTATCCAAGTCCCTTGATATTGTCTACAAGGCAAATCCTTGCCCCTTTAGAATCTATATTTTGCAATACGTCCTTAATTTGAATGTATTTGCGTGCAGCAACAATATATCCAGTTTTAATATTATGGAATCGGTGACCGTGTTTTCGTAGCACAGCTGTTATTTCTGTGGCCGTTTTTTTTGTGAATCCAAGCTCGCCCATTTCTATCTGAATATTTATAGCAGTGCTTGCTTTTGAGTTTGCAGTTAGCAAACAAAAACATAATTCATTGAACCAAGCTTGATTATCGGCTTGGTTCAATTTTGAAAATGATTTTAATCGATTTTCTATTTGATCTTTTAATTTTTGATCTAAGTTTTTTATTAGGATGTTTAATATTTTTTGCATAAAATTATTATATACTAAGATGTGTTGTTTTTTAAGTAGAAACCTATATAATTTGTGATTTTTTATAGTATTTTAATTTTTACGAAAGGGTAATTATGCAAAAGTTAATAAAATTTTCCAGGCTTGTTTTTCTTTTAAGTTGGTTCTGTGTAAGTAGGCCAGCAGGAGTAGAACCCACAGTTGAAGGGTTAGTAGAGTTGTCGGAAGGTCTGATGAAGCCTATTTTAAAAGAAAATTGGAAGGATGATTGTTCTCTTTTAGTTAATCTCATAGATAATGATATAAAGAAAATTAAAAAGATGTCACAAGAAGAATTGGCTCCTATTTTTGATAAATTAAGAGGGGAAGGAGATTTGGAAAATATTGCGATGGCTTTCTTTTTTAGTGATTATTTTTTATTAAGAAAGTTTTTAGACACAGTAATTCAGTTTTTAGAGTTTGATTCGGATTTAATAAAAGCTTTACCTAAAGAACTTCCTGTTACTGGGGACTTAACACAAGAAATACTAGAGCCTTCTATAGAATCGGCTTTTGGGTTAACGAAGAATCCTTATATTTTAAAAGATTCGATTTTTAAAGAAAAATTTAAAGATTCTGATGTTTTTCCAAATTTAATTATGGGAATTCGGGATTATTTAGATAGAAAAGGGAATGCTTTATTTAAAAAGGCGTTAAAAGATTTTCAACAGAAAGTTAACCCTCCATTAGTCTTTTCAGATGATACTTTGGGCTGTGTATTGCGATATTGCGGTACCCCGAAGACATTTTATCGTTTAAGTAATGTTTCAAAAAGATATAGAGAGATTGCTCGTAGAAATTGTGAATTAGATATAGATCATTATTATCATACAAAAGAAAAATCTGAAGAAAAATCTGACGATGTTGAATCATGTTATCAGGGGTGTGTAGATTTAATTAAGCGTTGTCCAAGAGTTAAATCATTAAGTTTTTCTTCGGGTTTTTTGAGTGAGATGGGGGTAGAGCAAGTAAAAAAGCTTATTTCGCTTTGTCCTAATTTACTTTCTTTAGATTTGAAGGGTGCATGTAGAGATAAATATGGGATGTGTTTTTTAACAAATAAAGATTTAGAGGAAATACTAAAGAGTCGTCCTTTAATAGAAAAACTTGTTTTGAGTTCTATGTGGAAAGAAACTATTGATATTTTAGCCAAAAAATTTACGAATTTAAAACATTTGGAATTTGATGGTTACGACTTAATGGATAAAGAGCTAGAGAGTTTGGCTCAAGGGTGCATAAATTTGAAGTTTTTAGAGGTACATAGGTGTAAAGAGTTAACAGATAATGCTTTAAAATCTTTGTCTAAATATTGTAGTTCTTTAGAATGGTTAATATTGTGGGATTGTAATAACTTTACGGATGAGGGGTTGCCAGTTTTAGCTGCTGGATGTCCGAGATTGAGACAACTGTATGTTGGAGAGGGCAATTTAACAAAGAACGGGATAATTAATTTATTAAATGTGGCTAAAAATTTGCGATATTTATCTCTTCTGAATTGTAAAAATATTACGCTTGAAGATAAAAAAGAATTTGAAGCCTTAAGAAAAGATATGAGTTTTAGTATTTATATGCATAAAGATTAGATTCGTATTCAAGAATAATTTGCTAATTAGATTCGATGTTTTATAATTAAACAAGTATAAAAAGTATTAAAGTTTTTCTTTTATAATAGAGAGTAATTCATGACCGGAAAATTTACTATAGAGCAAAAAGAGTTAATTTCTTTGTTATCTTCAATGCAACCAATTTGTAACAAAAGAACAGCATTAGATGTAACAGAATCCATACTGTTTCAAGTTACACCAAAAGAACTTACCTTGAAATCTACAGATTTAGAAGTAAGCTTGCAGTCAAACATGGTAATTGCAAGTGACCTTATCGAAAACATCGACTTTTTGATTTCAGGAAAAAGGATCTTTGAATTAGTCAAAGAATTAGAAGGCGAAATAGAATTTAATATTAAAGATAACCAGCTCAACTTAAATGCAAGTGGCGTAGAATTATCTTTAAACATAAGAGACAAGGAAGATTTCCCCGCATTTCCAGAACGTATAGAAAACTTGATGCAAATAGAGGCAGGCTTTTTATTGGATATGCTTTCAAAGGTTGCTTTCTTAATTCCTCAAAGTAATTCTAATGCTGCTTTAAACGGTATGCTTTTGGAATTTTCTGATGAGCAAATGTGTATGGTTGCAACAGACGGCCACCGTTTGGCAAGAGTAAAAACAGATAAGTATAAGTTAGGTGAGGACAAGAAATGGTTATTGCCTAAAAAAGCCGTTTTAGAACTCAAAAAGATTTTAGAATCAACTCAGGTGGAATCTGTATTCTTGGGTGTATGTGGTAACCAATTAGTATTTTCGGGTGCTAATTTTAATTTTTTCACAAAGTTAATCTCTGATCCATTTCCACATTATCATCCAGTATTACAAAAAGAAGAGTTTATTTCTGCAATACTTGATAAAGAAGCTTTCTTGAAAACGTTAAAGAGAACAAGTTGCCTTTTGGGAGGTCAATTTGTAGCGACTGATTTTACATTCCAAAAAGATTTAATGCATGTAAGTTTGCATAACAAGGAAGTCGGAAAATTAGAAGAGTCTTTGGTTTTAGAAAATTTTTCCGGTGATCCAATAGAGAGTCAATTTTATTCTCCATACATGCTAACTGGTTTGCAAGTATTTCCAAAAGATAAAATTAACTTTTATGTAAAGAGCAACGCAAAACCTATAATTTTTGAAACCGAACAAGATTCTTATCATTTAACTTATTTGGTTATGCCTGTTTCTCAATCGCAAGCTTCAGAGTAGAAATAGTGTTTGTCAACAAGATTAAGCTAAAAAATTTTCGTTGTTTTAAAAATAATGAATTTAATTTTGATAGTAGGTTTGTCATTTTTCAAGGTGATAATGGCATTGGCAAGACAAGTCTACTTGAAGCCATTTACTATACTTGTTATTTAAAATCTTTCAGAACAAGATTAAATAAAGAGTTGCCTCATTTTGAAAGTGAGCATTTTTTCTTACAAGTAGATTTTGATGAACATTGTGGCGAGGGCAACTCTATTCATGTTGGTTATTCTGAACAAGATGGCAAGATTGTAAAATTTAATAAAAAACAAATTCTTAGTTATAAAGATGTAACTTCAAGATTTAGAGTTATCAGTATTGCTCAAGATGATCTTTTATTAGTCACAGGTTCGCCTGATTATAGAAGGGCATACTTGAACCAATCTCTTTTTTTATTAGATTCCAATTTTATGCAAAACTTAAAAAAATATAAACAGGTTCTTGATCACAGAAATAGTTTTCTGGCCATCAATGCACCATCATTGCTTTTGGGCAAAAAGCTTCAAGAGCTTAAAGTTTGGACAAAACAATTATGGGAGCAATCTATAACTTTACAAAGATCAAGAGTGAAATTTCTAAAAGATATAGAAGTGAGAGTTAATAGTTTATTAAATAAATATTTTGACGATAAAATAGGACAAATTCTATTAAAATATTTACCAAGAAATATTGATTTATCTCATGACTTTGATGGTTTTTGGGGCTTTTATGAAAAAAATGTTTTAAGCAAGGAATGTAAGTTTTGTAGAGGCTTCTTTGGTGCCCATCTAGACGATTTTACAATAACCTTAAGCGATAAGAGGGCTAGAGTATTTGCGTCACGTGGGCAGCAAAAAATGGTTCTATTTTTGCTGAAAATAGTTCAATTACAGATGTTGCAACAAGAGGGCGAACCTGGAGTCCTGTTATTAGATGATTTTTTGACTGATTTTGATCAAAATCGCTTAACTTGTTTCTTGAATGTTCTAAAAGATATGAATAACCAGGTTTTCCTGACCAGTCCATTAAGGTCCTTCTTGGATTTCGAGACACCATTCCAAGGTGATTTTCAGCTTATTAAGATGTAAAAATATTTGACTTTATCTCATAATTGTCTACGATAATTGCTCGACCTTAATTTTTGTATTTTATGACTACTCTCCTTTTTCCATTATGCGGAACATGTTTCTGCATGGTGGAATCCTAACTTTTGGTATTTATATTTGAAATTAAAGACGCTTTTGGGCCGCTTTAGGGCAAAGTACAGAAATAACTTGATTTTCTTATGGAATCATATAAAATATTTCTTAGTTAGGTAGCATTTGGGACCATTGTCCCGTAGAATATATGTCCTAACATTTAATTAGCTTCATTACTACTCTCCTTTCTCCTTTTTTCCGCCACACGAGTTTACTTGTGTGGCGGTTGTTTTTTTATATATATTCTCTTGTAAAACTGGAACTTTTTGATATCATAAATTAGTAATAAAGATAGAAATATCATAGTTCTTTTGAATTCACAGAGTTTTAACTTTTGTATTCTTTTAGATTAAATTCAGGACAATCTATTTTTTAACATAATAATTATTATCAGAATTAGCATTTAGATTTGATTTAGGATTTTAGATAACAATATCGAGTTATGAGAACATAACTCGATATCATAAGTTTAAATCTATTTAGCATTATCTTCTCTTTGTTCTGACCATTCGTCCCGTTATAATATTTATATCGGGGTTGTTAGCTCTTAGTTGCTTTAAAATCTTATCGTTATCATCAATGTTGTTCCCTGTAATATCGATCTCTTTTAATTGCAGCCTACCGACTATTTCGGGCAAAAAATCTAGTTGATTACCCGAGAGATTTAATTTCTTTATCTTTTCTATACCTATGGAGTTTACTATATCCGTGATAACTTCTTGGATTATTGCTATCCCTGAAACCTCGGGGTTATTAGCCCTACTCAGATCTAACGTAATTCTAATTGGGCTTAAAGTCTTCAACCTCTCGGTTCAAGACTTTAATTAAAGAAGCATCATCCCCTTCTTCAATCTTTTTATTTTTCCAGGCTTCAAGCTTTTCTTCTAGCTTTATATCTTTGAGAGTTGCCATTCCCAGATTTTTCCATTCCTTACTAATCCTCATCATTTTTGCAACTTTTTCAGAAGGTAAGTTTTTAAGTATCTCAAGCTTTAATTCTCTAGGTAATGAAGACAAAGTCGTTGCATCCATACTACGAAGCTTTGGGGTTAGTCCTCCCGTTATTAACAATAACACTAATAATGCTTTGCTTATGTTTTTCATAATTTCTCCTTTATATCTATTTATTACCAATTCCCAAAATCACTATCTCTGTATTTTTATCTCTTAAAATTTTGAAAAAGCTATCAAGGGAATAAAGTCCTTTATCGTTTTTCAAAACATTACCCGTAAGGTCTAGCTTTTTCAATTTGAATCTTACGATCTCTTTGGGTAGTCTTGTTAGACCATTACCTGAAAGATTCAATACATTTATGATTTGAGTTATTTCAGGATCTAGCGACTTTATAATATCTGCTACAACCTCTGTTGTTATTTTTACTTCAGGATTATTTTTCTTACTTAAGTTGAGTACAATATCGTCATTACTAAAATCCTCTGATAGTATAGATACCAATGGTAGATTGTCGCTTATTTCTTCTATTTTATTTCTTTTCCATTCATCATAAGTACGCCGATCCTTAATTTGTTTCTTTTGTTTTTCTGTTGGGTTAAAATGGCGAGCAATTTCTCCTTTTAGGTCCTCCCCGATAAACCCTTCGTCTTCCATGCAAGAAATGTTTTGAAAAAAGAATGAGCCTAAAAATATAGTAGAAATTAAAAAGATTCTACTTTTTTTCATAATTC
>Ga0075121_1000657_pt1 | contig 23546 bp, 19 predicted proteins | sample AntAceMetag02UKG_FD_69793 | JGI IMG/M metagenome (GOLD analysis project Ga0075121, IMG submission 69793) | Saline lake microbial communities from Ace Lake, Antarctica - Antarctic Ace Lake Metagenome 02UKG | ecosystem: Environmental > Aquatic > Non-marine Saline and Alkaline > Saline | place... | reverse complement strand
CACAGGATGATTCTGTCCGGGCAACCGGTTACCTTGCACTGTCACCATTACAACATCAACCTCCAGAAAACGCTGGAAGACATCCTGGGAGAAGAAGGGGTTCTTCTGCTGTACCGGTCCGTGGAGGAAGCCATTTATGGCGGCTTCAAGCCCATCCTCAAGCATTACAACCAGATCAAGACGTTGAAATCAAAGTTGGAGATGGCTGCCATCCTGTACCAAAATTCCGGGCTTGGCGTTATTCACTTTCAGGACATGGGGCCCGAAGGCGGAAGGATTGTCAGCAATGCCAGCCATCATGTTACGGGATGGCTGGCCAAACACGGACGTCGGAAAACACCGGGCTGCCATTTTACCCGGGGCTGGATCGCCGGGGCTCTGGAAGCCATGTTCCAGTATCCCATCGGCCACTATCAGGTAAAAGAACTGGAATGTAAAATGGTGCGGCACGGCGATTGCGTTTTTGACGCAACGGCGAATGGATCGTGAAACAATCCGTGCATTCTTATATCTGGAATTGGGGAGTTATTTGTGACAATCGATGGCACCAAGATTATCCATGCGGTTATGGAAGGAAGCATGATCAGGGAATCAAAAGGCATCATCCCTCTTTTCGGTGTTTATCTTTCCCTTTTTTCAGTCCACTACTACAATAAACTTTCCTTCCATTTTGAAAAAATCATGGGAAAAGAGCGAGAGGCGGAAGCTCAATCATTGCTGATAAAAGCCGCCCAGGAATGTGGATACGCCACTTTCCATGGAATCCGCAATTCCTGGGAATGGGATGAACTCGTCACCCCCATGATTGAAAAAAGGGAAGATCAGATCCAGGGATTCACAGCCGTGGCCGTGGCGTTTGGCTGGGGAGACCTGAAAGTAGAAGAACTGATCCCAAACGAAAAACTCGTCATTCGTGTGAGTGATTCCTATGAGGCCAACGGCTACAGGGAACAATACGGCCTTTCCGATTCAGGCAAATGTTACATGCTCAGAGGCGTTACCGGCGCCTTTATGGATCTGATATACGGAGAGGACTATCCGGACGGATGTCGTGGCTTCCTGGCCGAAGAGCCACTTTGCCGCGCAAAAGGAGATCCTTATTGTGAGTTCATTGCTCGAAAATCATCTCATCACCCTGGCGTTGAGAAAGAAGGATGATTACAGCAAACAGACCTGTTGGGAGATGTTGTCCTGTCGCAAGGTCCTGTGCCCTGCCCATGATCAGGATCGTATTTCCTGCTGGCTGATTCCCGGAACCCATTGCGGGAATTTTATAGAAGAAGATTTTTTCAGAAAATTGCCCCATTGCCTGACATGCTCCTATTTTAAAATCAAAGGTGAGCAACATTCAGGGGGATGGAATCATTTCTTAGCTGACCAGATCCACAAATACAACGTCAAGGCCCTGGAGCGACTCTATCAGAAAGAAGAGAGCTTCGTGGAAATCCTGAACCGAATCCCCGATGGGCTCTTCACAACTGACCAGGAATGGCGGATTACCTATTTCAATCCTGCCGCGGAGAAAATTACAGGATTTTCCGCCTATGATGCTGTGGGAATGTTCTGCAAGGATGTTTTTAAGAATTCCATCTGTGAATCCGACTGCGCCCTCAAACGCGCCGTAGCCGAAGGTCATGATATACATAACCGGGAGTACGCCATCACCAACATAGATGGCCGGAAGGTACCGATTGTCTGCTCCACCTCAGCCTTTCAGGATGCTTCCGGCCGGGTCATGGGTGGGCTTGAAATATTCAAGGATATTTCTGAACACAAAAAATTACGGGCAGAAGTTGTACGCCGGGAACGGAAATACCGCCGCGTTTTCGAGGGCAGCCACGACATGATTTACACCACAAACCCCCGGGGCGATATTCTGGATATGAACCAGGCCGGCGTTGATTTGCTGGGATATTCAAGCATAAAGGAACTGGTTCAAAAGGTGAATGTCAGGAAACTTTATAGAAACGGCAAGGATCGCGACAGGTTCGTTAAAATCATCGACCGCGACGGTTTCATCAAGGATTTCGAGGTGGAATTCTTAAAGAAAGACGGATCGCGCATCCACATCCTGATTTCAAGCAGACGGTATGAAAATCATGAAACAGCCGAAGTTGAATACGAAGGCATCATAAAGGACATTACCCATCGAAAACAGTCGGAACAAACGATCAAGGAACGAAACCGAGAGCTGTCCATTCTCAACAGCGTCGCAGTAGCCCTCAACAATACCCTGGACCTGGATCATATCCTGAAGGTGACCCTTGAGGATGTGCTGAGAGCATTGAGACTGAAATCCGGCGCCCTTTTTCTGATTGAACCGGGCAGCCGGAAAATCAGACTGCAGGTGAAAGCGGGCCTTCCCGATCAGGTGGGTGAAGAACCCATGGAGAATATCTTCAAGGATATCAAGCTCGGAAAATACCTCATGGAAAAAAATTCGCCACTGACCCCCAAACCCTCTTTTCCATGTTTCAAAATGCGTTACAAAGCAGTTGACGACAAACCCACGCCATGGCTTTCCTGTTTCCTTATTATATTCAAGGGGAAGGCCGTCGGTTTTTTTGGATTTCGGATCCCCCCTTCGAGAGAACTGAATCAGTATGAAATACATTTACTGGGATCTTTGGGGAACTTTCTGGGAGGCCCCATTGAAAATGCCCGGCTCATGCAAACCGTTCGTCTTCACCGGCAGGAACTAAGACGGCTCACGGAGAGACTTTTCGAGAGCCAGGAAGAGGAACGACGCCGCATTGCGTTAGAGCTCCATGACGAGGCCGGCCAATCCCTGACGGCGGTTAAGCTCGGCCTGGACAGACTTGAGGAAAATTATGGAAACGGTGATCAATCTATTCGGTATGAGATAAATGAAATCCGGAAGATGATCACCCGTACCTCATCGGAAATCAGGCGGCTTTCCTATAATCTGCACCCCACACTCCTGATTGATCTGGGCCTCGAACCCGCCCTGAACTTATACTTCAAGGAAATTGAAACTAATTCGAATCTTAAAATCGATTTCAGCATGGTGGGTTTCAATCAGAGACTGGACCCGGAAACGGAAACCATTCTTTACCGGTTCAGCCAGGAAACCCTCACCAACACCCTAAAGCATTCCGGCGCCGGCAGATTCAAGCTTTCAATCATTAGGAGCTACCCCTTGATCATCTTTGCGGCCGAGGACAACGGAAAGGGGTTTGACGAGAACATCATCACAAAAGACAAGAGAAGTCTGGGCCTCATCGGGATGCGCGAACGTTGCTCTTTCCTTGGCGGAACATTTCATTTGACCACCGTTCCGGGCAAAGGGACCCGAATCCGAATCAACATCCCCCATAAAGAGGAGGTAAAAGATGCCTAACCCGGTCAGAATCATGCTTGCCGATGATCATACCATTGTGCGACAGGGGCTTGCGCGTCTTCTTGAAGATCACCAGGGCCTCAAAGTCGTGGGCGAAGCGATCAATGGGCAGATTGCCGTCGAAAAAGCCGAAAAATTGAAACCGGACATCATCATTATGGACATTGCCATGCCACGCATGAACGGCATTGAAGCCGCAAAGCGCATCAGAAAACTTGTGCCGGAAACAAAGATCGTAATCCTTTCCATGTATTCCCATGAACATTACATTCATGAGCTTCTGGAATGCGGCGTATCGGGATATCTACTGAAGGATTCCAGCGGCCAGGACATCATCAAAGCCATTCGCGCGGCCCTCAAAAATGAGACATTCCTGAGCCCCTCCATATCCAAAAAAGTGGTCGACTCCTACCTTTCCCCCACCAAAAGTTCCTCAAAGGCCGAACTGTACAAAACCCTCTCCAACAGGGAAAGGGAAGTGTTCCAGCTTATCGCGGAAGGCCATCCCACACGGCGGATCGCTGATATGCTGTGCGTCAGCATCAGCACCATCAAATCCCACAGGGCCAAAATCATGGAAAAGCTGGGAATCGAATCATCTCTGAAGCTGATTCATTTTGCCATACAGCTGGGGTTGGTCGATCCGGATCTTTAAAGCCTCCACCCTTTAACCACAAGACCACTATCAATGGCAAAACCGTGAGAAAATCCATGAAAAAGATAGGCATCATCACCCTTACCAGACAAGACAGTTTAGCCTGCTCAACCCTTAAAAAAATCGTCTCAGACCTGGGCTTCCAGGCGATTTGCGGGGAGGCCATCGGAGCCGACAGTATCTACCTGTCGCTCGAAGATCTGACGTTGAAGGGCCACGATTTTTTGAGCGGCTTTTTTGCAAAAGCCGGGTTTTCAGAATCGGACATCATCTTGATTTCCACACCCTATTCCGCCAATCTGTTTGTATTGCCCAAAGTTGTCGGATGTTTAAGAAACATATGCCCCGCCCCCATTATTCTGGGGGGGAACGAAGCTTCCAACAACTACCAAAACATCATGCAATGCCGGTACTGCACTTTCGTGAACCAAGTCGTTGATATCGCACCTGATTTTATCGTTAGAGGCGCGGCTGAAAGCGCTCTTTTCGACCTTCTGCCCCTCCTTGACAAAACCGTCATGACCCGAACATGGGACAGACCTTTTATCCATAAGCTGCTCGCAATCCCCAATTTGGCGTTCTGGCTACCCGCCAGGCAGGCGCTGATGTCCACCCCTTTTTCATCGGAACCGCTGAAGGAAAAAGACATCTTTGCCCATGTGAGGTTGGGAGAAAAAACCATTGCCATAACCCTTCAGAGGGCATGCATCTGGGCCAAAAAATCCCGGGGGGGATGCCTTTTCTGCGCCATCGCGAGCCAGTTTGGAAAAGATTTCCATTGCGCGGTCAAAAGCGGTTTTTTTGTGGATGAACTGGTTCAACTCCTTAAAAAAAATCAGGAAATAGAATTTATTGACGTCTGGGACGACACCTTCAACATCGATGAAGCATGGGCCCTCAAAATCTGCGACTATTTTCGTGAATTGACGGAAAAGGTCGGCAGGCAAATCACCTACTCATGTTTCTTGCGACCCAAAGGGTTGACTGAAAAGCTGACCCGAAAAATGGGTGAAACCCATATAAAAGTGGCGTTTTTGGGAGCGGATGCGCTGACCGAAGAACTCTCCCGGCGGTTGCGAAGGGGTTGCACCGTATCGGAAACGAATCGGACCCTGCAGCTTCTCAAGAAGGGAAAAATATTGCCACGGTTAAGCGTCCAGCTCTTTTCACCGGAATCCACCCTTGACGATGGGGGCATCACCGCCACCCTGGCCCTATCCTGTATACACAATGGCGAATCGACCGTTCACGTTCACCTCTACACCTTTCCCCTTTTCGGATCCGACATTTACACCCTTCTCGAGGCCAGAGGCAACCTGAAAAAAATTCCAACCCCGCTACTGAAACCGGGGGGAAACAACGGTTTCACTCCCTACAAAATGGCATACGATTACCACCTTTACGACCCTGATCTGGAAGACATTAAACAGAAAACATACCATCTTTTGAACATCACCACGTCGTTTTTCGTCAAAACCTATCCGGGCGACAATGTTGACGGACACAAGCTGAAAGAGGTTCTGGAGAAGGTGCGCACCTGGTGTTTGGAGGCAAAAAAAACACATCCCATAAAATCGTTCTGGGTTATGACCATATTGTGTCTGGAAGATCACAAAAACGGGTTGAACAAAAAAGAGATCCTCCATCTGTCGACCCGAAACGACTCCATTGATCAAATCCCAAAACATCTGAAAAACGGTTACGGCAATTTTGGTTATGAATTTACCCTGGCCCGAAGCTTTGACGAAGTCGCCCGGATAATCGTTATCAACAGGTGGGCAATAAAAGATCAGCGCAACAGATATCATCTGACCCATGAAGGGCTGATCAAGCTCAAATCCCTTGTTGCGGAACAGAGAAAAAGCCGTTTCAGGATAGCAGCCCATGGCAGTGTAAACCGAAAGGCCTTATTGACCGCGCTGGAAGACAAATTGAACTCCCCATAACCGTTCGTGGTTGAAAAAACAGAAGGCTAATATCAATGCAAATCAACCCCTATTCTCATTTCCCCCTGTAACACGTTTAAAATCATCTGCTTTTTTCCCCAAAATCATCTTTTAGACGATTTTCAAAGCAAACTTGACCTGTATATAAAGGGATCACTTTATGGATATGTGTCCTGGAGTGTTTTTTTCGTATTTTTTTCATATTTGCTCCTAAACAGAATAAACTTTTAGGAAAGGGAGGTATTTATGGCCGAATTGAGCCCCATTGAAAGAGTCACGCGGTTTTTCAACCGTGAACCCGTTGACAAAATGCCATTTTTCACCGGTATGGGCATGGTCCTCGCCCCTGCCATCAAAAAACTGGGCTACAACTTTCCCTCGATTCACAGGGAATCCGCCGAAAAACTGGCATGGGCCGGGATTGAGTCCGCACGGATGTTCAACCTGGATGCCATCGTGATTCCTTTTGACATGTGCTGGGAATCCGAAGCCCTCGGCAATAAAATCAGCCTGTATGAGGAGTCCGAGGATATTCTTTATCCCACCATTCCCACAAAGAACTGGACTGAACTGGATCAAGTTGAAATCACCCAGGCACAGATCGACACCATCATGGACACCTTTCCCATGACATTGATCCCTGACGCCATCAAAATCTGCAAAAAAGAAGCGCCGGAACTGCCTGTGGGTGCGTGGCAATTGGGTCCCTTTACCCAGTGCGGCCAAACCATCGAACTTGATAAGGTCCTGAAGGGCGTTTTTAAACAGAAAGAAAAGGTCAACGAAATCCTCGACAGCTTTTCGGATCTGATTATCGAGATTGGCAAAAGCCTGCAAGCCGCGGGGGCTGATTTCATTACACTCCGCGAGCCCGGCGTGGCCGCCGACCTCCTGAGCCCCAAGACCTTCAAGGAAGTCATCGCGCCCCGGCTGACCCGCATCCTGGGAGGCTGGAAATCGCCCAAGGTGCTTCATATCTGTGGCTCAACCGATCCCCTGACGGAAATGATGTGGAAATGTGTGACCGATTCGGGCGGACAGGCCATCAGCTTTGACATCAAGAACAATATTCCGGAATCACGGAAGAAATTGGGCAATGACGCCCTAATTGTCGGAAATTACGACGTATTTGCCCTTCCCTGCGCCGAGGAGACCACCGTTGAGATGGCCATCGAAGGCATGAAGGCAAACATTGACCTGGGTGTGGACGCCGTATGGCCGGGGTGCGACCTCTGGCCGGACATCAAGGAAGAAAATTTCCGCGCCATGGAAAAAACCGCGCGGGAATATAAAGTCGGCCCGACTGCGGCCGTGGGAAGGATTTAAACCCTTCCAGTCTGAATTGTTAGATACACCGGCAAAATCGTAGCCGTCAATTCCGGAAAAACCCAAGACAGGAGAGAACAAAATGGCGACAAAAGAAGAGTTATTTGAAAAGTTGAAACAAGGCGTAATCGATTTTGAAGAAGAACCAGTGATAGAGGCTTCCCAGCAAGTGCTGGACGAGGGATACGTGCCTCTGGAAGCCATCATGGACGGTCTCGCCGCGGGGATGCAGGTGGTGGGTGAGCTCTATGAGAAAAACGAATACTTCGTGCCTGAAGTTCTCATGTGCGCGGATGCCCTTTACAAGGGACTGGCTATTTTGAGGCCCCATGTGCCGAAGGATGGAGGCGGGGTGAACGCGCAGGTGGTTATCGGCAGTATTCAGGGCGACGTGCACGATATCGGGAAAAACCTTGTCAAGATGATGTTTGACGTGGCCGGCTGGGACGTTCATGACCTTGGCAGGGATGTGCCGCTGGAAAATTTCGTGGAAGAACAGCTCAGAACCGATTCCGAAGTTGTGGCCATGTCGGCCATGATGACCACCACCATGCTGGGGATGAAAAAGGTTATCAAAATGATCAAAGAAAAGAACCCCGATGTTGCCATCATGCTGGGCGGCGCTCCGGTAACCAAGGACGTGGCCAACCTTTTCGGCGCGGACGGTTATGCCGAGTCCGCAGGCAACGCGGTTGTGGAAGGTATCAAGATGATCGGCAGACTCAGAGACATGCAGGCGAAATAGCGACCGTTGACCGGTTGCAACAAATGTGAAATAAAAAGGGCATGGGTCTGTTTTCAGTTCGCATGTCCTTTTTTTTTATAGACACCGAATCATAAACCTAAACAATTTCTGAATTCAATTTTTGGGGAGGACGGCAACGAATGGACGACAATATGGCAATGGTGATTTTTCAGCCTTCCGGTCGGAGGGGTGAAGTACCCAAAGGGACCAACCTGATTGAAGCTTCCAGGCTCCTGGGCGTAGACATCGAGGCGCTCTGCGGCGAGAAAAAAGTATGCGGAAAATGTATCGTCCGCGTCGAAGAAGGACATTTTGAGAAATACAATGTTACATCCAGCAAGGATCACGTGGGCCCATGGTTGGAAGAAGAAGACAAATTTATTAACCCCGAGAATAAGGAAAAAGGCTTTCGTCTCGGTTGCGTCGCCACGGTCGAGGGGGACCTTCTGATATTTGTACCCGAGGAATCCAGGGCCGGCAAGCAAGTTGTGAGCAAGGCCGCACGAGATATTCACATCGATCATGATCCCGCTGTCAAGGTCTATTACGTCCAGGTCGATGCGCCGACCTTCGAAGAGCCACTGGGCGATTTCGAGCGGGTTTGCAGGGGCCTTGAAAGAGAGCATGGCCTGACCAACCTGACGGTGGACGTATTTGCCCTCCGGCAACTGCCCGATGCGCTTCGCGACGGAAAGTGGTCCGTGACCTGTAGCGTCTGGAACGACAGGGAAATCATTCGCTTCCGTCCGGGGAAGGTGGAACATGCTTACGGCATCGCCATCGACGTGGGGACCACCACCGTGGCGGGATATTTCTGTGACCTCACCACCATGGAGGTTCTGGACACGGTTTCCATGATGAACCCCCAGTGTAAATACGGTGAAGACGTCATGGCCCGCATCACCTTCCATATGACGACTCCCGGCGGCCTTCAGCGCATGAGCGACGATATCATCGAAGGCCTTAATGATCTCCTTGACAAAGCCATTAACGGGACCTATCCTCCCAAAAAGAAAATAAAGAAGAAAAAAGGCGATAAGGGCCCCGTTGAGTATGAGGAAGTGCCTGAAGAGGGAAAAACCTACCTTCGCCTCAAAAGAGAGGACATCGAGGATATCACCATCGGTTTCAACACCGCCATGCATCACATCCTGTTGAACCTCAATCCGGAATACGTGGGACTGGCGCCGTTTCCGCCGGTCATCCACCATAGCATGGACATCAAAGCCAGGGACCTGGGCATCGATATCGCCCCCTCCGCCTACATGTTCGTCCTACCCATCGAGGCGGGGTTTGTGGGCGCCGACAACGTGGGCGTGTTGATCTGTGAACAGCCCTATAAAGGTGAAGAAAACCAGTTGATTATTGACATCGGCACCAACGGCGAGCTGGTTCTGGGTAACCGACACAAACTGATTTCGTCATCTTGTGCCACCGGTCCCGCTCTGGAAGGCGCACAGTTGGCATTCGGCATGCGGGCAGCCCCCGGCGCCATTGAACGGATCAATATTGATCCCGATACCCACGAAGTGGATTACAAAGTCATCGGCCGGGATGCCTGGCGGAAATTCTCCGAACCCAAGGACATGAAAGCCAAGGGCATCTGTGGATCGGGTATTCTGGATGTGCTCGCCGAACTCTACAGCTCCGGCGTTATCAAGAAAAGCGGTATCTTCAATAAGAAGGGCCTAAAAGACAATCCTCGGTACCGCAGGAATCCTGATACCGACCAGCCGGAGTTTGTTCTGGCCTGGGCCGATGAATCGAGCATCGACAAGGACATCGTCATCACCCAAAAGGACATCCGTCAGATTCAGCTGGCCAAGGGCGCCCTCTATGCCGGGTGTAAGCTCATGGTCCAACGCATGGGCCTGGAGAAGGTGGATACGGTGAAAATCGCCGGCGCTTTCGGTACCCACGTGGATCGCGAAAAGGCTTTGACCATGGGGCTGTTCCCGGACTGTGAAATCGAAAAGATCAATGGTGTGGGGAACGCTGCCGGCGATGGTTGCCGGTGCGCCCTTCTGAATGTTAAAAAACGTGTTGAAGCCGAGTGGTGTTCCCGTAACGTGGAATACGTTGAGCTGACCGTTGAGCCCAACTTTGAGCAGGAATTCATGGAGGCCATGCAGATGCCTCATATGACCGATGAATTCCCCCATCTTGAGGGCATCGTGCGGGACGAAATTCTTAACCAGTAGGAGGATACAAATGACTGACAGGGAAACCCTTATTGCGTGTACAAAAGTAGATCCGGGAATCTGTGGGTTTCCCTGTATCGTTAAAGCACAAAAAGAAGGCGCTCGGACTGTTTCAATTGAGATCTCAGGTTCGGAATGTAAGCAGATCCAGAAGCTGTCCGAGAGCCTTCAAGAAATGTCATTGATAGAACTCTTCAAACCGATAACCCGCAATCCCGTGATGATTTCAGCGCAAAGCGCAGGATGCCACACATCCTGCACCATTCCGTTGGCCATATTGAAAACAGTGGAAGTGGCAATGGAAATGGCGCTGCCGAGGGACGTCAAACTAGAGGTTTCGAAAAATGGAGATTCCCCAAAAAATATTTGAAACTGGAAAAGTGACGCCATTTAGGACCCGGAAGGGCATATCCCGGGAGATGCTCAAAGAGCTTCTTGAAAAGGGAAAGGAGTACGGCCTGACAAAGGTTGTACCCTTCAGCACCGAGGAACTTGTGGTTGCGGAGTGGGTTCACCTGAAATGCCGCTACGGCTGTAAACAGTATGGTACCAACTGGAGCTGCCCCCCGGCCACGCCCTCGCCCGAGAGGGTCCGGATCATCTTGAGCGAATATTCCCAGGCCGTCCTTCTGGTGGGAAACAAGAACTGCGCTGATTTTTACCGGAATAACAGTAAGAAACGAAGCGTTCAAGTCCGCTGCTGGAAAGGTCCCATCAGTCTGGAAAGGATGCTTTTCCTCCGAGGGTTTTACAAGGCTTTCAGCCTCGTTGGCGAATGCTGCGCCCTGTGCAAAGAGTGCGCATATCCCGAGGCGTGCCGCTTTCCTCAAGAAAAAAGACCTTCAGTGGAATCGTTCTCCATTGACGTGATCGGCACCCTTAATAATCTGGGGACATCCACCAATGTGGCGACCCGTACGACGGACTCGTTTGATCACTACGCGATCATCCTTCTCGAATAACCGATATTCATTCACCGCCGCGACATCAACTGTTATATTTCAACATTTCATTTGACTTTTCACGTAGTTCTGTTAGAGTCTCACTGCTCAGGTGCTTTTTTAAGCTTAATGGGGAACGCCGTTAATACGGGACGGGCCCGCCGCTGTGATCGGGGACGAACGCCGCCACATGTCACTGTTCTGAAAGGTTCTGGAATGGGAAGGCGCGGGAAGTAGAGAGATCCGAGAGTCAGAAGACCTGCCTGAGCATAAGCGGTTTTGCCTTCGCGGACTGTCGGCAAACCACAAAAACCTATGGATAAAAAAGGGTAATCCTCGGGTCCGATCCGTTTCGGCTCGGGGATTTTTTTTAGGCCTCCAAAAGACCTTTAGATCAAGGGAGTTATCAATGAAGGACTTGAATCGCGTTCTATCAGCCGCAAGGCATCGTCTGTTCCATGTCACATTCGCATTGTCTCTTCTGATTGCCCTTCCGGCGACTGCTTTTTCTTTTCAATTCTTGGACGATGGGGACAATACCATTGTGATCTCCAACCCGCCCACCCGGGTGGTATCCCTGGTGCCATCCATCACCGAAATACTTTATAAAATCGGCGCAGGCGATGCGGTCCAAGCCGTAACCTACCACGATGTCTATCCAGCCGCCAATGCCACCAAACAAATCGTCGGAGGCTATTTTTCACCTTCCCTTGACATAATTGAGGCTGAAAAGCCCGACATTATCTTCCATTCTGCCCTTCATAAGGGGGTTAAGGAACGATTTAAGAACAGTAATTGCCAGCTTGTTGAGCTTGAAACAAAGTCCATTAAGGACAGCCGGGAAAAGATTCTGCTTTTAGGAAAAATCTTCAACAAAGAAAAACAAGCGCAAACCCTGGTTCAGTCCATAAACCATCAACTGCAAACCATTGCCCGAAAAGTGGAACGGATTCCACAGGAAAAACGACAGCGGGTCATTCGACTGATGGGCCGAGACATGGTAATGGCGCCAGGAGATGGATCGTTTCAAAATGAGATGATCCGGGCCGCAGGCGGCATTCCACCTCAGCTGGGCAGAAAGGGCGCAGTGACCCCCATCAGCAAGGAGGAGTGGATAAAATTCAATCCCCAGGTCATCTACGGATGCGGCGGAGACCGGAAGACCGCTGAAGCATTTTTTGATCGTCCGGGATGGAAGGATGTGGATGCTGTCAAAAACGGCCGGATCTTTTATTTCCCATGCGAGCTCACCTGCCGGGCCGCCACCAATACCGGTCGCTTCGTGAGCTGGCTTTCAGCCAGAATCTATTCAAACCTCTTTTCAAAAGAAGCATACCAGGTCTCGGACGGAAAGATATTAAGAGCCCGAAAAATAGATATTGAGCTGAATTATGTCAAGGACGCGCGAATTATCTACAGCACCATCAATGATTTCGTGAACAAAACCCTGATGCTTGATTTCACAAAACCTTTGAGAGTGGTTTCAACCCTTGAAGGAGAACGAACAGGGATCCAAACCGTGGGAAACCACTACTCCCCACCGCCGTGTTGGGCCATCGAACACCAAAAAGGGTTGGCACAGTCGCGTGCCCTGGTTTACAGTGTTATCGGCGTGTCGGCCGATACATCTTCCTTTCTCTTTACCGGCGCCGATATGGATCACATCGCCGTCATTCATAAACAATTCAAAGAGATGAAAGTCTATGCCCTGGTCACCGCCGGCGTCAAATCAAATGCGCTCAGAATGGGTCAGGATGAAGGAAAATACTATGAGCCTGGAACCATAAACATCATCCTTCTATCCAACATGAAACTCACCCCCCGGGCCATGACCCGGGCCATCATCAGTGCCACCGAAGCCAAAACGGCAGCCATGATGGATCTGGATGTGAGGAGCACCATCGCCCCCAGGCGTTACCAGGCCACGGGTACGGGAACCGACAATATTCTGGTGGTGCAGGGAACGGGAATCCCTATTAAACTTGCCGGCGGCCACTCCAAAATGGGGGAACTCATCGCCCGGGCCGTATACCAGGGAGTTCAGGAGGCGGTTTCCAAACAAAATGCACTTGTGGCGGGACGCAATATTTTCCAACGGTTGTACGACAGACACATCAGCCTCTATGAACTGGTTTCCGAGGCTCAGTGTGACTGCATGGCCAAAAAGGGGCAAGCGACCATTGCCCTTGAAGAAATCCTCATGGACCCGCGCTATGCCGGGTTTGTACAAGCCGCCTTTGCATTAAGCGATGCTTACCGAAGGGGGCTGATCAGCAACCTTTTCGCCTATGAACGCTGGTGCAAAACCATCGCTCAGGAGATCGCCGGCACAAAAATTCCCCAGTTGAGAGACCTTGTCAACACAGAAGACATCCCAGTACCGCTAAAAATGTCCCTCAACGCATTGTTAAACGGCATCTCGTTTAGAGCCGTTGACCATTAGCCATTCCCTTAGCTGATAAGGAGCTGTTCTGATGAACCATCTTTGTCATTTTTTGTTTTTCGCATGTTTGTTTTCTTCCCTTACCTTCATTGCCGCTCCGGCCTCCGCCGAAGCACCTTCATCGGCCACCATGGTCAAGGAAACCGCTGAAAAGGCCGTTATGGTGCGGCGTGAAAGCCAGAAACTGGCGGACGGTTGGGCCAAAGAGGCGGCGGACTTCCAGACGGAAATACAATCACTTGAGCAGGAATTGGAGGCCATCAAATGGCGAAGAAAAAAGACCGCCACCTATATGAAAGATCTTGAAGATAAAATGACCGCCCTCAAAGCAAAAGAGCGGGCTGCCCATGAGATCCGAAATCAGCTGGAGCCTTTTCTGGATCAAACCCTTCAAGCGTTACAGGATTTTTCTCTAAACGACCTCCCCATGCTCACGGAAATGCAGGCCCCTCGGCTCCGCTCCGTCACAGCAATCCTCAATAATGCGGACGCAAACATCGTACAGAAAACAAGAAGTCTGCTTGAAGCAACCACCCAGGCCCTGGAATACGGCTACTTTCCGGAACCGGATGAGGCCGAAATTGACATTGACGGAAAATTGGTCCGCGTTCAACGCCTTAACGTGGGCCGCCTCGCCCTGTTTGCCCTTAGTGGCGACGCCCGGGACGCTTGGAAATGGCATTCCGAAACAGGCCGGTATGAACCGGTTCCCCATTTTGCCAGATCTATTCAGGAGGTCATTCAAATTACGGAACGCTCCCGTCTGGTATCATTGGTGGAATTGCCCTTGGGGCCGGCCAAAGAATGCGTGGAGGAGATAAGCCAGTGAAATATCTACTTTGCCTCCTATGTCTGCTGATCCTCCCCGCCGGGCTCTCTGCCCAGGAAGAAAAATTTAAAACAGTGGTCCGGGAAATCCGTGAAGATTTAGGGAAAGCTCAGAAAGAAAAGGCGTTAACAAAGGCCGATATGGCCCAACAGCGAATAACCTTAGGAGCCACCATTAACCGCCTTAAGGAACGGGTCAAAAAGGAAAATGCGGCCCTTGAAGCAGATGAAAAACGCCTTCTTTCCATGCGGGAAGAACGCCTTGAATTGCAGCGCAACATTCAGGCCCACACAGGGCACATGAAAGAACTGGATGCCGTGTTGCGGGATTTTGCACGGGATTTTTCGGGTCTTGCGGAACGGTCCCCCTTCTATGCTGAAGATCCGAAGCGGCTCGGTACCCTTAAGGACTTTCTGAACACGGAAAAGATCCTTGGGATTCAAGATATTCAAACCCTGGTAGCGCTGGCCTTTGAGGACATGACAGCCTCCGCACAAATTATCAAGCGCAAGGGCCCCGTTGTTGATCGTCAGGGTCAGGAAGTGGAAAGCGATATCATACGGCTGGGGAATCTCACGGCCCTCTACCGGGAAAAGGGAAATGTGGGTTATCTCAACATGAGCCCCGCTTCCGGTCGTCTTCTGGCGGCGGCATCGCCCGGATGGCGTATTCGGCGGAATCTCAAAGCCTATTTTAACGAAGACGCGGATGCGGTCTACATGGATATTTCAGGAGGCGTTGCCATAAAACAACTGTCACGGCGAACCACCCTTTGGGAGCAGGTTCAAAGCGGCGGCCTGCTCATCTGGCCCATCCTTCTAGTCGGTCTTGTGGCTGCCATCCTGGTACTGGAACGTCTGTTTTTTCTGACCAGGGTCAGTCAAAATACGGACAAGCTTATGACCCATGTGACGGAACTGGTGGAAAAGGGCGATTACAAAGGGGCCGTACAATCAACCCAGGCCCAGTCGGGACGACCCACCGGCAATGTCATAAAGGCAGGCCTTGCGCAACAGGGACAACCCCGGGATGTCATTGAAAGCAGTCTGGCAGAGGCCATTTTGAAGGAAACTCCTCGTCTGGAACGATTTCTGCCCGCCCTCAAGGTTCTGGCCGCCATCGCCCCGCTACTGGGCCTCCTCGGAACCGTGACCGGCATGATCAACACCTTTCACGTCATCACCGTTCATGGAACCGGCGACCCCAGGCTGATGGCCGGCGGTATCAGCGAGGCACTCATCACCACGCAACTGGGTCTGGCGGTTGCTATCCCCATCTTGGTCATTACCGCCCTTTTGGGACGAAAAGCCAGTCGCATCGCCTCGGACATGGAGGAAAAAGCCATGGCCTTGATCGCTGCGCTTTTGCGAGACCAGAGGCTCCCCAATGGAAGCGCTTGAAAGCATATGGGGCTCTATTCAGACCGGCGGCCCGGTGATGTTCCCGTTGATCGTGGTCTCTGTCTGGATGTGGCATCTGATCGCCCTGAAGGTTCTATGGGTATTTCGCGTTCGGCGAAATCGTATGGGGATGTCCCAGGCGGTTGAGAATATATCACATAAAAAATCCGGTTTCGCTGAAGACACTGCCCTCATTGATAAGGGACCCAAAGGGGAAGCCCTCGCCTATTTCTTGGATAACCGCCGATTCGATCCCGAAAGTGATCGGATTATCTGGGAAGCGGCCGTCCAGAGACAGATTTCCCCGCTTAATCACCACATGAGCGCCATACTGATTCTGGCCGCCGTAGCACCCCTCCTGGGGCTGCTGGGGACCGTCACGGGAATGGTGGACACCTTCCGGATAATCGGAATGGAGGGCACGGGGAACCCCCAGGCCCTTGCATCGGGGATTGAGGAAGCGCTTGTGACCACACAGACCGGGCTTCTGATCGCCATACCCGGCCTACTGGTGGGTCAAACCCTTCGAAAACAGATCAGAAATATTCAGGGGGACCTCATGATATTCTATCGTGCCGTGGATCAATGGCTGGAAAGGAGGCAGAATCATGTTTAGAGTGGGCAGCAGCCTCGGAAGTATGAACCGACATGAGAACGAGGATGCCGAAATCAACATGGCACCCCTTATCGATATGATTTTTATTCTTCTGATCTTCTTCCTGGTGACTGCCACATTTGTCAGGGAGTCCGGCGTGGAGATTCAAAGGCCGGAGGCGGCTTCCGCTGAAACCAAAGACGCAGCCGGCATCTTTATTGCCGTCACTCAGGATGGGGATATTTTTGTAGACAAGAGCCGGGTAGATCTCAGAAGCATACGGGGTATTGTGGAGCAGTTCCTCCTGGAAAACCCGTCCGGCGCCGTCATGCTTGAAGCGGACCGCAACAGTATCACCGGTCGAATGGTTCAAGTCCTGGATCAATGTCGAATGGCGGGCGCTGAAAATATTGCCGTCTCAACGGTCAGGGGTGACTCATGAGTACCGCCCGGGGCATCCTCAAAACCGACCGGCTCATGTATCGCGCGGCCGTTGCTTTGGTGCTGTCCCTGCTTGTCAATGCGGCCATTTTTACCATAGCCCCGGTGCTTCTGGACAAACGGGTCATATCGAAATTTTCGAGACATGCGTTGTTGAACCTCATGATGCCCCTGCGACCCAAGCCCCTGGAACCGGACATGGACGAACCTGAGCTGCTGGAGGAATTGCCCCAACTGGAACTGGCGCCCATGGAAACGGAAATGGAGACGGAACTCCCCGAGCCACCTGAAATAACACCCCCTGAGCTGGAAATGCCTGAAATGGAAGTGCCGCCTTTGCGTCCTCCTACACTTGCGGAGCAGATGACACCCGAAGCTCCCACCCTGGAAATCGACATGAAATCCCTTTCCGCGTCATCGGTTCCCCTGGCCGTCAACGTACCCCGAACCGTTGCCAAAGCCCCCACAATGCAACAGGACACTTCAGGGGTGGCCAAAAACCACGAATATTCCATGGGAGACGTGGATTCAAAACCGGGGGCGCTGGGGCAGGCGTTACCACTCTATCCCCGCAGAGCCCGTCGCAGGGGAATAGAAGGATGGGTGAAGGTTCGCTTTCTGGTGACAAAGGATGGACGTGTTCGAAATCTGTCGGTTTTAAAGGAATCTCCAACAGGGGTCTTTCACAAAACCGTCATGAACACCGTTCCCCGATGGCGCTTCAAACCGGCTAGAAAGGACGGCCAAGCTGTTAATGTATGGGTGGAACAGACCATCAATTTCAAATTAGAAAAGTAATGAAAAATCTGAGATTCACAATTCTGATCATCATATTTACGTTCTTCGGCAACAGCGTTTCAGCTGGAGATTGCCCAAAAGATTCTTCACCTGTTTCATCGGACCTTCACCGTGTCTTAACCCTTGCGGAAAAGGAGATGGAAAAGGGTCGCAATCAAAAAGCGCTGCACCTGTTGGCGGATTATGCCCGCAAAAACGGTTCAAATGCACATTCTCAACTCTCTTTTCTAAGGGGGCTTGTCAATTATCGGCTCAAGCGCTTTAACGATTCGGAGACTTTTTTTAACGAAGCCGTCAAACTCGACCCCTGTTTTGGTGAAGCCTGGCAAAATCTCGCTGCCGTACGGTACCAGCAGAAGCGCCCCGCCGAGGCGGCCGAAGCCATGACCAGGGCCTTTTCACTGATAAGGCCTGAAAATCCCGATCTTCAATACCAGGCTGCCGTATTTTGGCTCATGGCCAAAGAGACGAAAAAAGCCATTTCTCTTCTCAAGGGGTTATGCGCAAGGCCCAACCCGTCTCCCCGGTGGCGCGCCGCTTTGGCCCATGTTCTGGAAACATTGGAAAAAAACGACAAGGCCGCCAAGGTCCTTGCCAGTAGGAACGCCACGGGAAAAGCCTCGGCCAACAGTTTCAGATCAGCCCTCCTGCATCTTAAAAACGATGCCCCTCAAAAGGCGCTTCCCATCCTTAAAAAACTTGCGGCAAACACCAATCCCAACCCCCAATGGCTCATGGCCCTGGCATCGACCCTGGACAGGCTCAATAGATCCGAGGACGCTATGGCGGTCATGGAAAGGGTAAATCCGAATGCCCCTACCCTATCCTCAAATATGCGTTTACAAGTTGCCATTTTCTGGCTGAAACACGACAACCCCAAACGTGCCCTCCCCCTGCTGGAAAAAATGGCAAAGGATCCACACGTATCCAAAAGCTGTCGTTTGGCACAAATTGAGGCTCTGGTGAGGACGAACCAACCTCAAGCGGCAAATGTCCCGCTAAGGCTGCTCCTGAATCAATACCCACTGGATGAAAAAATCTGGCGGCTGGCCGCCTGGACGGCCATTGAACAAAAAGATTACGGTAAAGCTGCGGCAGCGCTGGAAGTTGCCTTCCGCCTTAAGCCGCCGAAATCCGGAGACTGGAAACGGCTTGGAAACCTTTACCGGCTTGCGGGCGTACCTCGAAAGGGAGCTGAAGCATATGTCCGCGCCTTCGGGAAAACACCCACCCCCGGCGATTTCGATCTGCTGGCCCAAACCTATGGGGACGCCCATCAAATGGAAGACGCCATCGCCGCCGCGACCCGGGCCGCAAAACTCGCACCCACGGCCAAACGATTGTCCCGATTGGGTCGGATGCATATGGAACAACAGGATTGCCGGAAAGGAATGGCAGCATTCCAGAAGGCGGTACAACTGGACGACCCGGAAGGGGTTAACAGCCTGTGCGTCGGATACGCCGCCTGGAGGCTGGATCAGTTGGCTTCCGCCAAAACCGCTTTCCAATCGGTCCTTCAAAAAGCAGATTCAGGGAGCCGAAATGCCGGCAGAGCATCCAAGGCCCTCAAAACAATCGAGCAAATGATGAAACGACAACAAACGAGCGTTTCCAATTGACTCCTCCTCGGATTCAATTCGATTCTTGAAGAATACAAAATAAAAGGAAAATCACCCATGACCATCAATTCGGATTCAGAATACATACACGGCGGAGTCCCCAAGACCGACATGCAGCGGCTGGATGTTGCGGAGAGACGGGTTCTGGACTTCAGCGTTAATCTCAATTTTTTTGGACCGCCCCCCATTATTGAAGAAAAATGGCCGGAACTGTTTGAAACCATCGAGCAGTATCCCAGCGTGAACGGGGATGGCGTGGCCGGTTACTATCAGTCTGCCTGCGGGGTATCCCCTCATAATTTCCTGGCCGGTAACGGCTCCACTGAGCTGATCTATCTTGTCGCCAGAGTACTTGAATACCGGAAGGCTGCGATTATAACCCCTTCATTTCACGATTATGAACGGGCATCGGTTTTGGCTGGCGCCGAAGTGATTCGGTGCCCCCTCTCTCCCCACAATGATTTCGCGCTCCCTCGAAACGAAGAACTGATAAAGGTATTGGAAAAGGTTGATGCCCTCTGGATTGCCCGGCCCAACAACCCCACAGGCAACCTGTTTGAAAAAAACCTGATTCTGGAGCTGGCCGATCATTTTCCTGAAAAATGGTTTATCGTTGATGAGGCTTTTGTGCAATTCCTCGATGATTGGAAGGAAAAGAGCCTTCTCACTGAAGACCCTAAGCCCAATATCCTGGTGCTCAACTCACTCACAAAATTCTATGCCGTTGCGGGCCTTCGCCTGGGCGGAATCGTGGGGCATGAGAAGGTCATCTCTAGAATGAAACACGCCAAGGAACCCTGGGCCATTAATGGTATCGCGGATCGGGTGGCATCACTAATCTCCGATTGCAGCGATTATGACGAAAAAAGCCGTTCCGCCCACAATGCAGAAAAGAAAAGGGTTTTTCAGGCTTTGAAGGAGATGGATGGCATTCTTCCCTTTCCGCCTTCCGTCAACTATATACTATGCCAATGGCGCAAGACCGATAACCTGGACCACCTGTTGGCCCACCTCCTTGAAAAAGGGTTCTACCTTCGGGATTGCCGGAATTTCCCGGGGCTTGAAAAGAATTTCTTCCGCATGGGTCTCAGGATCCCTGAAGAAAATGATCATCTACTTTCGGTGATGTCTTCATTTGAAGCGTCTTAACTGGAAACAACAATAAACATAAAAATATAGAGGCATCCCCCACATGAAATCACCATTGACGATAGACCATCGACAGCCCGCCCCCTGCCTGTCCGTGCTGGGCACGGGATCGGACGTGGGCAAGAGCATTATCGCCACCGCACTCTGCCGGATATTTTCAGACCAGGGACTCCGGGTGGCCCCCTACAAAGCCCAGAATATGTCCAACAATTCCGGCGTCACACCCGAAGGCCTCGAAATGGGGCGCGCCCAGATCGTTCAGGCTGAAGCCGCACGGACCCCGCCCCATGTGGACATGAACCCCATACTGCTCAAACCCACCAGCGATGTGGGGTCACAGATCGTTTTGATGGGAAAGGCCGTATCCAATGCCACGGCACGGGACTATCATGAACGGAAACAATCGTTTCAGGAGATTGTGAACGGATCGCTGGATCGGCTTAAGGCCGACTTCGATCTCATCGTCATGGAAGGGGCCGGATCGTGCGCTGAAGTCAATCTCATGGAAAACGATATTGTCAACCTGAGCATGGCCGAGTACGCTAAAGCCCCGGTGATTCTGGTGGGAGACATTCATAAAGGCGGCATTTTCGCCCAGATGGTGGGCACCCTGGCCTGCCTGCCGGAGAATTACCGAGCATTAATCGCAGGATTCATCATTAATCGGTTCAGGGGAGATATCACGCTGTTTAAAGATGGAAAAAAATGGATTGAGGACCAAACCGGAAAACCGGTGTTTGGCGTGGTCCCATGGTTTTCTCATTTCAAGATCGAGGCCGAAGATTCCGTGGTCATCGAAAACCCGTCGACCACCTCCATCAAAACACAACCCCTGCCGGCAGTGGCGGTCATCCGCATTCCGCACATATCCAATTTCACGGACTTCGACCCCCTGATCGGCACACCGGGGCTCAACGTTTATTTTGTGGAAAAAATACAGGATTTATCACCCTGCAATGCCGTCATCATTCCCGGTTCCAAGAACACCCGTTTCGACCTTCAATGGCTCCATGACACGGGATGGACCCAACAGCTTCAATCCTACGCCAAGGACGGGGGGCATTTACTGGGGATCTGCGGCGGGTATCAAATGCTGGGTTCCGTGGTCCAAGATCCCGAGGGGACTGAAGCAAAGCCCGGCAATACACCCGGCCTTTCGCTTTTACCCATCGAAACCGTGCTCAAAGCCCCCAAGACCACCACCCTGTCCCGGTTTCGATGGGACAATATCCATGGCACCGGATACGAGATCCACATGGGCCAGAGCATTCTTACAGATGGCCATCCCCTACTTCAGATGATTGAAAGGAACGGAACCCCCTCCCAGGACATGGACGGATGCCGATCGGTCAATGGCAATGTCATGGGAACTTATATGCATGGAATGTTCGATACGCCGGCTGTGACGCGCAGGTGGTTACAGATGATCGGCCTGCCGCATATAACGGTTTCGGAATCAGGCGGTTATCAGGAAAGAGACCGGGCATACGATCTGCTGGCGGAACACTTCAAAGCCCATGTGGACATGGAAGCCATTGCTGAGCTCGTTGGCCGGTAATAGCCCATCCGCCATTTCCGGCACCATTTATTCCCTATTGGCTGAAATAGTCGTCTCTCGCCTTCTTGATCTGGAGAAGGTTCTCCAAAGGGGTCGGCGGAGCGATTCCACAGCCGGGGCATATGAAATCCGTTCCGTTTTCAAGGGTCTGGGTTGCTTCCTTGTACACTTCCTCGGGCGTGCCGCTGAAAAGCGTGGTGGCCGTTGCCACATTCCCAAAAACCTTGACACCCTTTCCATGGGCGATTTCCACGGCCGCTTTCATGTTGGCCTTTTCTTCAATACTGATGCCGGCAACACCCGTATCGCACATCATTTCGATAACGCCGTCCGAATTACCGCACACATGGAGCACCACGGGTCCTTTTGCCCGGTCCACCACCTCTTTAAAAACAGGCTGCACGAGTTGCTCAAAAAATTTGGGTCTCATTAACGCCGGACCGGCTGTGGGTTCAGCAAAAACGTAGTAATCCGCGCCATTATCAAAGGCAAAATTCACAGCCGCCACCGCAGCCTCCCGGGTTACTTCCAGCACCTTTTTAACATTCTCCGGTTTCTTGAAAATCCACTTCATGAACTGTTCGGTTCCCACCAGATTTGCGGCACAGGTAAACGGGCCTTCGGTTTCGCCGAAAATGATCAATTCATCCCCCACTTTTTCCTTAAGAAGGCGAAAATGTTCTTTGAACATGGGAAACCTTCCCCTTTCCAGGAAGTCAGAGGGAAAATCAAGGTCTTCAATTCCATCGGCGTAAGGGTGTCCCTGAATGGAATATTGGATGTCTATCCGGGGGTTTCCAAGCTTGCATCCAAAGGCTTCGCTCATACCAACAATATCCCAGCCCATGGCTTTGACCCACTCGAACTGTCCGTATTGGTGCCCCGCATAGGAAAGCTCCGTCATGGCCACCGGGTCCGTGTCCGCAAGGGGCCTCGCGTATCCGCATTGGTCCATTAAGGCCACCACCCCATATGTGGTGGTGCTCCCCGAAGGGGTCATGTCCACGTCTTTTCCGTTCAGTCGATTCCAGAACCTTTCTTTTAAACCCATTGCTGCCATTTTACACCTCCTGCACCTTCATCCCGGTCATTAGATATTGGGTATTGGGTATTAGATATTGGGTATTAGGTTTCAGACTATATTGCATAATTCCTTGACCTTACACCTTAAACCTAAGACCTTAAACCTTACACCTTAAACCTTACATCTTAAACCTATTCCGCAATCACCTGATCCATCAGCTCCACCAGATCCACCAGCTCCATCTCGCTGTTGATCCGTCTTGCGCCCTCATTCAAGTTGTAATGGCAGAACGGGCAGATGGAAACCATTTTTTCCGCGCCTGTTCCCATGCCCTCTACGATCCGTTTGGAGGCATTCTTGGCGGCCCAGTCGCCGTATCCGGTCATGACGCCCCCGCCCCCGCCGCAACAGTAGGAGTTATCCCGGATCCTTTCCATCTCCGTAAATTCAATACCAGGGATGGCTTGAAGAAGTTCTCTCGGGATGTCATAGAGACATTCTTGCTCATCTACCCC
>Ga0075121_1000656_pt1 | contig 23551 bp, 25 predicted proteins | sample AntAceMetag02UKG_FD_69793 | JGI IMG/M metagenome (GOLD analysis project Ga0075121, IMG submission 69793) | Saline lake microbial communities from Ace Lake, Antarctica - Antarctic Ace Lake Metagenome 02UKG | ecosystem: Environmental > Aquatic > Non-marine Saline and Alkaline > Saline | place... | reverse complement strand
CAAACGCATATTAACTCGTTCACCAAAGTTACAGGGCAGTATGGATACACGAACATCGATAGCCCTATCACCAACCTTGATCTGGATTCTACCATCCTGAGGCAATCGCTTTTCTGCAATATTTAAATGTGACATAATTTTTATTCTAGAGACAATCGCCCCTTGATATCTTTTGGGAGGCATAATTCTTTGATACATTGTACCGTCAACACGATATCTAACACGCAACTCTTTTTCAAATGGTTCTATATGAATATCAGATGCGTCTTCTTTTACAGCCTGAAATAATATATGGTTTACAAGCTTTACAATAGGAGCATCATTGGCCATTTCTAGGATATCTTTTTCTTCTACATCTCCCAAATCTATGCCTTCTTCGCCTTCTTCTTCCTTAAGCTCCTCCATCATCTCTTTGCTAGTCTCAAGAGGATAGTATTTATTTATTGCATCTGTAATGGCACTTGACGTTGTAACAGCATAACTAACGTCACCACCCATTAATAACGAAAGATCGTCCAATGGCTGCAAATCTCTTGGATTTGCAGTGACAATAGTTCTTTTGCCCTCAAATAAAACAGGTATAACAACATGCTGACGCAAAAATTTTATGGGTACTTTGCCAAGAAGCTTGGGATCAACCATCTGTTCTGTAATTTTTTCAACAAATGGGACAGCTACTTGATGAGCAAGAGCTGTAGATATATCTTTTTGAGTTGCAAAGCCATGCTGCACAAGAATCTGACCCAATAAAATCTTATTGGTCCCTTGTTCTTCCAAGCAAGCCTGAAGCTGCTCAGAGGTGACAAGATTTAACTCTACAAGAATTTCACCAATCTTCTTTCTTAGCATTTTATTATCCTAAAGATTGAAACGGGCTTCTGTGGCTGTTTACTCCGCCCAAGCCTCGGCGAAGGCTGGATTGCCAAAATCAAAACAATATCTTAATATACTTATATAATATTTAATATATATAGATTTAATCTAAAACCAAAATTTCGGGAGAATAAAATGTCAGTTTTCAAAAAAAGCGTTATTTATACTATGAGTTTTATCGCTATATTACTCTTGCTCCCCAGCTGTGGCAAAGAAGAAAAGAAAACAGAAGAAATGTCTTTTGACGAGTTAAAACAAAAAACATTAACCTATTTGGAACAAAAAAATAGCGAACACGCCATAGAAAGCCTTGAACAGCTTGTAGCACAATTCCCTGAAAACCAAAGTATTTCTGAATATAAGCTAATGTTAGCTGATCTATATTTTAACACAGGCAACTTACCATCAGCTCACCAAATGTATGATCACTATAAAGAATTTTATCCATCAGACCCAAAAATAGAATTTGCCTATTATCGCTCACTACTTTCAAAGTTTTATCAAACACTAAAAGTAGACTGTGATCAAACAGATACAGAAAAAGCTATAAACTTGTGCCAGGACTATCTAAATAACACTCTATTTGGAGAATATAAAAACGACGTCCTAGACATACAAAACACATGCGAACGCAAACTTATAGACAAAGAAGTTTATGTATTTAACTTTTACTTAAAAAAAGGTAAATACGATGCCGCTAAAAATAGAATCAAATATTTACAAAATACTTATCTAGATAAAAATCCAAACCTAGAATCTAGATTATTATTTTTAGAAAGTAAGTTAGCCCAAAGAGAAAAAGACCAAGCTAAACTAAGCCACAACATAGAACTGCTTACAAATAAGTTCCCTGATTCTAGTTACACAAAAATGGCTGAAAGACTAGCTATTAAGCCCAACTTTATATTTTAAACTAAAAGTCCGGAGCAACATGCAAGAATTAGGCAGCCTAGGTGAAAACATAGTAGCCGAATATCTCAAAAAGAATGGCTTTACAATTTTGACCCAAAACTATAGAACAAGATGTGGCGAAGTTGATATTATAGCACAAAAGGGTGATACCGTTGCATTCGTAGAAGTAAAAACCCGCAAAAAAGTATACTTCCCAACCTCTAGCGTTGTAACTTTTGGCAAACAAAAAAAGATAATCAAAGCCGCCAAATATTTTATTTTAAAGCATAATATTATTGACAAAGTCTTGAGATTTGATGTAGCAACAGTAGAAACCATAAACACCCAAGAGCTTGACTATAATATAGAATATATACCAAACGCATTTTACGGTAGATAGGGGAGTTTCTAATGCTGAACTCATCGGATCCAATAGGACTTTTAAATATGGCCTTATGTGTTACAATTGTTACTCTGGGGTATTTAAATTACAAAAAAAAATCAAACATAATAGCACTTTTTATAGCAATAGCTTACGCAATTTTTGGGATTTCCCATGTAATGACATTTTTTGGACTTACTGACAACTTCCCTATACTAATTGCAATAATAAGACTAATTGGGTACTTTTTTATAATTTATATTTTGCAGGCAAAATTTTTTAACAATAACAGCCATAAACAAAAAGAGTAAAAAAACATGTTAAGAGAATCTTTTAAAACAGGCTTGGGATTTGGTGTAACATCAGGCGTTATAACAACTTTGGGTTTAATGGTAGGTATTTATTCGGGAACAGAATCATCTTTTGCTGTTATTGGTGGCATTCTAACAATAGCCATAGCAGATTCATTTTCAGACTCCTTAGGGGTCCATGTATCAAAAGAATTTGAAAATAAATGTACTAAAAGAGAAATTTGGGAAGCAACTATAGTTACATTTATAACTAAATTTATTATTGCCATAACCTTTGTTTTACCTATCTTGGTCTTTTCACTAAAAACTGCCGTATTACTGAGTATTTTCTGGGGATTCCTATTATTGACATCATTCAGTTATTACATGTCAAAGGTAAGAAAAATTAATCCTTGGTATGTTATAGCAGAACATTTAACCATTGGCACTCTTGTAATTTTAGCTACACATTATGTAGGCATTTTTATCAGAAATACCTTTATATAGCACTAATAAGCCTAGAAACATACAAGCCACAAAAGAATGATAGAAAACTTAACGTATTATTAAGTAGAATACTCAACGCAGCCAAACCAATTTTATTAACTTGAATAAGCAGATAAGTATCTAAAATAAAAGATGAAAAAGTTGTAAAGGCTCCTAAAACTCCAATCAATAAAAACAATTGTCGATCTGGATGAAATTCTATAAATTTCCATAACAATCCAACAATAGCTCCACCTACAATGTTAACAATTAACGGCTTGTACCACGCTGAAGCAAAATTATTTTCTATGAAAATATAAACCAAATATCGACTTAAAGTACCTATTATGCCGCCAGCACTCACAATTAAAATATTTCTTAACATAATTAATATTATCCTTGTCTAACTCAGTAAGTAAGAAGCTATAACAAAAAAAATGGAAACGCTTAAAACATCTTGGGCTATTGCAGCCAAAGGCCCACTTGCTATAGCAGGATCTATCTTTAATTTACCAAATAAATAAGGTAATAGCAGCCCTGTAAAAACCGCAGATATAATTGCAAAGAATATCGAAATCCCCATAACAGGGATCAATAAAGCTTCTTTATAAAAAACCAAAACAAAAACAGACAAAGCGATACTACAAATTAAAGCAACTAAAAAGGTAATAGCAAATTGTCTAACAAAATACTTACCAAAATAAAATCTGGAACTTAAACTCATATCTCTAACAATAAAAGCCTCCATCTGCGTAACAACAGCACCACTCATATATGTCATTAAGGGTATAAAGCTGGCTATAATCAGATTGTTTTTTAAAGTTAAATCAAAAAAACCAATTACTTTAGAAGTAAAAATACCACCCATTAAACCCAATAACAACCAAGGAATTCTATGTTTTAAAGAAGTAAGTATTGGCACCTCTAAAACTTTATCAAAAGAAGGACTAGGATCATAAATACCAGCCAAACGAAGTAGATCATCTCGCATTTCTCTATACAAAATTGTAAGGATTTTTCTAGAATTTATAACACCAAGCAAAATATGCTTACTATCAAGAACCGGAACCATTTTAATTTTACTCTTTAACGCCTTATAAACCATCTTACCTGGCGTTACATCTGGTTTAACATGAGTTATTTTGGTTGTCATTATGTCAGAAACTTTTTTTGTATTAGAAGTTTTAAAAAGCTCTTTAATAGAAACTACTCCTAATAATTTTCCAACCTTATCAACGATATATAAATAATTAATAGTTTCCCAATTTTCAATCTTGTCTCTTATTTTTGTAAGCGCAAATCCAACCGTCTGATCAGAGTAAACAGTAGGGATAAAAGCTTTATCTATCATAAAATTATTATTCTTCATATTATAATGTCCCAAAATATCTATCTCCAAAGTCTCCAAGACCTGGTACTATATAACTGTTTTTGTTTAGCTCTTCGTCCTGGTGCACACAAATAATTTTTACTTTGCCAAACTCTTTTTTTATTTTATCTATACCCGTTTTGGCAGAAATCACAGCAATAAAAATAATCTTATTTTCTTTTGCTCCAGATTCTATTAATAATTTAATTGTGTCAGCACCACTCCCGCCTGTAGCAATCATTGGATCTAAAATTATTATATCATCCGTATCTTTAATTTTGGGTAAATTTTTGTAATACAAATTCGCCACCGCAGTCTTTTCATCACGCTTTAAACCAACAAACCCAACTTTCGCCTTTGGGTAATATTCCAAAAATGCAGGGAATAAAGATAGCGCTGCGCGCAATATTGGCACTAAAATTATATCATTTTTTAATTTTGTACCTGAAGCATTGGCAATAGTTGTATTAACACTTATTTTTTCTTTTTCAAGATACCCACTCGCATCATTGGCCAAAATCAAAGCCAACTTGTGTGCAGCCTGCCGAAATTCGGCTATGCCTGTATTTTTATCACGCAAAATAGTTAATAAAATCTCTTTCATAGAAACCCCATCTTTTTTTGTTGAAATTTCACAACTTACTCATATATATTTAAAAAATATTGAAAATAAACCTATAGAAAGTCAATTAAGATGATTTTTGAAAATCGAGAACAAGCAGGAAAACTTCTTGCCCAAGAATTAAAAGATTACAAAAATAATAAAGATACATTAGTAATAGGATTAGCACGTGGAGGCATAGTTGTTGCAGCCGAAATAGCCAAAGAATTAAATTTGCCCCTAGATATCATGGCTCCAAGAAAAATCGGTGCCCCATTTAATCCTGAACTTGCAATTGGCGCAATAACAGAAGATGGACAAGCTATACTAGATGAAAACCTAGTTAATATGCTCGGAGTCAGCACAGAATACATTGAAAAGGAAATAGAACAGGAAAGAGAAGAGGCTAAGAGGCGAGTACAAGCTTATCGCTCAAGTAGATCTGCGCTTAATTTAGAAAATAAAACAGTGATTCTTGTTGATGATGGAATTGCAACGGGCTCTACTATAAAAGCCGCTATCAAATCTGTTCAAAGCCAACAGGCAAACACTATAATTATTGCTGTTCCTGTTGCACTATTAAGCACAATCAAAGAGCTTGAATCATTAGCTTATTCAGTAATATATTTAGCCTCACCAGTAGACCTTGGTGCAATAAGTAGATTTTTCAGAAACTTCACTCAAACTGGTGATGATCAAGTTGTAGAAATTATGAATTCTTTTTAAAATAATTAAATAAAAAAAGGGCCCGGTTACGAATATAACTTCGTAACCGGGCCCTTAAAGCTTATAACAGAGCTAGATTACCATCTATTTCCGCCGCCGCCGAAGCCACCACGGCTACCGCCGCCGTTGCTGCTGCTGCTGCCGCTACGACTTCCACCGAAGCCACCACGACTGCCGCCAGCTCCGCCGCCTCTGCTAAATCCGCCGCCGCCGTTGCCGCCTGGACGTCTTTCTGGACGAGGCTTTGCTTCATTAACATTGAGGGTGCGACCCTTCAAATCTTGACCATTAAGGCCTTCGATTGAAGCTTGTGCAGCTTCTTTTTCAGCCATTTGAACAAAGCCAAAACCTCTAGATTCACCTGTAAATTTGTCTTTAATAAGTGAAACTGATTCAACTTGTCCGTAGACTTCAAACGCTTCTCTTAACTCGTCTTCTGTAAGATCGTGAGGAATGTTTCCAACATAAATGTTCATAGTATATATCCTAAATATTAATTATTTTAATTAATTACTTTACATTCAAAATTTAAAATCAACCGAAACCTACCTTAGTTTCAGTTATTAACGTACCTTATACTCTTATAGCGTATCCCTTTACAATTTGACCCGAAAAAATCTAACTACGATAACTTTTTAAGATTTAAATAGATTTCAGATACAATAGAAATTTAAAAAGATGATAGATATCATAAAAACTCAATTTAATTCTTAACATTTTCAAAACATAGCTAATATAGAAATAGTATACCAACTATTAGATCTATTTCAAACAATCCCTATAATTTGTGTCTTTTAGGCTATTTTGCATTTTTTAGCAGTATTTATTGATTTTCATTATATTTCTATTATTATCAAAAGTAAATATCCTCACTTTTTTAAACCAATCGGGGAGTGCAAAAAATGGTAACTATAATCTTCTTAAATAACACTGCCGCGTAAAGAACAAAATTCCACGCCAAACCAATTCTAAGCGACCCAGACAGTCATAATACTAAAAAACTGCCTTTTAATAAAAATAACCATGAAAGAATCTAACCATGGAAAAAACCCTTATAAGAATTCAAAATCTAAAAAAATACTACGATAGTGACAAGCTGACAATAAAAGCCTTGGATGATGTCTCTCTTGAAATATATGAAAGCGAAATCATTGGGCTTTTGGGTGTCAACGGAGCAGGTAAAACCACTCTATCTAATATACTTGCAACGCTACATCCGCCTACATCTGGTGATATTTTACTCAATAACAACTCTATCTATAAAGATATAAATGGCTTTCGCAAAATAGTTGGCTATTGCCCACAAAAGCCAAACCTAATAGAAGAGCTTACAGTTAAGCAAAACCTTATCCTTGCTGGAGAATACTTTTGCCTTCCCAAGTCAGAGATCCTAGAACGCCTCGATCACCTTGTAAGCAAATATGTTTTGCAGAAATATTTAGATTCTAAGCCTGACGTTTTATCTGGTGGCTATAAACAAAGAGTGCTAATAGCTCGTGCTTTAATGCATAATCCAAAGCTCATAATACTTGATGAACCAACAGTAGGCCTTGACCCACATATAAGACATCAATTATGGGAAAACATTAACACCCTAAAGAAAGAGGGCGTTACAGTACTTCTAACCACCCACTATCTTGACGAAGCAGAAGTTCTATCAGATAGAATCTGTATTTTGGATAAAGGTAAAATCAAACTAATAGATACCCCTGAAAATTTAAAAAATATACATCAGATGGGCAAACTAGAAGATATATTCATTAAACTTATGAAAGAAGAAACTGATGTTTAGTTTAAAAATAAAATCTTACTTAAAAATAATGTGGACTTTATTAAAGACAGAGGTGCTCATCTTTAATAAAGGCTTAATAAACAACTACATAAATACAATTATGTGGGTAGGCACAACAATACTAGTCTTTGCATATGTGTTTCCTCAGCTAGGTATGCAAGAAGGCTTTGGACCTTTCTATGCCATTGGGTTAATACCAAGTTGCAGCTTTTGGCAGGTTTGGACCTACTCCGTTACATTTGTTGCTGACATGGACGGCAACAGAACCATTACATACCCATTAACACTGCCAATACCTAACTGGCTGGTTTTTGCAACCAAAGGGCTAAGTTATACCTACCATTCAACAGTAGTTTCAATAATTGTATTGCCATTAAGTAAGATACTATTGTGGAACAGCTTAGATCTATCCAATTTTTGCATATTCAAATTTTTAATAATCTTTTTATTAACTAACTTGAGTATGGGGTTCTTTGCTCTTTTTATCGCCAGTCTTGTAAAAAGCATGGGCGATATAGACAAGATCGCAATTCGTTATCTTTTCCCAATGTGGTTTTTTGGTTGCTCACAGTTTTCCTACAAAACCCTACAAGAGCTTTCTCCTTTGCTTGCAAAAATCGCATACTTGAATCCATTAACCTATGTAATGGAAGGAACAAGAATTGCGATTTTGGGACAAAGTGGCTATATACCTTTTAGCTTGTGCGTTGTTATGACAATAATTTTTACAATTATTTTTGGATTTATAGGAATTGCTAAGTTCAAAAAACGTCTTGATTTTGTTTAGAAAAACGCAGGGGCATGGTTTGCACCATGCCCCTATTACTATACAACAGTAGGTGATATAAAAATCATAAGCTGTTCGTCTCTTTTTCCTCGTTTTGAACCCTTAAATAAAAAACCTAAAACTGGAATCTCTTGCAAGATAGGCACACCCTGTTTTGATATTCTTTTGTCATCAGAAATCAAACCACCAATCAGAGTAGTCTGACCACTCTTAAGCAAAACTCTACTTTTAGACTTAGTCGTAGCGATAATGGATTTCTTTGCATCAAAGGAGCTACTTGTACCCCCAGATTTAACAAACGAGTTTTCGACAAAAATATCCATAAATACCGTTTTGCAATCTGGCGACACAACAGGCTTAACATGAAGTTTCATTCCTAAGTCTTTATAGTTAATAGTATCCATTTGCCGAACCGATCCCTCGATTCGTTCTTGTACCTGAGTTTCAATAGGAACCTGTTCGCCAACAAGAATCTGAGCCATCTCTTCGCTATTAACTAAAAGTGTAGGCTTTAAAATGGTCTTGATTTCATTGCGATTTTCTGATGCATTCAAGACTAGGTTTAATCTCTTTGTATCAAGATCTTTACCTCCAAAGATAAATGGTATATTCAGAAATTGGCTCGCAGAAGCAGGCAACAAATTCAAAGCCCAGTTATCAATCATACCTGGCTTAAAATCACCACCGCCATTAGGCGATTTAACATCACCTCCTCCAACATAATCCCAACCATGGGTAATAGAAGAAGCTCTATTATAAATCCCAGAGACCTGCAAACCAAAGCTCTCCTCAAAGTCTTTACTAGCAACAATAACACGAGCCTCAATCCTAACTTGAGGCACCTTGAAATCAATCTCCTTTAAAAACTTTCTAAAGTCTTGGACGTCTTTCTTTCTCCCTTTAAAAAAAATCTTACGACTACTATCATCAAAAACCAAGTAATATCCAGACTTACCAGTATCACTATTCATGATACCATGCCACATTTTCTCAACTCTAAGCTTAAAACTTTCTGTAAATTTTGCGTTATACATCGTAACAAAAGCACTAGAAAAATCTTTTGATGCTAAGTCACTTATCTTGTTTTTCAATATTTTCACAGCGTCCTGTTCTCTTAATACTCGCAAAATACCCATATCCTGGATTAATGCTAATGGTGGATCATTACTTGAAAGAATTATATTTAGAGCTGAAGCAACCGAAACGTTATCTAGATTAATATTATTTATTTTACCTGATACCCAGCTATCTACAACAAAACTTAAACCTGAAGACCTGTTTATAAGTTCAATAGCATCAATAATATTTGAGTTTTTTAGTTTTAAAGTGATTTTTTTTTCTGTTAAATCTTTAGACTGATAAACATTCTGTAACAGATCTCTTATCTCCTGACCAACCTCTCCATTTCCCCTATTATCAACTTTTGAATCATGCTTTAAAATATCTTTCGGAAACGCAGACAAAAAATTGTCTAGTTTCTTTTTATCTTTTACCAAATTCTCTGCTTCTTGCTCCAACTCTTTATCATTGCTAGAAACAACTCGTTCTACAATTTCTTCAATAGCTTTATTCTCTTTTTTTTCAATTTTTTCACGCTCATCCTTTATTAAATTTGATGTAAATGGCGGGAAATTAGAATAATCTATTTTTCTATTAGGGATAAAAACATTATTAGTTTTTACAGTTGGAACAAAAAGGCAAAACCATAGACTTATGGATAAATTTATCCATTTATTCTTCATTACTACTCTCCTAGATTCTACCTTTTATCTACTCTCTTCTCTACTCGCTAGTCAACCTAACCCTCCTTCCTCCTTTTTCTAACTCAACAAAATACTCTCCTATCTCCTTTAACAGATAGCCCCAAACAATCTCTCCTTCAAAGGCCACTATCTGCGCTTCTCCTTCTTTTTTTAAAATTACCCCTGATTTATCATCAGTTTTTATCAATCCTAATAATTTTAAACTATCAGATTGTTGCGTTGGAAGATGAAATGGGTCACGAGGGGTATCGTGAAAAAAAATATATTTATATTGGAAAAAAGATAAAAAGATTACTGAAAATAAAATATATAAAGCTTTGTTCATCAAGAACTCAATCATCCTTTTTGCTTAAAAATTCAACAAATCTTAACTTAGCTGAAACTAAGATCAAGCCAAGCTTTTTTCTTTCAAATTCTATAGTCTTGAACTTAAGAATTTTATTTTCTGTCTCCAAAATATTCAAAAAATTTAGTATGTTTTCAAAACTAGATTTAGCTTGTAAGTGATAATATTCTTTTTTGTAAAAACTCTTCTGCTTAGTCTCTATTGGTTCAAACTTTAAGCAACGCACATCATTTGTATGCAAAGAATTTAAAACAAAATCGATATCATACTGCAAAGCATTATTGCTAAGAAGCTCTTCTTTGAATTTGTTTTCCAAGATCTTATTATCTTGAGCAACAGCATCAAACTCTCTTAATTTTATCTCAAATGTTTCTTTTGCTTTTAACATATTATCTAAAAGCAATGTTTTATTTTTTATTTGTGAAATGACGGGGGAATAAAGAAAATGATGAATAACAAAAAAAGTGAAAGTAAGAGTAAGGGCGGTTAAGAAAAATCGTGCCGTTTTTGAAATGCATCGAAAAAAAGTTATAAACCTATTCTCTTTTAATAGGCTCGACATAGACCCTTCTAACTAATCTAAAAAACCTAAAAAAAAACACAACTCAGGGATAGTCTAAAGAAACAATAAAAATAAGTAAATATTTTTATTAAAAAGTTTTCTTAGTCCATTCAAACGGATCTACAGCAACGTTATTTACGCGTAGCTCCCAGTGTAAGTGATAACCATTTGCATAACCTGTCATACCCATTCTGCCAATAGGATTACCCTTTTTCAGATAATCACCAACTTCAACATCAGCAAAATCTTCTAAATGGTAATAAAGAGTAAATACGCCCAAACCATGGTCTACAACAACTGTATTACCAGACATTAGATATCTATCTTTAATAATTACTCGGCCATCCTGAGCAGTCCAAACAACACATTTAGGTAAATTTAGAATATCAACAGCCTTGTGCAAGTAACGCCCTTTTTGTGCACTTGTACGAATTTCACCAAACGGTGTTGCTATTCTTTTAAGATCCAAAGGCACTTCAAAGTTTCCAGCCCAAAATTTCTTTTTAGGAGAATCTAAAACCCATTTCTCTAATGCATCTTCAAGAATCTTATTGCTCATGCTTATATCACGCTCTTCCTCAAGTTTACCTTCAGCAACGGTAAAACCTCTTTGTTTAGGAAAATGAGCAGCATTAACAACAGCCTTACTGGATAGCCTTGTGCAATTGCCAACATGATCTTGTAACTCTGCGGTCATCATATGTTCATCAGCAGATAATTCACAATCAACAGGAATAAATGATTCATAAACAGTAGAATACTCAGACTCAGGATAACATTCATAAAAGTTTTCTAAGAACTTAATCTGTGCTTTTTTTAATTGTTTATTTACCTGAATTTTAGCATGTATTGTACGGCCCTGATCTACCTTATACTCTGACTGCAAAAAGGCTGATTTAAGAGGAACATTATCAACAAAGAATTCATACTTATCTTGATTTTTATTTTGACCAAAACTTGCATCAACTGAATTTATTTCTATCTCATGCTTACCATTAGCAAAATTCAAAGTATCTAACCTAAAAGGTACTTCAAATTTTTTAGCACTTATTTTTTTTAGATTTTTTATTTCTAGCTCTTTACCATCCAAAAAAATATCAACGCCGGCAACTTTATAACTATTATCAGATTTTATAGCACAACTGACAATACCTGCACAGGTGCCACCCTTTTCTATTCCACATATACTTACTTCTGGAAGAGCAGAGTGAGAAAAATATTTAAATACAGAATTCACAGACCAAAGACCAATTAAGGAACAAACTGTTACGATTGCAGGAAATTTTAGTTTATGTATCATGATATACTCTCTATTATAATCTAGCTAAGTTTTTACAAATCCAAGCTTATAGCGTATATAAAATTGAAAAATTATCCATATTTTTCTCCCCTTTTTGACCAACACATAAATCAATCTTACACTTTTATTATGAAAAAAAATTTACCCTCACTTCCAGGCGTATATTTATTTAAAGACTCAGAGAACCACATACTCTATATAGGTAAAGCAAAAAATCTAAAAAATAGAGTCTCTAGCTATTTCTCAAAACAAAACCAAGACTGGAAAGTAGGAGCAATAGTTCAAGCGAGTGATCATATTGATCACATCGTTACTAAAAATGAACTTGACGCCATGCTTCTTGAAGCAGAGCTTATCAAAGCAAACCAACCCAAATTTAATATCTTATTAAAATCCGGACAACCATTTCTTTACATATTAATCACGTCACCAAAAACAAAATTACCTGAAATTAAAATTGTCAGAAACAAAAAAGAACAAGGCTCTTACTTTGGACCATTTATGGAAAAAATCCCTGCAAGAAAAGTTTATAATTTTTTGGTAAAAACATTCAGACTAAAACTATGTAACCAAAAAATAGAAAATGGGTGCCTTGATTACCATATGGGGATATGCGCCGGAACCTGTAGAACAGATTTTGATAAAAAAGCTTATCTAGAACGTTTAAACTTAGCAAAACTATCTTTAAAACAGGGTCATAAAAAGTTCTTAAAATATCTAAAAGAACAAATAGAAGAGTGTAATAATAAACTAGAGTTTGAAAAAGCAAAAGAACTACACGAATACTATCAAGCATTTGATAACGTATTTTCAGCACTTGATAGTCCCACTTCTTATAAGGATATAGCCAAAGACCTTGCATACAAAGATGTCTGGTTCTTAACCCCAGACAAAAAAAGCCTATTTTTATTTTCAGAAAAAAATGCTGCTCTTAAAATCAAAAAAATATTCTATTTCCCTTTTGAAAGTGATACGCAAAACCATTACCTAGATTATTTTATAAGCTACTATCAAAGCTTTTCTTGTCCTGGCATTATACTTGTGAACTTTAAACTTGATACTGAACAGAAAGAACTCTTTGAAAACTTTTTACAAAAATGGCACAAAAAACAAAACCCTGTAACCATTGTTTTTCCTGAACATGGCCACTTTGCAAGCCTTATTAAATTAGCAAAAATTCATACTGAACAAGAGATTATAAAACAAAAAACCTTATCTAAAGAATTAAAAATCTTACTCAAACTAGACACAGAGCCTCATACAATAGATTGTTTTGATATATCTGGTACACAGGGTATGTGGCAAGTTGGCTCTTGCATTAGGTTTAAAGATGGCAAGCCTGATAAAGATAATTTTAGAAAATTTAAAATCAAAACCGTTGAACAACAAAATGATTATGCATGCCTTCAAGAAGTTGTTGCAAGGCGATACAAAGACGTGTCACAGATCCCGGATTTAATACTTATTGATGGTGGTAAGGGGCAGCTTAATGCCGTTTTAAAAGTTTTGCCTGATGCTGAAATTGCAAGTCTTGCAAAAAGGGAAGAGACTCTTTTTTCTAAAAAAATACCTTTGGGCAAAAAGCTTAATCTTCAAACTTATCCCGCTCAAGTCTTAATTGCGTTGCGTGATTATACTCACCATTTTGCAATTAGTTATCATAGAGAACTAGCCGGTAAACTTTAATTTTCATAAAAGACAATGTCATTAAGCTAAGCGTTTATATGTTTTAATTTAGCCCTGCCTCCTTCGCCATCCAGCCATCGCTAAAGCTATGGTGGAGTAAACAGGCTTCGGAGCCCATGGTTGGGCGTTTAGCATTAGCCCATTGCGCAGGCGCTTCGCCGGAGCTGTGGGTTATGGGTTAAGAATATTTTTGAGCCCTGTAAGGGCGGCTCATTCCTTGGCATCCAAACTATATTATTCACAAGCTTATCTTACCAGTGCTAACTTACAAAATAAATTCTATTTATAGAACTTATACCATTCCAAACAAATTTACATACTTGTTCAATTTTGCTAGTTTATTCTTTATTTTAGATATTATTATACTTATAAACTTTAGCTCGTAGTACGGCACAACAAACGAAAGAAAAACTCATGAAAAAAACTTTAAAACTAATATTTCTTGCTAGTTACATTTTTGTTTCAACAACTAACGCAAATACCGAACTAGAACAAACAACTCCCGAACCTAGCCAAACTAAAACTACTAGAAAGCTACCCAAATTATCAGCTCAGCAACAGTATTATTTACAAAATAAATGGGACTTCGTTGAAAATAAGTTAATTGAACATCCTAACGACAAAAAAATAAGCATGTCTTTAATATTAAAATCACTTCTGTATTCAGGCCTTACAGGAACAGGCTTTGGAACAGTTGGTTATCTGGCAACAGATGAAGGAGTAGCATTCGGCTTAATAGCCTATCTAACAGGAATGATTAGCCTTCCTTTTTGGGTTTACTACTTAAGAAAAGAAATAGATAATGACTCAATAAAATCTTTTATACATAAGTATCATCCGGATATAACAAAGCACTTCCCAAACAACAATAAAGTTTATACTCCTGAAGAACTATATGACATGATTGATGCCATATATGCAAAATTCAAAAAAGAAGGTGATACTTACCTTGAAAAAAAAGGTAAAAAAGCTATAGCTTTGATTAAAAAGAAAGTAATGGAAGATATAAAATCTAAAAAATATCTTAGCAATAAAGTAATAATAAATAACCAAGGCAGCGGCTTATTAGACTCCTTAGCGGGTAATACTATTGGAACATATCTTGGGAATAAAATTTCAAACAAATAAAAATATAGGTAACCCATGAAAAAAAATAATATTTTTATAAAACTTACACTTTCCATACTTTTAACATGCTTTAGTATTAGTCCACTAAAACCTCTTAATTTTATCCGTATTGAAAAAATAGAAAATCTCAAAAGAAAATTTTTTAGGTCTTCTACTGATCAAGAAATAAAACTCACAAAATATATGCGAAAAAAACTAGATGAAATCCCAAAAGATAATACAACTATAAAAGGTGAAAAATTTCTATCCGATGTCTCCTTATTTTTTAAGCAAAATTATAAAGAATATACTTCTATATTGGAAGAATTTGATACTCAAGTAAAACAAGAACTTGATAAACTAAAAGAACGATTTGATGGAAATGATAAATCTCCTGAATACTTAAAAGCATACCTAGAAATACGCAAAGATGTCGACGAATATCGCGATGATTTTGTACGAAGCTACAGAAGAAGTAGTGACTACTGTTTTCTTATTATCATACACAATATCTCCCCACATATGTATCACACTAAAATAAACAAAAAAGAACAACTAATTAAAAACATTGTAATAACAACCTTAATTACTGTTCCTGCAACTGCAGTAGGATTATATTTTTATATAAAATCAAAAAACCAAGAATTAAAAAATGATCTTGAAAAAATAAAAAACCAAAAGAGATCTATTAACTCAGAAGAAATCGAAGTTCTTATACAAAAACGCAAATCTCTTACTCAAACTTATTTACCCAATTGGTTAAAGAGCTTGTTTTTTATTAATTATGATTGGAAACAACTTTCAGAGTTGTAAAGGTAAAAATCATGAAAAAAACTTTAAAACTAATATTTCTTGCTAGTTACATTTTTGTTTCAACAACTAACGCAAATACCGAACTAGAAAATACAACTCCCGAAACAGATGATAATTTACTAAAACTATCAGCTCAACAAAAATATTATCTAAATAATAAATGGGATTTTATTGAAAATAAATTAATCGAAAATCCAAACAATAAAATTCGAAGCGGTAGCTTCTTTATAGAAGGGCTATTGTTATCTACATTAACAGGTGTATTGAGTGCAATGGCAACACCAATACTAATTGATGACCCAGATGCTCCATTTTGCATAGGCGTAATAACAGGAATATTTAGTCTCCCTTTAACCCTCTATCTTTTAAACAAAAAAATAAATAATGACTCAATCAGAAACTTCATAAGAAAATACCATCCAGATTTAACAAAAAAGTTCCCTAATAACAATAAGTTTTATACTCCAGAAGAATTACACGAACTCTTTGATGAGCTATATAAAAACCATCTATCAAAAGGGGACTCATATTTGATAAAGAAGGGTGAAAAAATTATAGAATTAATCAAGAAGAAAAATAATTGGATTAAAATAGATAGGGGTAATCCTGGAAAAGAACTTCTTACCAAGGGGCTTGCCAAAGTTACAAACAAAGCCCTTGGAGCTGTTATTAGTAGTGCAATTTCCCGTAAATAAATTAATCAAGAGGGCATAAATATGAAAAATATTAATATTTTTACAAAACTCACACTTTCTATAATTTTAACATGTTTTAGCACGAATCCAATTATAGCCTCAAAAGGTTATATATTAAACGATCCAAGTGTAATTAGAATCTTAGATCTGCTTGAACAAGAAACTATAAATAAAACCAAAGAAATAGAAGTTTACAAAATCGAAATATTCCAAAATATCAAAGACGATAAAGAAGATACTTATTATGAAAATTTTTTATTAAAAGCAGGTTTATTTTTTGGACAAAATAAAAATGAATATAAAAAAACAATGAAAAATTTCACAAAACAACTTTCTGAGATTGTTAATAAACTTGAAGATCATTTACCAATTCATAAAGATAAATCCAAATACTCTAAAGAATGTGACATTCTTGGCAAAAGATTTGCTCTACGACCCTTGAAATATAAAAGCAAAAGCGATTCCGAACTTTTGGATATTATGAAAAAAATAAACAGTTATAGTGATAATAAATATTTGGATGCCATACAAAACATTAGCAATATAATTGAACAAAATCATCAAGCCCTGAAGTATACAGAGGATAATGCAGATTTAGATAAAGAAGAATCTGATAATTTTGCTACAAAGCCTTAGATTTATTAAGCGCTTGTTGCCCAAATAATCTTATTGTTTGGGCAAGACTTTTTCCCTCTTGTTGAAGTAAATAAGTACTTCCTTTGGCAAGAGCAAAAACATCCTTAGCAACTTCTGGACCAAATTCAATAACAGTTTTTAAACCTATAGTCATAACTTCTAACGGCTTTTCAAGACAAGAACATTTTCCTATAGCATTAGCTGTATTTTTTTCAGACTCTGCAAGCCTTCTAAGCTTGGCTAAAGAATAAAATAGCCTCCCAGGTATTTTACCAGAAAGCTTTAAAAGTCCAACATTAATAAAAATATCTAATCCATCAAAACCAAACTCTGTAATTTCCTCCAAATTATCACTTTGCAACATTAATATCACCAGCTCTGCATTATCAAACACTCTACCAATAGTTTTGCAATATTTCCCAATCTCTTTTTGACACAATACTTGATGACCAGATCTCGTTAAAAACATCAAACGCTTAAATCGGTAATTGTCTAAAGCCAAAGACGCCCCTAGGCACATACTTGCCATAACAAGATCATCGGGATTAAAGCTTTTTGCTCCATCAACAGCACTTTGAGTAGACTCTTCCCCAAAACCTGCAGCTCTAATCATATAACGTGATGTGATAGCTAATGCTTTAGCAATATCAAACTCACCAGCTTCTAAAAGCCCTTCAGAAACTTCACATAAAGCAAGCAGGACCTGACAAGTCTGTTTCAAGTTATTATCCTTATTAGCAGATATCTGCAATTCTTCAGCAAACCATTTGCTTTCATCAATGTATCCACGTAATTTATTCACTAGTTCCAAATCTACATTGCTAAAATTATTATATGACTTACCAAGTGCCTTACGTTTAATACAATCAAAAAGGGATAACCATAAAGATGCTTTACCTTCCATAGCATGGATACTAAAATTACCACCCATCAAAGAAAACATTAACGAAAATATAATTATCTTTTTCATAATAAACAAAACCCTAAAAAACATAGTATCCTACTTAATTATTTTGAACATTAAGTAGAATACTATATCTAAATGAGTTTAGATATCAAACATTATTTTAAACAGAGTGTGCAATTTTGGGTAAATAATTAAAGTTTATGCATAAGCTTTAATTAAGCTATTTTTAAATATCTCAATTGTAATATCAATATTGTTTGAATTCTCCAAAATTTCTACTAACTCTTTTGCCGTCTTACTGAATGGTGATATACCATCAAGGTAATCTTTTCCTTTTGGAAAATCCTTCTCACATCCTAAGCCTATAATATATAAAATTCCGAGGTTTGTCGTTGCTCGAATGGAGCCACCTTCTGCCGCCAACTCAAAATATTCAAACCCCTTACTATAATCCTTCTCTACTCCAAGTCCATATACATAAATTTCACCCAGTCCAGCTAAAGCGTCATTGTCATTACTCTTTGCAGCAAACTCAAGTTTTTCTTTTGCCTCAGCAAACTTCTTCTCTTCTAATAATATAAGCCCCAAGCGACTTATAGCATTTATATTTTCTTTTGCAGCAATTTTGAAATATTCTTTTGCTTTCTCAAGATCCATATTGGCATAAGTATCCTTCTCGTAAACCTCTCCAAGAAAAAAAGCTGAACTACAACAACCTTTACTTGCTGCTAAATTTAAATAATGCAAACCTTTTTTCACATCTTGTGCCACCTTGTCACCTTTTAGATACATCTTTCCTAAAAGAGTAGAAGCTTCTTTATAATCATATTTTTCTACTGCAACCTGCAAATATCCTACGGCTTTTTTTATGTCAATATCAACCCCTAAACCAGATTTATACAAAAATCCCAACATAAAAAAAGCCTTTCCAAATCCTTTTTCCGCAGAAAGCTCAAAATATTTTCTTGCTTTATCAAAATCTTTCTTACTATCACTTAACCCAAATAAAAATTCACAACCTTTTTCATAAATTAAATTTGCATCTTTCACATCCGCAATAAATTCTATAGGCTCAATATGCTTGACACTATGAACCAAAACTTTATTAATAGTTTTCGGAATAAACAAAATAACATTCAGAAAGGCTCCTAATCCAAACCAAAAACATATAAGGTTTGTAGCACCCCAAAAAAGTTTTTGCATGCTCCATCTTTTAGTATCAATAAACCTTCTACGACAATATTTTAATATTTTCCAAATCAAAAAAAAGACTAATAAATGCAAAACAAACTGTGTCCCAAAATACGCTACCAGCTCAACAACTTTCTCAGCAGTCATACAAAACCTTCCTTAAAAAATTAAACTTGATAAAAATTAAATTCCAAGACCTTATCCAGCTATTTAGTATACTCTACAATTTTTAATGTATTTCTCAAGTTTTACATTGAGCATCAATTTTAAATTATGCATATAAACAAAAAAATAACCCTGTAACTAGTTTTGAAACTAGTTACAGGGTTATTTAGTAAAATATTTTTTTAAAAAACAGATCCTGAGTTACTTAGGCCAACCGTCTATATCATGAAATAAACAATTATAAACTCTTACATCTTCTGTTCTTAGTTCTAGAGTTATTTCAGGATCAACCTTGGCTAATAGTATTTCATCATCTAAAATAGTTATACCCTTTTTTTCAAGTTCTGTTTTAACTTTATCACCATATTTTTTATGCTCATGATCAAATGGAGCATAGCTATCAACAGGAACATTTTTTCCATCTATAAATTTATATTGACCATATGTTATAATAGCGTACGGAGCTATAGTAGATATATCCACTACCAATGAATCAATATACCCATTTTTCTCAATATAAAAATCAAATTCTTTAGACATAAAGGTCCCATTTACTGGTGAAATATTCAAATACATTGAAAAACAAACAGAATAATTGAAATCTGTCTGATCATAAGAATACATGCCAGGGAACCAATTTTTAAAAGGTTCAGACCAATAATCTCTTGGAACATAATTCCATATTGCATATTTAATGTCCCCATGCTTATATACTTCTTCTATATCAGAGAGAACTTTATTTTTTAAGTTATTCATTTTTTATTTACTTAAATTATTTTGACCAACCATCTATATTTTCAAAAAAACAAGTTTAAGCCATTCTTCTATTAAAAAAGAGCTTTTTCTATCTTTTCAATTGCTCTCCTTAAGTCAATCTTATCACTATTCAATCTCAACAAGCAGGTATCATCATTATCAGCAGGTTCTAGTCCAACAAAAACAATAGGTAACGAATATTTCTTTTTAATTTCTAAGACCTTTTCAATAATATTCTTAAACCTTTTAAGACCAACAGTCCTATCCTCCAGGGGAATAGAGTTTATTTCAAAATTAATCGTTATATCCCCAATTTTCTCATTAAAAGAAAACGTCACAACAGTATTTTTTAAAGTAATTCCAAATTCAAAAATTGAAAAAGTAATACTCCCACATCCTGTTAGGCTCAAAATTTCTGACAAAGCAGAGATTTCTTCTATTTTTAAATCTTTTTCTCTAAAATTATCGTAAAAGTGAGAATCCTTAATTACATTTTTATCTGTCAATAACTCACAACTAACAAATTCATCCAAATATATTTTTGGAAAATCCTTAAAAATTATCTCCAGATTATCCATTAAATCTCTTCATTAATCAATAAAACCCTTGAAAGTTTTATCTAAATTCAATCTTACACCTCTTCCATTTATTTCATTAATAATAACGATTACTTTATTTGTCTTATCATAAAAATTCAATTTTCCAAATTTAACCAATATAACTTAAAAAATCTGGAAGCCAATTCAGATTGGAACCATATTCCTTTTTACTGTTTTCACACATTTTAATAAAGTTTTTTAGATCTTCTTTCCATAGAGGATATGAGTTTTTTAATAATTCAATAAAATAATCAGTTCCCCCAACAACTGCATGATTTTCATGTGAAATAATCGCTCCCCAATTGCCCAATGTTGAATACAATGCATTTTCTAATACAATTTTAAGCTTTTTGTATTCTTCATAAGAAATTTCATTACTTAATTCTCCATATTCAAAAATATAATTATCCTTTTTATTATTGTTTTCAATTTCGGTAGTATACAAGTAAAAAGTTTTTTCACCTAAAGCCTTACTCGCATTCATTAAAGAATAAAATTGTTTTTCATTTAAATGATATCCATTAGTTGGATATAGAACGATCTTTTGTCTAATTGTATCGTTAAACATTTTTCCAAAAGGATCTTTATTTCTAAAGATCTTATGAAATGCTTTTTTTAAAATCAGTTCTTTATTTTCTTTTTTCATAAAAAATATCCTTATTTTTTTATAAATTTAATTTTTCTTATTCCTTTTATCCCATTAATATCAATGGTTGGTGGACCAAATTTTGATGTTGCCCTATATGCAAAAATTATACCATTCTCATTACTTCCAACAAACACACCATTTGCCCTTTCTGTAAAACTTTCAACCTGTGCTCTGAAAAAATTATATGCATCATACTGATCTCCAATAATTTGTCGTATATCTTTTTGCAGTGAACGTTCACCAATCTTTTTTAAATCAGATATATTAACTTTTTCCCACACCGTTTCAGTTTTTACTTCAACAAACGGCCTTCTAGCCTTAGCCTTCTCTCCAATCTCTTTTGCAGTCTGCACAAAAGTCTTACCCTGCTGCTTAAGCAAAGAAGGATTCTTTTTAATAGCTAGAATAATATCTTCAGCAATTTCAGGGCTAAATTCAAGCATCAACTTCGAACCAACAGCAATTCCTTCTGAAGGCTTTTCTAAGCACGAATTTATTTTTAATGTATTAGCTGCTGTTTTTTCTGCCTTAACAACTTTCTCAAGTTTGTCTAAAGAAGAGATCATCTTACTTGTTAACTTACCAAAAAGTTTTAAAAGTCCACCGGTAATAATAATATCTATACCATTTTCAAATATAAATCCTACAATTTCTTCCAAAGTAGCATTTTGTAAATTTGATATAATCTGATTTGCATTATTAAACATCCTACCAAAAACCCTATGATACTCAGCAAGCTCCCTTTGGTATAATGCCTCATTCCCAGACCTACTTAAATGCATTAAGTGCATCAATCTATAGTTGTCTTTTATTAAAGACTTTCCTAATCGCATGCTTGCAACAACCAAGTCAACTGGATTAAAATTTCTTACACCATGAATCGTACGCTGAACCGCAACTTTTCCGAGACCTTCAACTCTAGTCATATAACGCGATGTACTGGCTAGTGCTTGGGCAATATCAAGTTCACCACTTTCTATAAAACCTTCTGCTACTTCGCCCAAAGCAAATAATACCTGGCAAGTCTGCTTTAAATTATTACTTCTATTGGCAGATCGTTGTAATTCTTCAGCCAGTCTTTTACTTACATTAATATATCCACGTAACTCATTCACACGTTCCAAATCTATACTGCTACCATCGTTACCAGTAGCACGAAATCCTTCCATACCTATTCGTTCTTGAGGAGTAAGAGAAGACGTAGTAGTTGTTGTATTTATTTCAGGAACGACTACAGCATTAGGTCTGTTTATATGAAAAATGGGATTTTCTCTAAAAGGTCCATGAGAGCTACAACTACGACTACTACCAAAAAATTGTTGTCCTAACGGAGAAAATGAATCAAAGATTGGGTCATGATAATGTTGGCTTATTGGATCTCTAAAACTACTTAAGGGATCCCGCATCTGCTCTCTTATAGGGTCATTTGCTGGACGTGAAACAGCTGAATTTGCAATAGAATCAACTATATGATTGGCTACCGCTGTCATTGCGATTTTGGGAGCCTCCTCTACAGTCCTTTTAGCCGCAATCCCTAAACGTCTTGCGGTAAAAGCTCCTACATTTCTGAAGCCATTACCAACGTTTTGCATAAATGACTTAAATTTTTCTGTAGTTTTTTTTATAAAACTAGTATCAGGACCACGAGGAAAACTTTTTCTTTCAAAGTGACTCCCTTTGGAATTATCGCTTATAGAATCAGTTTTTTTTCCGTCACCCGAACTAGAACTAGAAGAGCTATCTTCTAGCTCTGTCTTTGATCTTTTAAACCGATCAGAAACATACTCTTTACCTTCTCTGGAGTGCTTGTGATCAGCAACCTGGTCCTGCACATTTATATCAGGTTTTGGAGCATCAACACCAACATCAGACTGACCTTCTTTTTTTTCTTCTTTCAAATCAAGTCTCTCTCTACCCCCACCCATATTTCCGTCTCGAGAAGAAGAAGAAGTATTTCTTGCCCTTTGATTTCTACCCTCACGATTAAAGTCACTCTTTTCTCTTGGATGCTTGCGCTCTTGACGCTCTCTCATAGCATTTTTAGCACCAATCTCAGCCTTTCTTCTTCTTTCTTCAAAGAAATCTTCTTTTTCTTTTTCTAATCTTATTTGCCCTTGTTTCTCTTTTTCTTCTTCATCCCATTTTATTCTCTTTTCTTCTCGTAAAGATTCTTTTTTTT
>Ga0075121_1000654_pt1 | contig 23568 bp, 11 predicted proteins | sample AntAceMetag02UKG_FD_69793 | JGI IMG/M metagenome (GOLD analysis project Ga0075121, IMG submission 69793) | Saline lake microbial communities from Ace Lake, Antarctica - Antarctic Ace Lake Metagenome 02UKG | ecosystem: Environmental > Aquatic > Non-marine Saline and Alkaline > Saline | place... | reverse complement strand
GTTTGAAGGAATGCCCCGATTCGAGGGGATTGAGACTTGTAACCTCCCTTTAGTGTTGATAGTTCTAATTTGGTTTGAAGGAATGCCCCGATTCGAGGGGATTGAGACTTCTGCTCCGCCGGTATCGCGTGTCGCCCCTGTTTTCGGTTTGAAGGAATGCCCCGATTCGAGGGGATTGAGACCAGTGTTTCATGCTTACTATAAGATTTTTCATTTAGTTTGAAGGAATGCCCCGATTCGAGGGGATTGAGACTCAACTCTCGTCAGACAACTTCGAGAGTTTAAATTTTGGTTTGAAGGAATGCCCCGATTCGAGGGGATTGAGACCATTTTAATCCTTTCAATTTTCGGGGTTCGGGGTGGGTTTGAAGGAATGCCCCGATTCGAGGGGATTGAGACTTATAATGAATTCCGAAAGCATCAGCAATTTTCATGTTTGAAGGAATGCCCCGATTCGAGGGGATTGAGACTCAATACCGTGATACAGGCAATTTCCGCATGTTTCGGTTTGAAGGAAAGCCCCGATTCGAGGGGATTGAGACTAAAATGTGCCGTTTTTATGTCTATGTAGGTTCATGTTTGAAGGAAAGCCCCGATTCGAGGGGATTGAGACTAGTCAAGAGCCCAATGAAAATCTCCATCTTTTTGAGCTCGGTTTGAAGGAAAGCCCCGATTCGAGGGGATTGAGACTTCATAATTTTCTCCTTTTTGAGATGGGTGAAGTTACCCGCTAATGATTTCGTCAGTGAAATGGATATCAGGTCTACTATTGACCTACGTTAGATAAAGATTGCCTCGATATTCATCATTCATCATTGTTTTGTATCCCTTCACCATTCCGAATTCATCACCCCCTTTATCCCCTAATCTTCCCAATATCCATTTTTTTGCCTGTCAAAGGACAAGAGCAGCTTATTGAACCGGGGTGCCCTCCGAACGTCAGTTTTTTTGCGCCTTCAGCGCCTTTGCGTGAGGCCGGTTTTCCGGCATTTGACCTCTGAATTTCAACTTATTTCCTGCCTGTTTTTGAAAAATCCGCGTTTGATGCCGTAGTGATATATAGAAGAGAAAAAAATATCGGATAAGGAGGCACTCTATGACTTCTGTAAAAAAAATGGTTCAATTGTCGGACAACAATTCTGAAAAAGTCGCCCCGAAGATCATCAGGGAGGATGAGTTCTTAAGCGGGAAAGATTTGAACGGGGTATTACAGGCCGCGGCTGTGCGAAGCCGTAAAAATATCCTGGCGGAGATTGGAGATCTTTTCCGGGAGAAAAAATGGGACGATATGCTTGCCATTTTCTATCCGGTAACGGAAAAGTGTCCTGAACTGACAGCGTCAAAAATGGATACCCCGATCAGGGAAAAATTGGGATTTGCCCTGGGGCAATTATCCCGGTTCGACGAAGCCATTGCAGAATTGACGATCTGCGTTCAAAGGCAGCCGGAAAATTTTTATCCAATCAATTCTCTGGCATATACTGCCTACAACTCCCTGTATTCAGCCAAAAATAAGGAGATTTTCCTGAGCGGCAAACCGCGTGTGGAAAGAGTTGAAATGGCCCACCGGTTTTTTAAGGCGGCCCAGCGGCTGCGACCCGGCGGTATTACCAACTATTATCGCGAGGGAATGCTTTTCAAACAGCTTGAAGACAAACCCCGCAAGGCGTTACCCCTTTTTCGCCGGGCCGTTGAGAACTGGGAGCGCCTGGATGCAGACGAGCAGGAGACGAGACACCAGGAGCGTAAGAACTACATCAAAAGTTTGTACCAGCTGGCCAGTGTACTGCTATCTGAAAATCAGGCCGGGCAGGCCCTGAAATACATCAAACGCTGCCTGGCCGAAGATGAAACAAGCAATCATTTGTCCCTGGTGTATAAGTATTTTGCCCTGGGTAAGGTTCTCTTTGCCATGAATCTGTTTGACAAAGCGCGTGATGCCCTTCTGTTTGCGGGCCAGGCAACGAAAAACGGCCCTGCGGATTTTGTCCAGGAACTGCTGGCCCGCACCTTTCTGGCTCTGGGTAATCCGGGCAAAGCCCTGGGGATTATCGGGCGGATTCCTGAAAAAAGACGGCGGCCCTATATTGCCTGGACAGAGGCGGATATCCGCTGTCAGCTTCAGGATTTCAAGGGGGCCGCAGGGGTTCTGGTAAACAGCAGTGAAAAAGACCACCGGTCCCGGCATAAATCCCTGATCCGGCTGGCCAAAATTGCCTACCTGTACCAGGATTATCCACAGACAATGCAGTACGCTGCCCAGGCATCCGCCTTTGTTGAGCAGAAATGGGGAAATCTGTATGGCGATGGTCTTTTCTGGCAGGCCCTGGGGGCCTTTCGACATGGCGATATACCGCAGGCTCGGCAAAAGGTACAGGAACTGGAAAAATTTCAGCCCGGATATCCCAAACTGAATGTTCTGATTCGGAAAATTGACCGGACTTAAAAAACAGGAGGCGGAAATGGCGGCGTTTGCAAAAGCCAAACATGCGGCAGAGGGACGGGGAAAAAAGGTGGATGTAAGCCTTTTGATAAAAAGCGTCCGGCAGAATATCCTTGACAACCAGGACATGGATCGCTGCAGCCTAATTTTTAAACAGGACCGGTTATGGCTGGAAATGGAGCCGGACCAGCAGCTTGCCTGGGCCGGCCTGGCCCAGATGGGCGGAAGTTTAGACGTTGCCGAACGTATTTTGGCGCATATCAACCAAACCCGTCCTGACATGATGCAGGCATGGGAGGATCGCCTTTACCTGCTTTCCTTCCTGAACAATAACCGGGAAATGGCCCGGGTCCTGGCCCTGGCCAAAAATTATATCAAGGAAAAGGATTGGCGGCGATGGGGTGCGCTGGTTCAATCCGGCATCACGAAAGGGGCCGAAGAAGACGTTCAGGCCGCTGCCGGGCCGTTTGAAACGCTGCGGAAAAAGGAAAATGCCGCAATGCGGTTTATGGATCTGTTCCGCGGACGCGAAGACTGTTTTGCCCGCCAGTGGGCCGATAAAAAAGAAGATCGACAGGGGTATGTGCCTGTGCGACGGGCCTTGAACCGGGAGGATATCGAGGATCATTTCAGGGGCTTAAAAACCTATGGAATATACCTGCTGCAGGCCGATTCAAACATTAAAACAGCCGTAATCGATATTGATCTGCGGCGCAATTATCGCGGGCGTGCTTTAAAGGCGGATGTCAGAAACCGGATCAGCCGTGAACGGACCTGGCTTTTGACACGGATCAGGGAATTGTCTGATACTGCCGGCTTTTCTCCCCTGGTGGAATTCAGTGGTTCCAAGGGGTATCATATCTGGTATTTTTTCAAGGAACCCACGGCGCCTGGTCGAATCCGGCCGATCCTGCAGCGGATCACGGATGAGGTGGCCCCGGATCTGTCAGCGTTTGGTCTGGAGGTTTTTCCCAAACAGGATCACCTCAAGGGCAAGGGATTCGGCAATCTTGTAAAGCTGCCACTGGGTGTTCACCGGCTCTCGGGCAAAAAATCTTATTTTCTGGAATGCCCGGAGCGCAGCAATCAGGCCCAGTTAGCCTTTTTGCAGACCGCCCGGTACAGTGATCTTTCCCGGATTGAAATGGCCGATAAGCAGGAACAGAAAAAAAAAGTCTTTGTTCATCCCCGATTCAGGCAGTGGGCCGGGGATTATCCCGAGCTTAACGCGCTCCAGGGAAAATGCCCGCCCCTTGGCCAGATCATTGCCGCCTGCTTCAGCCGGGCTGCTTTGTCGGTCCGGGAGGAGAAGATTATCCTCCAGACCATTGGATTCTTGCCGCGCCGCAAAACCCTGCTGCACTACCTGTTTTCCCAGACCAGCGAATATAACCCGCACCTGGTGGATTTTAAAATCAGCCGGTTGCGGGGCACGCCTTTAGGATGCAACCGAATTCATACCCTGATGGGGTTTGCGGGTGATTTCTGCCGGTTTGACAAGAAGTACCATTACCCGCATCCGCTTCTGCATCTTGATCAGTGGCAACCGGACATGCATTGCCCGTCCGGGAAAATAGAAAACCTGAAAGCTGCCATGGAAAACTTGCACCTGGCCGTAGATATGATACAGCGGTTTGTGAGTAGAAAGGTAGGAGGCTGAAGGTAGAAGAGCTCGAAGTTCAATATCGTAGGGTGGGCTGTGCCCACCAACAGGCAAAATACCTTGTTCACCATTCTTTTTAGCGGGGTTTTATCCATGGAAACAATTTATGTCATGGAAACAGGCGCCTATCTGCGGCGGGAAGGAAACGCCATCCGGATCATGAAGGGGCACCGGCAGGTGGACCGGATTCCGGCCCAGGGGTTGAAAAAACTGATCCTGGTGGGGTATGTTTCCCTGAGCAGCGGTGTGCTTGATTTTTTGATTAAAAATCGGGTGGAAACTGTTTTTATGACCCCCTCCGGTCGGTTCAGGGCAAGGCTTATGCCGGATGAGCACAGGCATGTGGCTTTGCGGCGATCCCAGTATATCAAGCTGGATCGTCCGGAATTCGCCCTGCAGGCGGCCCGGTCTATTGTCGGCGGGAAACTGGCCAACATGACCCGAATGCTTCTGAAAAGAGGGCGCCAGTACAAAGAAGAGGGTCTGCTCAAGGCTGCGGCCCGGCTCAGGAGTATTGAAATAAATCTGGCACAGACAACCAACATGGATATGCTCAGGGGAATGGAAGGCCTTTCCGCAAGGATTTATTTCAGTGTTTTTCCCCTGCTGATCCGCAATTCTGATTTTATATTCAAGGGCCGCAACCGGAGACCTCCCCGTGATCCGGTCAATGCTTTGCTCTCCTTTATTTACACATTGCTCACCAACGAAGTCCTTTCCGCCATAAAGGCATGGGGCCTGGATCCCTACATGGGGTCTTTGCATGAGATCAGCTATGGCAGGCCGTCACTGGCCTGTGATCTGGTGGAAGAATACCGGGCCTTTTTGGGAGATCGGTTTGTACTGGGGCTGATCAACCGCAAGGTAATCCGGGCCGATGATTTTGTTTTTCGTCCGAATGCACCCTCTTCGTACCGGGATGAAGAAGAGATGAAAAGCCGCAGGCCGGTGCTGATGAAACCTGCCGTCGGCAGAACATTTATCAATGCCTATGAAGCCATGATGGCACGTACGATTCACTGCCCTGAACCGGATAAAAAACTTAGTTACAGGAGACTGATTCTGCATCAGGTCCGCTCGTTCGGCAAATACCTGACGGATGACGAGCCCTACATGCCTTTCAAGTGGGAGGGATGATATGTTTTTCCTGGTATGCTTTGATATTGTGGAAGACAAGCTCCGGTACCGGACCGTGAAGATCCTCCAGGACTACGGGTACCGGGTACAGAAGTCGGTATTTGAGTGCACGGGCATGACTGAAGAAAAATATCTTAAAATGAAGCATCGCCTGGAAGACTGCATCGACAATACCCAGGACACGGTGCGTTATTATTTCCTGTGCCGGGGCTGCGTGCAAAGGATTGAATATTCGGGCATCGGTGATCCTCCGCTGGGCGGTGAGTTCCGGGTGATATAAGAAAAATGGATAAGGCCCGGCGGATCTTCCGCCATGATTTCAAATAAAATTTTCATCATATGGCAACAAGAAAAAAGCGACGGTATTTTTGACGGTATTTTTTAAAAATCAAATCGGAGATCTCCTTATTTTATAAGGCTTGCGACCCGTAATTAAATGGAGATGCTCTCCATACCGGTATCTGTTGAAAATGAAAAATGAATTCACCACCTATCCATCTCATACCTTTTTTCTTATCATTTTCCATTTATGTTTCAGTATGTATGCTTTGTTACAGCATTATCGATATCATCGGACGAAAAAATTCGATTGGTTCAGATGCCGGCCAATAAGACAGCCTCCTCAAGCAGGTTTTTATATCTATTGGTTTAGATTTGAGGTAAGCCCCCCAATAACTCATACCGACTCTTCTTTTCTTGGCTTCCGTTCTCCAAATACAGTCTTCCCGGGTTTATAAGAAATTTCGGGTGTCATAGACGATATTTCTCAAATCGCCGGCCTTTAATCTTCGGCCTTCAATTTACTGTTTTTCCGATTCTTCGATATATTTTTTTACGGTGCGGCGGTCGAGTCGGGTGCGGCGGGCCACCTCTTCAAAAGTGCCGTGGCGCTGATAGAGCAGACGGCAATACCCGGAAACCAGTTTCTGAGCGTCCAGATTTCCGGTTTTGATGCCCCGGGTAAGAGATGATTCCAGGTCCGGCGCTGCTGATTTTTGATCACCTGCGTAGCTGCGTTTGAGCAGGACGCTGCGGACGCACTGCTCCAGCTCCCTGACATTCCCGGGCCAGGGGTAATTCGTGCCCAGATTTTTATCGATGACGTCCTTGACCATTTCCACCAGTTCAGGCGAGGGCCGGCCCACCATTCTCTGAACCGTATGGGCCAGAAGGTCGTCAAGTTCACGGCTCTCCTCCCGTATCCGGTCGCGAAGCGGCGGTACGGTGATCTGATCCGAGCACAGCCGGTAATAAAAATCGTCCCTGAAAACACCTTTGTCGCGAATATCTTCGATGGAACGGTTGGTGGCGGCAACCACCCGGCCTTGAAAGCGCCCCTGTTCGTGGCTGCCCATCGGCGTAAATGTTCTATCCTGCAAAACCTGCAGCAATTTTATCTGGATCGGTATGGAAATATCCCCGATTTCATCCAGCAGGATGGCCCCATAGGGGCTGCACCGATCAAAAATACCCTTAAAATCCTTGACGGCACCGGTAAAGGCGCCTTTTTTATGCCCAAACAGTTCCGACTCGATGAGTGTTTCCGGAAACTGCGCAAAGTTCAGGGCGCTGAAAGAGCGTGTAAAGCTTTCAATAAAGCATTTTTTTCTTTCATTAAACGGAATAAAGCCTGATCGGCCCATGGCCATGGCTGCGGTGCCCTTGCCGGTACCGGTTTCACCCAGCAAAAGGGTTGAGAAATCTTCCAGGCGGTTCCACAGATAGCGGTTGTACAGATCGAGATTATGGGTAAAAACGTTGTCCCACAGGTTGCGCCGCAGATTTTTCATGATTTTACTCTTACCGATGAGGCTGCGTCCGATAAAGAAAAACGCCCGCCGCAGTTGATATCCCAGGGCAAAATAGCGCTGGCTGTCAGGGACGCTGAATCCGCGTTTTCTAAGCAGAACCAGGGCTTCGACGGCAAAAACGACCTTGACCGGTGTGTCGCCGGCCTGAATCTGATTTTCAATCATGCGATCAAATTTATGCCGGAAGTGGTAGAAGAATTCAAACAGAAAGGCGGCTTCGATGAGGATGCGGTCCCGGCCGGAGAAAAGGTTGATATCGGCGCGGCCCTCTTTCTCAAGTTCATGGATACGGCGATTGACTTCGTTTACGGTTTTATCGATGTGTTGGGACTTGGACACACCCGGAAAAAATCCGGATATCTGCAAATCCATATCGATCCGTTTGCGGCTGAACGGATTGGTCAGGCTGGCTTCGCGCACAATGCTTAAAAATTTCCGCTCTTCTGCGGTGAGACTGTTTTTTTTCTGCATTTTTTATCTACCCCGATAAAACTGTTTGTAACTGCCGCGGTTTGAATCTACATGCCGCCCCTGTGCATGGAATGTAAAGGATATGCACAAGGCATGTTGATATTTTGTTTCTATCACAGAGTGCCCAGAAAAGTAAGAATTTATTTTAATTTAAACAAATCAATTGGTTGAGTACTGGTCTATGAGATGGCATGCCATTTGCAATATTTACACGAAACGTACAATTACGAAACATTTCATTTTTCAGGAGAATTATAATGATTAAACGTCTTTTGGATTCAAGACTGCCGCTGATGGTTTACAGCCCTTACCGGGTATTTGATATTGAGTATTACCGGAAAATTTTCGCTGCCGGTGCCCTGCCCATGTTCGATGCCGAATTTATGACGGATGCCGAAATTGAAAAAAACCTGGAAAAACTGGCCGCAGAAAAAATTCTGTTTGGCCTGCGGCTCTCCATTGACCGCGAAAATATTCAAAAACGGTTGAAGGAGCAGCATATCGGCAATCTGGATGCGATTGTATTTTGTTATCAACGCAGTACAGAGCTTTCCGCCTTTGATTTCGATAACCGGAATTACAAATTTTTGATCGAGAGCACGGATATCAATATCACTGCCGATCTGGATAGAATTGGTCCCCACGGACTGATCCTGAAGGGCAACGAAGCCCCCGGCAAGGTATCCGGATACACATCTTTTGTCCTCATGCAGTGGTATCTGGAAAACAGTGACTTTCCGATTTTTATCCATGGAGGGGTGGGCTGGCATACGGCCCCGGGCATGTTTGCCGCGGGCGTCAGCGGTGTTGTTCTGGACGATCAGCTTTATCTGTCTCAGGAGGCACCCCTGTCCGACGGTTTCAGGGACGTCATCGCCCATATGGAGGGAAACGATTCGGTTATCATCGGCCAGACGCTGAATACCCGGTATCGCTTTTTCTCCAAACTGGGCACGAAAATCGTCAAAACCCTCAAGGAGCGGGAAATCTTTCTGGCAGGCGACAAAAATTCGGATGTAATGCTTTATGATGATATCCGCACCCATATCACCGCCCTTGACACGGAGGAAAAAACACCTCTGCAAAGTCTGTTCTACCTTGGCCAGGATGCGGTTTTTGCCCGCTATTTTGTCCGGGAGTCACAAAATCTGGCGGATATCATTCGTGCTTTTTTCAAGAATATCGATCATGCCCTGGCAAAAATTGATGCGCATGATCCCATGACCCCCGATTCGGCCCTGGCAAAGCAGCACGGTACCCTGTATCCGATCATTCAGGGCCCCATGGCCAATGTCAGTGATACGCCTGAATTTGCTCAGAAAATACTGGAAAACGGGGGGCTTCCTTTTCTGGCTCTGGCCAGCCTGCCTGTTGACCTGGCTGAAAAGATTCTTGCCGGAGGCAAGGAAAAACTGTCCTGTTTCGGGGCCGGGCTGATTGGTATTGAAACTTTTAATCAGACCATTGATCAGCACCTGGAACTGGTCAAAAAGCATAAAGTCCCCTTTGCCCTGTTTGCCGGCGGAATTCCGTCCCAGATCAAGGAACTGGAAGCTGCCGGCACCAAAGCCTACCTGCATACGCCTTCGGTCATGATGCTGGAAAATGCCATTGCAAACGGGTGCCGTCGTTTTATATTCGAGGGTGGTGAAGCCGGCGGACATGTGGGTGATTTGACCAGTCTGGTGCTCTGGGAAGCGGCCCTTGAAAAAGTGACGCACCTGCCCGAATCCCAACTGGAACAGATGAGTTTCGTGTTTGCCGGGGGAATCGGAACCAGGCACGCCTCCTGCTTTATATCCGGCATCGCATCCATACTGGCCGGTCTGGGGGCAAAAATCGGTATCCAGGTGGGCAGTTCTTATCTGTTTACCCGGGAGATCGTGGATACCGGTGCCATCAAAAAGCTCTACCAGGATGTGATCTGCAAGGCCGGCGAAACAATTTTACTGGGCAATACGGTGGGACTGATTTCCAGAACCGTGGCCACCCCGTTCACGAAAAAAATGAGCGCCGGCGAGCATCAGCGGTTGCGGGAACAGATGCCCCTGGCCGAGCGGAAAAAAGCGTTTGAAAAGGAAAATATCGGCTCGCTCCTCATCGGCGCCAAGGCATTTTGTCCGGATTTTGAAAAAATGAGCCAGGGCAGTGAGGTCTGCTTTGCCTATTTTGATGAAGAGGAGCAGTATGCCAGGGGAAATTTCATGGTGGGTGACAGCCTGGCCTTTGACGCCGCGCCGGTGACGATTGCCGATATTCACCATCGTTATTTCGATGAAAAGCAGGTTCTGCTGCAAAACCTGAACGCCCTCGAGATTTTTTCAGGCCGGGAAAACCGGATCAATGATGAGATTGCGATTATCGGAATGGGCTGTATCTACCCGGATGCCGGGAATACGGAGGCATTCTGGGAGAATATTGTTTCCAAAAAATACTCCATCGGTCCCATGCCGGCCAATCGGCTTAATCCGGACCTTTATTTTGATACGGATAAAAATGCGGAAGACAAGACCTATACAAACCTGGCCGGGTTTGTAGCCGATTTCAACTTTGATTACCACCGTTTTGGCTATACCCGCGAAAAAGCGGACAAAATTTCCAGAAGCCAGAAGATGGTGCTCGATGCCGCCTTTCAGGCGGTGAAGGATGCCGGTTACCTGGACGAAAATTCAAACCTGCGCCCGGATTTTCAATCTTCTACAGGGGTTATCGTGGCCACTTGTCTGGGAAACGAGCTGAGCAATGATCTGCATTTGAAATATTATTATCCGGAAATCAGGTTTTATCTGGACCAGATCGAAGATTTTCAGTCTCTTGAGCCGGGTGACCAAAAACGGCTGCTTACGGAACTTAAAACAGGCCTGGCCAACGGCCATGGTTATCAGCCGGTTCATGGCTCGGTTTTGAATATCGAGGCATCCAGGATCGCCCACCATATGGGTATCACGGGCATCAATTTTGTTGTCGACGCCGCCTGTGCCACCTCTTTTGCCGCCATCGACTGTGCGGCAAGGGAACTGCTTTCCGGTTCCCATGATATGATGATCGTGGGCGGTGTCAATACCAATTTGACACCTGAATCCTTTGTGGGGTTTTCCAAAATGGGGACTCTTTCCGCCAATGGTTCTTTCCCGTTTGATGAAAGGGCCGACGGATTTATTCTGGGCGAGGGGGCCGGTGTTGTCGTGTTAAAGCGCATGAAGGATGCCCTGGGCGATAATGATCGCATATACGGCGTACTCAAGGGCATGGGGTCGAGTTCGGACGGCAAGGGAAAGGCCATTGCCGCGCCCAGTCACAAGGGACAGGCCGTGGCTTTTAAGCGCTGTTTTGAAAATATCAAAACCGATGTCCGGATGGAGGACATTGATTATGTCGAAGCCCATGGTACCGCCACCACGATCGGTGACAGGGTTGAGCTGGAAACCTTGAAAAGTGTTTATGGCAACCACACGCCCATGGGCATCAGTTCGGTAAAATCCCAGATCGGGCATCTGCTGGGCGGCGCCGGTATGGCCGGAGTGATCAAGGTCCTGCTGGCACTTAACCATAAAACCCTGCCGCCCAATGGTGCGTATGGAAAATCGGCCGACCGTCTCGAAATCGAGAACAGCAGCCTTTACATTATCAAGGATGCGGCCGATTGGAAAAGATCGGACGATAAACCCCGACGGGCCGGGATCAGTTCTTACGGATTCGGCGGTATTAATTATCACTGTGTGATGGAGGAATTTACCCCTGCTTATCAGCCCCTGACCAGGGAAATTTTCAAGGACCCGGACTATGATTTCAACGACGACAGGATCGTAATTGCCGGTCTTGGGGTTGTGCTGCCCGGAGCAAGAAATGTAGAGGAGTTCTGGGGGCGTCTCATGGATGGAAAATCCGTGGTTTCGCAGATTCCTGAATCCCGTTTTCATAACCGGTATTATGCAAAAGAGGATGATCCCGATTATACGATTCCCATGGTAAAGGCGGGAATGGTGGAAGATTACCGGTTTAACAATGTAAAATACAAGATACCGCCCATGACCGCCCAATCGGTTGACCGGTCCCAGTTGTTTGCACTGGATGCCGCCAGCCAGGCCATTGATCAGGCCAATCTGGGGCCGCAGTTGACCTTCGGCAATAAAACGGCGGTGATTCTGGGCACCATAAGCGGTGAAAGATATGTTGAGAATGTCATGCGTACCCGGATTCCGTTTGTGGAAAAGGTGTTGACGGCCATAGAGGGAATTGACGGCAAAACAGTGGCGAATATAAGCCGGCAACTGGCGGATCGGTTAAAGCATCGGTATCTTAAAACCACCGAAGACACCATTCCCGGCCTGTTGTCCAACATTGTCAGTGCCAGGATCAGTAAATATTTTGGATGTAACGGAGCCAATTTTGTGGTGGATGCCTCCTGTGCATCTTCCACCATTGCCATTGATCTGGCCGTAAAAGGGTTGAAATCAAAGGATTATGAATATGTGATTACCGGCGGGGCGGATGCCAATCTGTATCCCGCTGTGATGCTGGCATTTAAGCGCTTGAGCCTGCTGGCCAATGGTGAAAGCCGGTTCTTTGACAACGACTCAGACGGCTACATCATGGGTGAGGGGGCTGCGGTGCAGGTCCTGACCACCTATAAAAATGCCGTTAAAAACAACATGCCGATTTTAGGAGAAATAAACGGCATAGCCTTTACGTCCAGCGTGCCCGGTCATCTGCTGGCACCTTCGGAAAGGGCATATAAAGAGGCCATGGGGAGATGCTATAACAAGATTCCGGTCAATAAAAACCAGGTGGCTCACCTGGATGTATTCGGTGTGTCCAATGCCTTTTTAGATGCCATGGAAAAGCAGGCGATTGAAGCTACCTTCAGAGATAAGATCTATTTTGGCAACATCAAACCCGAATTCGGCTATTTCAAGGCGGCCAACCCGGCCGTGGTGCTGACCAAACTGATGCTGATGAACAGTCGCAAGACCCTGCTGCCCAACAACAGCTATCGGGACAAGACATCCCTGGTGACCAAAGACTCCGTGCTGACACCCGCAGGCAGTATTGTGGACGCGGGAAGCCGACACGGTCTGCATTTTGCCGCGAATGTCAACGGCATCGGAGGCATTCATGGCCATATGGTGGTGGCTACCCTGCCTGACCACCTCATGGCCGGGCAGATACAGCTCAATGTTGCTGAGACCGTGGCCCCGGTTCAACAAAAACGTATTGAAAAAACAGATACACCCGCATTTATCCAAAGAGCCGCGCAACCGCTTGCACCCCCGGCACACCCCGCCCTCTCCACTGGAGCCAATATCGGCGTGGTGAAAAACAGGGGAATTGTGGCGCTGCTTTCCGGCCAGGGAGCCCAGCACGGCGGCATGATGGCGAACCTGTACGCAAGCGAAGCAACTGTCCGCAGCATCATGGAGCAGGGGGAATCCATCTTTCGCCAAAAGCGTGGGTATTCGCTGCTGGATATCATGTTTGGCGACAACAGCAGTCTTAACCTGACGGAAAATACCCAGCCGGCGATTTTTCTCTCTTCGGCAGCTATTTTTCAATCTTTACATGAAAAAGGGTTTGAGCCGGATGCGTATATCGGCCACAGTGTGGGGGAATACACGGCCCTGTTTTGTGCCGGCATGCTTGGTTTTGATGAGGCCATGAAGCTGGTCATCAAACGAGCGGATCTCATGATGGCGGCGGCCCTCCGGTTTCCGGGCAAAATCATGGTTGTGTTTCGCAAGGCCTCTGACGTGGCCGATCTTATCGTTGAATCGGGCATCCGGGAAACCTATGTGACCAATAAAAACAGTGAGCAGCAGACAGCCGTTTCCGGCAGGACTGAAAATATCGAAGCATTCTGTCTGTTTTTAAAACAAAAGGGCATTTTATTTAAAAAGCTGGCGCTTTCCGGGGCCTTTCATACACCGCTGTTCGGTGAAACAGCCCGGCAACTGGGAGAATATCTGGGAAATGTGCCCTTTGCGCCGGCCGATTATACCCGGGTGATTTCCAATGTTACGGCCCGGCCCTATCCCCAGAATGAACAGGCCGTCAAGGAACTTCTGGTTAGCCAGATCGTCTCGCCGGTGGAGTTTATCAGATCCGTGGAAGGGGTATATGCCCGGAATTTGACCGATTTTATTGAAATCGGGCCGGGAAAACTGCTGGTCAATCTACTCAAAAATATATCCATCGGTGCGCATCACTGTCTGGCGGCCGTGGAACCCAAACTGGGGCAGGAGGCATCCTTAACGCGACTGATCGAGTATCTGGTGGATCAAAAGCGGCTGCCCATGTTCGAAAAGCCTGAATCGGCATTTAAAAAATCGCCAGTCCCGGCCCTGAAAACAAGTGCGGGGCAGGAAGGAACCGATTCTGTGGATGATGCTGAATTTGACGCCTTTGTTCAGGAAAATGATGCTTCTCTGAAAAAGTTGATGTATCGCGAGTTTTTAAAAAGAAAACGTGACAAAAATCTGCAGGCCATTGAAAAATTTAATTTCAATACCGGACGGATCGTCGTTTCCGGCGTATCCGTGGGCCTGCCCGGCACCGGCAACCGGGTCTTTAACGATGATAATTTTGATCGGATTCTGGCCGGCAATAATTTTATCGAACCGTTGAGCACTTCGGAAAAAGAAAAGATTCTCGACATGAATATCACCCGGGTTTTCAAGGAGCCTGACGGCAATGCCCGGCTGCTCAATATCACATCCACCAAGGATGTGATTCAACTGGCCGGAAAGCTTGGCTATTTTGATCTCAAGACCGAATACGGAATCGATTATAATTATGATGTTACGATTTCGCTGGCCATTGCCGCCGGCATCGAAGCGCTCAAGGATGCCCGGATTCCGCTGGTGCAGCAGTATCGGCAGACATCCCACGGCAGCCGGATACCCGATGGGTTTGCCCTTCCCACGGATATGCAGCACACCACCGGTATTATCCTGACCTCTCTTTTTCCCGGGTTTGAGACGTTGATTACCAAGATGAACAATTATTATTACAACAAATTTTATGTCAAACCCTACAAAGAACTGGAAAGCATCTACTATCATTTGATGGCGGAAGTCACGGACGAGACGACCAAGGAACAGGTAACCGACTGGTTTTTCAAAATTAAGGAGAGACGAAAAAAATACGGTAAGTACAAGTTTGACCGCAATCTCCTGTATGACATCATACCCCTGGGATCGGCCCATTTTGCCCAGTTGATCAAGGCCAAGGGACCCAATATTCAGATGAGCGGGGCCTGTGCCTCCACGACCCAGGCCGTGGGTGTGGCGGAAGACTGGATTCGTACGGGGCGCTGTGAGAGGGTGATTATCATCGGCGGTGAAGCGGCAACATCTGAAGTTCAGAGCCCCTGGATCGCGTCCGGGTTTCTGGCCCTGGGCGCGGCTTCGGTCAAGGACGTGGTCGCTGATGCGGCCAAACCCTTTGATGCAGACCGAAACGGCACGATCCTGGGCAGCGGGGCCGTGTCGCTGGTGATCGAACGGGAAGAGAGTGTTCAAGAAAGAGGGTTGAACGGACAGGCGGAAATCCTGGGGACTTATATCGGCAACAGCGCCTTTCATGCCACCCGTATCGATGTTACCCATCTCAGCGGCGCGATGCAGCGATTTATGACAGGCATGGAAAAACGCCATGGCATGCAGCGAAAAGAGATTGCCGGATCCATGGTTTTCATGTCCCATGAAACCTTTACCCCGGCGCGCGGCGGAAGTGCGGACGCCGAAATAACCGCCTTGAAAAATACCTTTGCCGATGACAGCCCAAAGATCACCATCGCCAATACCAAAGGGTTTACCGGCCATACCCTGGGGGCCGCCATAGAAGATGCCGTTCTGGTAAAGGCCCTGCAGAAGGGCCGGGTGCCGCCCATTGCCAATCTGAAAAAAGTGCCTCCCGAGTTTGCAGACTTGAAACTGTTCCATTCAAATAAGGGAGACTTTCGTTTCGGATTGCATTTTTCGGCGGGTTTCGGATCCCATTTTGCCTTTTTGTTTATACAAAGAATCGCTGAAAACGGGATTGAAAATAATGCAACCTATACCCGCTGGCTGCAAAGGATATCCGGCTATGCCAATCCCATGCCGGTATTGCACAACAATACGCTGTATGTGAGCAAAAGCCCGGATGAGAAGGAAACATCGCCGGCTGTAGCTGCACCGGAAAAGAAAAAACAACCTTTGCCCCGACCGAAGGCGGCCACCGGGAAAATTTCTGAAAATTCCGGGACTGCGCAGAAAACCGTTGAATCACCGATAAAAAGCATACGGGATATAATCGCCAAACAAACCGGGTACACCGAGGATATGCTGGATGCCGATCTGGATCTGGAAGCCGACCTTGGCATCGACACGGTCAAGCAGGTGGAGGTGTTCGGGAAAATATCGGCCCATTTTGCTCTGCCGGTTCCCGAGGATCTCAAGTTAAGTGATCTGAACACCATTGCCCGGCTGGCAGACTATATTGCCGCTGAAACCGGAAGCAACGCAACTGAGCCGGATCATGCGGAAAGCGCCGTTGAAGAGCAAAGAGACGAAGATGCAGTAAGCGTTTTGTCCATCATTCGGGGTATAATCGCCAAACAAACCGGGTACACCGAGGATATGCTGGATGCCGATCTGGATCTGGAAGCCGACCTTGGCATCGACACGGTCAAGCAGGTGGAGGTATTCGGGAAAATATCGGCCTATTTTAAACTGCCGGTTCCTGAGGATCTCAAGTTGAGTGATCTGAATACCATTGCCCTCCTGGCAGATTATATTGCGGCTGAAACCGGGACTGAGGGAACCGAGGCGGGTCAAACAGAAAATGCCGGTGGAAAGGATGCGCAAACGGTGACATTGCCGAAAAGCGTTCCGGAAAAGGACCCGGCTGTTTCAGATTCAGGGGTGCGCCGTTATGTTGTTCAGGCGAATGCGGTTTCTCTGTCTGAAGATCAGGAAAATATATTCAGGGATCACACCTTTCTCATCACGCCGGATCGTTTCGGGTTTGCCGATGCGGTCAGCCGCAGGATCAAATCTTTTTCCGGGCACGTTCTGACCATGGGCGGTGAAGCGTCGGCGGATATCCGGGTTGATCTTTCCGATGTAAAGAGTGTGGAAGAAAAACTGAAGGCTCTTGGGGCCGGACACCCTGAAATCACAGGGCTTATTCATCTGCACCCCTTGAACGCATACTTTGATGACGGTCCAACGGATATCCATGAGATCGATGCATCCGTAAAATCGTTTTTTTTGATGGTCAGGCACCTGCTGCCTCTGCTGGATCGCCCGGGCACCCTGATCTCAACCCTGGCCTTTGAATCGATTGTATTTGCCTATGCGGATTCGCCCGGGAATATCCATCCGGTGTTTGCGGCTCTGGGCGGCATGCTCAAGACCATGAACAAGGAATTGAAAAACACTTTGGTCAAGGCCGTGGATTTTTCCATTCCAGATCCCCTGGAGCAGGTGGAATCGGTTGTCGATCAATATATGGCCGAACTCATGGGCTCTGACCGGCACGTGGAAACCGGTTACAGGAATGATCGGAAATACACCCTGTCCCTGGTAGAGCAGGCGGTCGAACAGGGGCGGAGCACGATCAAAAAGGGGGATACGATCCTGGTCACCGGTGGGGCTCGGGGCATTACTTTCGAGATTTTAAAGGCTCTGGTAACAGAGTATCAGGTGCGTTTGATTATTTTGGGGCGCAGCGACATCAACGCGCTGGATGCGGATTTCAAAAGAGAGGCGGCCGATGAACAGTATATTTTCGGATGTTTGAAAGACCGGATGAAAGGCGCCAAACCGGTGGAAATAAAACGGGCTGTTCAAAAAAATCTGGCGCTCAAGGAGGTCCTTGCCAACATCGCAGCGCTTTCATCGCTGGGAATCGATATCCGGTATCATTGTGTCGATGTGCTTGACACGGAAGCTGTTTTGCGGGTCGTTGACTCGGTTTCGCCCATAGACGGCGTACTTCATGCAGCCGGTGTGGAGGAGAGCCGGTTTATCGGAAAAAAATCGCTGGATTCTTTTAACCGGGTTTTTGACACCAAAATTACCGGGGCTCGCAACCTGTTGCAGGCTCTTGACGGTAAAGCGTATCGTTTCTTTTTAACGTTTTCATCCGTGACCGCGAAATTCGGCAATGAAGGCCAGGTGGATTATACCGGGGCCAATGATATGCTGGCCAAGATTTTGCTGCGGGAAAAAAACCTGCATCCGGAAAAAACATATAAGGTTTTTGACTGGACCGCCTGGGATGGTGCCGGCATGGCCACAAAGGAAACCGTTAAAAAAGTCCTGCAGCAAAGGGGACTGGAGTTTTTGCCCCTTGACCGGGGCGTGCAATTTTTCATGGATGAACTGTATGATTCCGGATCGATAGAGGCGGTTTTTACCGGCAGAGACACGGCCCTTGATCCGGACGGTTTGTTCCAGGCTCCCGACCTGCCGGCAATTGAACAGTATCGGCCCTTTATCGAGCAGGTGATGGAAAAAAGCGCAGACCAGGCGCAATATGCCAGGACCCTGGATCTGAAAAGGGACCTTTTTCTGCTGGATCATTCCCGGCTGGATGTGCCGATATTTCTAGGCGCCACCGGCATTGAAGCCATGGCTGAGGCGGCCTCGACCCTGGCGCCAAAAGGCAGTCGTCTGGAATCCATGCATGAATTTTCCATACCTTACGGCATAAAATTGCTCAAGGGCAGGCCAAAGGAGATTTTGATCAAAGCCGTGCAGCAGGTCGGCCATATCCACAGGTTTGCCTGCAACATTTCGTCACAGTTCAAAAATCAGGAAGGCAAGGCCATGGGGGACCCCAAACGCCATTATCAGGGACTCTTCGAGTTTTCCATGCAAAAGCCCGAACAGGTCGAGATCAGGATTCCCAAGTTTACCCCGGTTCAATATGACGGCAATATCCAGGATCTTTTGTACCACCCGTCCCGGCTGTTTATGGACGGGTTGTTCCGGACGGTGGAAGATATTCTCTCTTTTGAACCGCAGGTATTGATTTCCAGGGTGCGCAACAGCAGTCAAAAGCAGTTTTTTGCCGGCGATGCAGCTCCTGATTTTATCACGGATGTGGCAATTGTGGATGCCATGTTTCAGACCGGCGGCATGCTGGAAGTCATGACGACCCATGAAATTGTCTTGCCGGCCCGTATCCGGCGGATGGATTTTTACGGAAAGCTGCAAAAAAACAGGGAGTATATCTGTATTACCCGAAAGACCGATAACGGTCCAAAGGCCAATACCTATCAGCTCGATCTTGTGGATATGGACGGCATGCTTTTAATTCGCATTGAAGATTTTGAAATGGTAAAGGTGGACAAGCTGGCGCCGGAAAACCGGATAACCGATAAAATCAGTTCTCCAGCCCTGAAAAAAGCGTCCTGAGTTGGAGGTTGCCGGATAAGCCGGTGCTGTTGAAAAATGCGTACGCCGCAAATATCAATATCCAAATTTCAAATAAGAGCCAAAGCAAATTGTTTGCTCCCACATAGCCTGGAGCTGTTTGTTGTTTTGATTTTTCCCTGTTTTGAAGTTTGAAATTTTAGTCATTGTGATTTATTTGTTATTTGCTTTTTGGCATAAAAACCCAAAACATAAGATATAAACACCCGACATGGCAGCCGTTTCGAATAGATGAAGGGTTGTAAAAAACAGTTATGCAAAAACAGATGACTTTTCAGGGCCTATGGAACGATGTTTCCATGGGCCCTGGTATACAGATCGGTTTTGTGACGATTGACGATTTTATCAAAACAAACCTTGTCAATGTCCCGGTTGAAAAATATCAGGTGTTAAAGAATATTGTTTTCCAGCCGGATATGTTTCGATACTCCTTTCTCTCCTCTTCCGAAATCAAAACCCTGAATCGTTTCAAAGCGTTGAAAAAGCAGATCGAATGGCTGAGCGGACGGTTTGCGGTAAAAAAACTGGTTTCTTCCGTCGGTTTTGTGCGGAATCATTATTCCGGCATTGTCATTGATTATGAACCGGATGGCGCCCCCTATCTGCCGGAATACCCGGATCTGCCTATCTCCATATCCCATTCGGGAGGCTATGCAGCATGCGCCCTGAGCCGGGACAGCTCCATTAGAATCGGCATCGATATCGAAAAAATAGAACCTTCCGTCATTGAACACATTTTCAAGGTGGCTTTTACGGACCGGGAACAATCAATCCTGAAACGATGTTCCGATGCAGTGGTTTTTGAAAGCTGGACAGCCAAAGAAGCCTATCTGAAGTACATAAAAAAGGGGTTTCATGAGAGCTTGAAACAGGTTGAAGTGATCAACGGCAGGATTTATCACCACCACCGGATTGTGCCGGATGTGGCCCTTTTTTCAGGCCGTGTCAATAATGAATATGCCCTGTCCCTGATTTACCGTGTTGGTAAAAAAACAAATTGCCGTATATCGGCAGCCTGATTTCCGATTATATTTTGCCCTTTGTACGGACGTCCTTGATTTTTTTCCCACCTTGCGGGTACAATCTTTTTTCAAGAGGCTCTAAATCTGCTTTCGATTTTAACGGACTTGTAATTCATGGCCGGTTTGCCCGGATTATTTTGTTCCATGATACTTTGCGCCTGCTGCAATGCCGCCGGAAAGTTTGGTAGTCATAGTGGTTTGTTGACAATTGTGATTAATTTTTTTAATCTGTTCTCGATCGCTTCCATAACGTTGCAAATATCTTTTTGATTATAAATGTATGGGAATTGCCTGTGGAATCATCATGCGGAGCGATCAGCGAAAACGGTTGGTTTAATTTTCAGTATGAAAGGAGATCAAAATGAAGATTCTGATTGGATATACCGGATCAAAAGCAGGAAAGGCGGCTTTGGATCTGGCCGGGGCGCACGCAAAAGCCTTTGGTGCTCAAATTGATGTCGTGTTTTCTTTGAACCGGAAATCCGAAAAGGATTCCAAAAAAATTCATGCGGCGGAACAGGTTCTGGAATATGCGGGAAATTTTTATAAAAAGGCAGGCATTCCGTGTAAGACGGCTCTGTTGATTCGAGGGTTGAGCCATGGGGAGGACCTGATTCAGTACGCAGATGAAAATAACATCGATGAAATCGTTATCGGTGCAAGCCGGTCATCGCTGGTGGGAAAACTGGTTTTTGGTAATACGGCCCAATATGTCATTCTGCATGCGGATTGTCCTGTTATTTTAACCAAGAGCCGACTCTATAACAACATTGAGGTTTCGAGATATATAGCAACCGAAAACACTGACTGAGGGTGAACCGGGGACGCATACATGTCAACCAATAATACACCATCGTATACCGACAGCCACAGCAGGATCGTTGCCGAGGCGCGGCGCAACCGGGAGCAGGAAGAAAAGACTTACAGGGCCAAGGCCCTTAAAATGTACCCTTGGATCTGTGCGCGGTGCGGGCGTGACTTCAGCGGCAAAAAACTTCGGGAACTCACGGTTCACCACAGGGACCACAACCACGACAACAATCCTCCCGACGGCAGCAACTGGGAGCTTTTGTGTATCTACTGCCACGACAACGAGCATTCCCGTGATGAGGTGGCGGATGCCTATGCCGAGGAAGCGACACCGGGCAGGGAGCCGGAGCAGTCTTCCGGATACAGGCCGTTTGCCGGCCTTGAGAACCTGTTGAAGAATCAATGAAGATTTGGGCTTTTAGCTGTCGGCTATTGGCTTTCAGCTCGAAACGATGAAGGATTCCTTTGGCTAACTGCCAACGGCTGATCTTCAAGGAAACAAATCGTTGATAATACCTGATTTTTCAAAGGTATATGAGTTTTCGGCCAGACAATAGTTATTGAGATTTGTTTGTGCTTACAGGAGAAAGAATGTTCTTTAAATTTTTCAAAACACGTGGTGCGCTTTGCCGCTATATCTTAATACTTGTCCTTTTGATGGCATTCGGATTTTTGGCTTCAGGCTGCTCAATGGTTTCCGGTGTTAAAAAAACAACCCGTAAAGTCGTCAGAAATTTCAAATCTTCCGACGGGCATTTATCCAAAAAAATCGGCATTGCCTTATTTAAGGATGGGGCAAATTTTGCAGACTGGAATTATGCGCTGATGATCCAGACGGGTCTTGCGACGGCTATCGGGGAGGAATGCCCGCGATTACGCCTTATGAGACAGGGCCATGACGGCTATCCCGGGGAACTGTCCGTGATTCCGAGATTGGCCGATGGCCGGGTGGATATCTTCAGTCTGGTTTCTCAAGGGCGCAAACACGGATTTGATGCCATTGTAGACGGCAGGCTGCTGGATATCGTGTCCACTGAAAAAAAGCACGGCTTTCTGTGGTTTAAGGATACCACCCGTTTTCTTCAGGTGCAGGTCATAGTGGAAGTCTATGATATGGAAACCGGAGCCAAGCTTCTGGATGAACACTTCAGACGTGAGATAGAGATGGATGTGGATGCAACGGATGCCATTGACTCCGCCAAGAATGCGTATGCTCCGGCAATCAGCGCGGCCGTTGAAGAGATTCTGCCGGCCATGGGTGAAAAAATATGTGATGCAATCAGTGCCGGATCCTGGCATGGGTTTGTGATTTCGGCTGAGGGCGGCAAAATTACGATATCCGCCGGCGATCAGGCGGGATTGAAGGCCGGGGATGAACTTGTTCTTTTTTCAGGTTCCGAAACCATCGAAGGCGACGGCGGCCAGCAGTTCATGATTCCGGGGCTAAAGAGCGGAAAAATCAGGATTACCACCGTTTTTCCCGAAACATCCGAAGCCATTATAGTTAAGGGCGAACCTGCCGAAGAGGGTGATGTGGTCAGGGCCGAGTGATTAACAAGTTTTCAATATTCAAGTTGTTTCCGGCTCACGGGCGCTGATAATTTACTTTGTACACGGTCATCGGTTCATCGATTCCTTTGATCATAACAGGAGGCAGGGCAATGGCATCAAGCCTTCCCTCAATTTTTGAGTAGGTCTCTTCACTGATCAGAATTTCCCCCGCCCCCGCCATCGCCTGAAGCCTGGATGCAATATTAACCGCCATTCCAATGGAGGAAAACTCCTTTTTTCTCAAGGATCCGAGAATTCCGGAAAAAACGGTACCGGTGGCGATGCCGATGCCCACCTTGAGACGCAACCCATCTTTTGCGGCCAGGCGTTGATCGATCCGGGCGGCCTTGATCTGCATGGCAATGGCTGATTCCACAGCCCTCACGGCATCATCATCATGCGTTACCGGAGAACCGAAAACCACCATGATGCTATCCCCTATATGCTTGTCCATGGTGCCGTTAAACGTATATGCAATCTCACCCATGGGTGAAAAATAATGGGTGTTTAAAAAGGCTGCTATTTTTTCCGGAGGCGCCGTTCCCGACATCCTGGTAAAGCCGCGGATGTCGGAAAACAGAACCGATACCTCATTGAAGCGCGGCCGCAGGGCTTCGGGCGAATTGTCGATCTCTCGATAGATCTGTTCGGGAATAAACTGCCTCAAATGTTTATGCACCATGATTTCATGAATTTTGGCCCGCAGTTCGAGGTTGTCGAACGGTTTTGTGAGAAATCCGTCAAGCCCCTCATTCGTGGCATTGATCGCAGCTTCCATGGTGGCGTAGCCGGTGAGGAGAATTCTTGTGATTCCGGGATTGAGGGTGCCGATGGCGGTCAGTGTTTCCATGCCGTCGAGTCCAGGCATCTTGTAATCGGATATGACCGTTGTGATATCGTGAAGATGGGTTTTGATAAATTCGATGCCTTCTTCACCGTTTTTGACGGTATGTATCGGATAGGATGATTTTTTAAGGGCTCTGGCAATGGATCTCCGCACTCCTTCCTCATCATCGATAAAAAGTAATCCGTTCATGATAATTCCTTCCCCTGTTGCATAGCCGTCAGGCTAAGCTGAATGCAGGTGCAAATTTATACCGCACTACTTAAAACCTAAGATGAGCGATTAGCTCTTAGCAATCAGCGGTTAGCGCCTATATTTTAGGAGTTTACCAGTAATGCGATTATCACCCATTGGGTGAAATGATGACCTTTGACAATATATTGAAATTATTGT
>Ga0075121_1000653_pt1 | contig 23571 bp, 21 predicted proteins | sample AntAceMetag02UKG_FD_69793 | JGI IMG/M metagenome (GOLD analysis project Ga0075121, IMG submission 69793) | Saline lake microbial communities from Ace Lake, Antarctica - Antarctic Ace Lake Metagenome 02UKG | ecosystem: Environmental > Aquatic > Non-marine Saline and Alkaline > Saline | place... | reverse complement strand
TTGTTCTGCATATACAACTATAAAGGATCAATGGTGGCTTTTTCAAAATACAATTTTACCCAAAATTATTGATTCAACGTAATTCACAAAATCGTATTCGAAAGGTGCGAAATGTAAGATAAAGGGCGGAATATTATGGAACTTGTAAAATGGAATCCAAATAGAAATGTGTTCAGCGCAGGGTATCCTTTTAACAATTTGTTGAATAATTTTTTTACACCGTACACTAAAGATGATGATGATATCCGTATGACGAACTGGGACGTGCGGGTGGATATTTATAATGATGCCGATAATATTGTTTTAAAGGCGGAGCTCCCGGGTGTTGAAAAAAAAGATATCAGTGTTGATTTCAAGGGCCGTGTACTGACTTTAAAAGGTGAGCTTTTATCCGATAATGAAGTCAATGAGGACAACTACTATCGAAGGGAGAGGTGTTCGGGTAAATTTGAGCGGTCTTTTACGCTGCCCGGAGATGTTGATTCGGAAAAAATCAAGGCGGATTACAAGGATGGTATCCTTAAGATCACGGTCCCCAAACCCGAGGACCGGAAACAAAGGCAGATTACCATTCATTAACTGCAACTGAAGGTTGTTTAGACTGAAGGCTGCTAGGCTGAAGGGTGGTTAGGCTAAAACTCTACAGCCTAAACCCCTTCAGCCTTTTCTGTTAATATTTATAGTACTCCTGGGGGGTATTCTCAGTGAGAAATTTAACGGCATTATACATACAGGTTCGGATTGCTTTTTCCATGGGGGTTTTGGCAAATCCGCCCAGGCCACCACCCATGCCGCCGCTTCCGCCGGCAAATCCTGCCAGGGCGCCCAGGTTGACATCCTTGGAAACGCCTTCAACGCGGGTGGCTGCCAGGATTTCCGATGTATGGGTGTCAATGATGCGGACATCCATGGCCATGGATGATTTTTTATAAGCCCCTTTGACCGCGCCGAATATGGCTGTGGCTTTACCCAGCATACCACCGCCCAGGCCTCCACCGCCACCGGATGTTGCCGGTTCCCAGCCGGTAATAGCGCCCACAATTAACAGATCAGCACCTTTGACCCCGCCTTTTTTGATACCGCTGCTGTCACTGTATTCAGAGCCGCCCAGGGCCATTTCGTCCTTCAGCGCATCAAGATTCTGACGTTCCAGTACCCGGAACCGTTTGGTTTGCCACATGGCCGTTGTCAGCATGTCTCTGAGCCCGGTCATATAGCCGGTGTGTGTTTTACTTACCGATATGGTCTGCCCGCCGAATCCGATGGTGGTGGTTGATCCGCCCTGTCCCACCTTCCACTCAAACTTGGCCACCGCCACTTTGGCTTTGGGACCGTTGTAAGGAGGCAGGTTCATCTCCACTCCGGTATCCGTGGTCGCGGTAGGCTTGACCATGCTTTCCATACACCCCGGCGCCGTAGCAAAAAACAGCACGGCCAACAAAACAAAAATACAAGTTTTTTTCATAAACTCCTCCTTACCTATAGAAATTAATAATTTAATAAACTGATTATTGAAGATGTATAAAATAAGAAACCCATTTAGTCAAGAAATGATCTTTTTGTAGACTGGGTCATCAAGTTAAAATTATTAATATCGAGCAAGGTCGGGGGGGTGTTATTTTTTAGACATTATTTCCGAAGGGGATTTTATGGCTGGGAGAGATACCACAATAACGGTTCCGGATTTGGAACTGCTTTCTAAATGGATATTACCGCCGAGTTTCCGGATAATCCCTTTGGAAACGGACAGGCCGAGACCCGTCCCTTTACCTTGTCTTTTTGTGGTAAAAAAGGGTTCAAATATGCGTGGTTGAATATGATCTGGTATGCCGGGACCGTTGTCTTTGATTTTTACCAATAAAAAATCGGTTTCTTTGTCCTTGTGAATACCGATGCTCACTTTGTCACCGGGGGGCATGGCATCTAAAGCATTAATGATCAGGTTGACAAAGACCTGTTTCAACAACTGTTCGTCCCCATAGATGCCCGGCAGATTGTCTTCGAAATCGGTTTCCAGTTTGACCATGGCCATTTTGACCTGGTTTCCCACAAGCCGGGTGGCTTCCGTGACGATTTTTTCGATTGCCAGAGGCTTGATATGGGTCTCACTTTCTCTGGCGAAATCAAGCAGATCTCTCACAATAATCTGAGATCTTTCGGTTTCACCGATCAGGTCATCAATCATCTCTAATTTATCATTATCAGGCAAAACAGAGAAATCTTCTTTCAGCATTTCAGCGGTCAGCAGTGTATTGTTTAAAGGATTGTTGAGTTCATGGGCCACACCGGCAACCAGTGTGCCGACAGCCCTTAATTTATGGGATTCCAGAAGGATGCTTTGCTTATGGTTGAGTTCTTTGATCATGGTATTAAATGCCTCGGCCAGCTGGGTAAACTCATCCCTGTATTTTTTTGCCGGGACAATGGGTGAAAAATCGCCTTCGCCGATTCGTTTCGTATACTCCATAAACCGTTTAAGGGTCACCAGTAACTGATGGGTGAAGAAAGTAATAAATATCATCATCAATATCAGAAGACCCGAAATAAAATAAAAAGGAACCCGTTTGGCCAGGTTCAGCATATGGAATACGGAGCTGCGTTCCTTTTTAACAAACTCCACTGCAAAGGATACCATCTCTCCGCCATACTGCCGAAGCAGCGGGACGATATCCGCTCTGTTTCCTTCCGCCTCGGAATTTTTAAGTCTGACCAGTTGTTTTTCATATCTTCGCATATAATCGGACTTGGTTTGAAAATTCTTTTCCCCCATGATTTTTTTAATGGTTTCTTTGTTGGCGGACAAGATTTTTTTCGAATTGGCCAGGTGCTCCATGGCATCGTCAAGATTCGTACCGTAAAGGAGATAGTTTTTTTCAAAACGACGGGCCTGCTGGATCTCAGATAGATAATTATCTGTGATTTCGAGAAATTTTATCTTGTCTTCAAGAGTTGAAATGATCCAGAAAGACCAGATGGTGATGGCAATACACAGGATAAAAAAAAGGGCATAGGAGATGGTGATGGTCATCCTGATGCTGATGCGAGGCCGTTCTTTTAATTTTTGGGTTTTATTTTCCTTATTGTCATCCGACAGTTTGGATTGTTTTGACGGGTCATGCATTACGGAGGCCTTCTGTTTTTAAAAGTCAGCAAGATTATATAAAATTAAGTGACTATGAAAAAATTTCATATTTTTCTTTGAGAAAATAATTAGCATACCGTTTCACATCGGCATCATTTTTCAACACCGCATCAAGCTGCCGGGCGCATACCATCAGACGACCGATAATTTCCAGGGAATTCTCCGAATCCTTTCTGGAATATCGCCTCAGCCATGCGGTAACCAGGTCACCTCTGCGGTCAACCCCGAATCCTATCTGACGCAACACCGATTCCAGAAAGCGGGCACGTCTTGCTCTGTTTTCATCACCACCGCCACCGCCTCTGAATCTGAAGTGTACGTAATTATTTTCCGTGCCCTGGCCGACCATGGCGTCAACCATTAAATAATGATATGCCAGTCGTGCGTTCAGATTTATGTAATCCGCGGCAACAATGGCGTAATTTCGATCTGACGCGCGTCTCGGGCCTCTGTTTCCGCCCAGGACAGCCTCCCTGAAATCAGCCGGCATTCCCGCCAATTCATTTTTCCACCGATCGGGCCATGCCATGTTTTTATCGGAGATCCCCCGCCATAACGCTTTAAATGGCAGGCTTGCCACATCTTGAGGTTCAACCGTATTAGGACCCTTGGCAATGGATTGGTCAAGATCAATCAATTGAAATTTTATCGGCAAACCTGTTTTAAGTTTTCTGCTTTTTTTATTTGAACGCCGTTTCTGGTCATCTCCGAATCCGAACATGGATCGAACGGACATTTCGTGAATAAATCGAACGGTATCGTGAATCGACTTGCAGGATTTTGCCTTGAATGACGGTGCATCGGGGTCCGTGAGGTTAAGTTTTAAGACAAGGTCATAAAGCGGACCGGATTTTTCATGACAATTTTTAGAAGCGATTCTGGCAAGGACACTTTTTCGTATCCCGGGCCAGCGGATGCCTGTGTATACGGTTCTTTGGGTTGCATTGACGCTGATGATATTTTTTCCGGCCAGGATTTCCAGGTTTTTTCCGAGTCCGAAAATACACGGCACTGAGAATTCTCTGACAATGGTCGCCAGATGCCCCACCGGATTTCCTTCCATTACCAGTAAAGCCGCTATTTTCGACAGTAAAGACGCATATTCCGTTTTTGGCTGTTCGGCCAGGACTACTGCCCCGTCGGGCACTTTAGATATATCCGAGTCAGATCGCAAAAATATGACAGGCCCTTCTGCACGTCCTGGAAATATAGTGATCCCACCTTCCAGGGTCGGCGGTGCGTCCTTTGCTCTTTTTAATATGTCATCGGTCTCGTCTTCGGAAAGGCCTGTGTTCAGTCGCCGCGCCTGAAGAAAATGGACGGTTTCATTTTTGTCCACAGCCCATTCAATATCCATATTAAATCCGAATTTTTTTTCCATCTGAATCGCCAGGCCTGCAATTTCCAGCAACTTTTCAGGCTCGATATAGTCCACGGTTTTTTGGCCCGCCTTGGTGCGGCTGGCCATCCGGGTTTTTAACAGTTTCGGACAGTCCTCTTTTGAAACGTGAAATATATCTGCAGGTTCTTCCCCCTGCACCATTTTGGCGGCAAGGCCCGGAACAGAGTTGATGACCATGGTGTCTGACGCTAAACCATTTAATTGAGATGTATATATAACCCCTGCAGCCACGGGGTCAACCATGGGCATAAAGAGGACAGCCATGGGGGTATCAATTTCCCGGATGTTTTTATGTATCCGATAGTTGACCGCCCGGTCGGTAAATTTTCCGGCAAGCACATGTTTATAGGCCGTTACAAAATTTTCCGGTCTAATATTGAGTTCTGTATCGAACTGGCCGGCAAAAGAATGGATACCGTCTTCAAAAACAGAGGAAGACCGTATCGCCCACAGGGTGTCGGGATATTTTTTTGAGATACTGTCGGCATGCTCCCGTATGGCTGTCTCTATCTCCATGGGGACGATGGCATCTCTTATCCATCTGCGTATGGTCTGTGTTCTGGATTTAAATTGATCCCTGTCAGCAGTAACATCCAGATTGGTAAGCAGGATGCGTATCCGGTCGCCAAGGTTGTTTTTTTCAAGGAGCCTATTATAAGCAACCGTTGTAATGACAAACCCCGGGGGAACCCGGCCTTTGAAAAGTTCATTGAGCATATGCAATCCGAAGGCCTTACCGCCGATTAATTCCGGGTCGGGGTTTTTCCCCAGACGGCCCAACAGAACTGCCAATGGTTGATCCGCCACCGGCTGCTTTTTCTTAAACAGTCGGTCTGTATGCTTTCGCAACTTGAAGATCGTTTCATACAGATCTGAATGCCTGTTTTTAGCGAGCAGATTAAGCTCCTGTGCCATCATCAGAATGTCGGTGAGCAGCCGCCGGATGGATCGCTTGATTCTTTCATCATAGTAGTGGATATGATTCAGGTCAGCTTCAAGGTCACTCATGATCTGGAGGGCGCTGCAGTTTTTATTTAACAGCGACCGAAGGGTTTCATAACGAAATCTGAAATTATAGTCCATTTCAAGGGTCCTGGTATTTTCGGAAATAAAAGGCATGATTATCCTCTATAATCAAAAAGGTGACACAGTTAGGATCTCAGTTCCTTTGATGCGCGCGCTATGATAGCGCGTAAATCATCCGGTTTGAAAGGCTTGGCGATAAAATCAAACGCCCCTTTTGAAAGTGCCTCTCTGGCCACCTCAACCGTCGCATACCCCGTGATGATGATGACCTTGGTGCGGCTTGATTTCGAAAGGATTCGTTCAAGGATTTCGATACCGTTGATTTTTTCCATTCTGATATCAGTGACCACAATATCAAAGGGTTCTTCATCAAAACGAGAAAGCGCTGTTTTTCCTTCTTCAAATGTCTCAACGATATCACCCGTTTTTTCAAGCGCCGGCTTCAGCCGCTTTCCAACGATATTCTCATCATCAATGACCATGATTCTTAGCTTTTGTTCTTCCATTAATACCGTTCTCCTTTGTTTTTGAAAACTCGGGAACATACCCCTTTGCAGTCGGTTTTCAGGAAAGATGCCGGCCGATTGAAATGAGACTGTCTTCTATTGCCTTCGGCGTAGCATCAAGCTTCCATGCAAGTTGACCATGGTCGGTTATCTCCGTATGAAATCCCGGCGGCAGAATATTTTCTGTGTTGATGGACGGGTCTGCAAAGATAAATATAAAATCGGATCGCTCATGCCCGCTGACGGTTGTCTCCAGATGAAAGTTGCAACCGGGTTCCATTGTTCTAAGGCTGAGCCGATATTCACTTAACGCGGCAATCCAGGTTACGGCTCTGGCTTTATCACCTGCCATCGGGGACAAGTTGCCGCCTTGCACATCCATCAGCAGAAGTTTTAAAGGGATGCTGTTGATATCTTCAAGGGAATGTGGTCTCGCAGGCAGGGCAATTGCATCTTCCCATAAATCAATAAGAAACATATTGCAGTCCACTGTTTTTGAGACATTGTTTTTAATCAGAAGACCGATTTTAGAATCATTGTTTGCGTCTAATTTTTTAATGACATGAACAAACACCTGCTTCATAAAATCAATTACGGTTGCCCCGGGTTCTGACGCTTCCCCGTTCAGCCACGTCAATACATCTGAGAGCAGTTCATATTCCGGATCCGATGACACGGCTGCGTCGCCCGCCGTATTCTTTTTTCCGGAAGTCTTTTCCTGAGAATTCAATTCAGCCGCCCTGCGTTTGTGCCTGTCGTGCTGCATATAAAACAGTTTTCCATATTCCGGTGCAAGAACGCAAGCATCATAAACCATCATCCCCAGCCTTGCCACAACATCGTCAATGAGCGATGTAACGTAATGCCGATCCAGAATATATTCGCCGATGACTTTTTCATTTCCGTCTTCCACCAGTGCCAGCAACGCACGAGCGTTTTCAAGAAGCGTCCTGAAGCGGATCGTTTGAATACAAAAATCTCTGATCCCCGGTTCCCTGTAAGTGATTATTTTTAATTTTTCCAAGATACGCATTGCTTTTTCCCCTGCTTGAATCGATGCCTGAAACAGATTCCGATCGTTCGATTCGTCTGTCGTTGGACCGGCTACGCTTTTATTGAAGAAAGATCAATCGGTACACCCAGTGCCTGGGCCGCATTGGCTATAATCTGGCGCAGATCATCCGGCCTGAACGGTTTGGCAATAAAATCAAAAACGCCCTTGCCCATGGCTTCACGGGCCAGCTCCACCTTTGCATAACCGGTGATAATGATGACCTTGGTCCGGAGACACTTTTTCTGTACATATTCAAGCACCTGGATGCCATCCATTTCCTCCATGCGGATATCGGTCACCACAATATCAAAGTCCTTTTGATCAATCCGTGCAACCGCTTCCCTGGGATTTTCAAAAATTTCCACATGACATCCGATTTTGTCCAGGGCCGGCTTAAGTCGCCTGCCAACAATGGGTTCATCATCCAGCAGCAGGACTTCCAATAATTTTGACATGAATTTCTCCTTAAAATGAATTTCCAGCCGTTTCCCCCAGAATATTTTTTTTCACATGTACTTCCACATAACGGACCCCTTCAATGCTTCCGGCCAGATCTTTGATGGCTGCGATTTTTTTTCTTTTTTGCCGATTTGATGCTTTTGTGAGAACCACCACCGATCCGTCCCGTGCCTGGACTTTGATATCGACCATGTGTTTTAAAAGCCTGACATTGACTTTAGCGGCAAGGGCCAGATCCGATAAACATTTGATGGAATAGGTCATGGGCTGAAATTTAAGGTATTCAACGGCATTGGTGATGGTTTTGACCGCTTCGACCGGATCGATTTGATCCAGGTTAATGACCAGATCGTACCCGGACGGATCGGTTTCATCATGATTGTAGGCTGTCATTGACCACTTTTTCCGCTGTTGCACTTTTTCCGCGATTAATTTATCGGCCCCCTGGCTGGTGCCCCCCTTTTGTTCGGAATTTTTTCCACTGTTCCAGTTGTTGATAGAGAGTATCCTGACTTTCATCGCGTGGGAAACATTGGTGGTGAAAAGATGTGCCGACAGCCCCCAACAGACGATCTTATCCTTCAAGAGCGCCTCAAAAACGTTCGCCTCAATACAGGCCAGGTAGTAGCGCCATTGCCTGGACGTCATTTTTTTAAAGACAGAGGGTGTTGTTTCCATAGATTCACTTAACTTGCCAGGATCTATTTGATGCCGCATTTCAATATCGGGCAGAACCCGGCGATCCAGCAACTGGTAATCCATCATCAAGGCCACCTCTTTTGCTATTTTTTCTTCTATATCTCTGACATCGGAGGAAATAATAATTATTGGCATAATATTTTCCCTGGAAATTAAATTATAGTTGCACCTGTCCCCAAAGACTTATTTTTAAACGGCATCTGTCGGAACCGGTACGCCTGTATGCGTTTCAAGATGATATATGTCATTCATGTTATCCCGAATGGTGTTCAGCTTTTTTATCAGCTTTCCAGTTGCCTGATCCTTACTGATATAAACCAGAACATTTCCGTATTCGCATGTTACGGCGATATTGGGAAATTCATCCACAAGCGTGGCTTTGACACGGCAGGCCGTGGCCAGATCCTTTATTTTTTGTTTATTTTTATCCGTGGCGCGAAACGCCTCTGATTCTGCCGCCCGGCAAATGAAATCAACCGCATTATCAACGGAGAGCTTATCAATGAAAATACATAAATCATAAAGAGAAGCGTCCCTCGGGTCATGATCATACAGGGCATGGGTCCATTTGAGTCGCTGTTTGTCGTCTTCCTGAATAAGAATCCGGGCTTCCTGTGCCGGAATTTGGTTCCTTTCCATCTCAATGGCGACTCGACTCTCAATGTTAGCGGTGATTCTCACTTTGAGCACATGGGGGAGCCCCTTGATCAGCAGATGCCCTGCTAATCCATTATAGACCACATTGTCGTTGATAATCCGTTCGACCAGTGCAGACCTGATATAGGCCACGTATGACTGTTTGCTGTGCCTGTATCGCTCCAGAATGCCCGGCGCATCATGGATGGCTTTTTCAAGTTTGATTTCAGGTACATTGAACCGGGTGCTGGCATCCAGAAGAATTTCCCGGCTGATGACATCGTAGTGGAGCCGTTCGGCCACCTTTTCCGCCACGATTTTACCAAGGGAAAAAGCGCCCCGTGAAATTGTAATAACTGCCATATCAGTATATCCTTTCTTTACTATACAATGTCGATTTCGTGAAAAAAAGCGTTAACGATTATACACCATAAACCAGGCCGATCATGGCGATCATAACAATCAAAAAAATGATACTGACTAGGGCCCCGGCTTTTATAAAGTCAACCGTTCGATAGTGACCTGGTCCCATGTAAAGCGCATTAACCTGATGCGTTGGCAGCATGAAGGAATTACTGGTGGCCAGTCCGACCACCAGGGCCGCCATTCGCGGGTCGGTATGGGCGGCAATGGCCATGTTAACCACCAGGGGCACCAGCAGAACCGTAGCCCCGACATTTGAAATAACCAGGGTGAACAATGTCGAGAGTATGCCGATGACCGTCAGCAGAACAATCGGTGAAACGTCCCCGATGACACTGAGTATCGTATGGGCGATCCAGGCGGCGGCGCCTGTTTTTTCCGTGGCAATACCCAGGGGTATCAGGCCGGCCAGGAGAAAAATGGTTCGCCAGTCAACCGATTGATAGGCTTCATCGATGGTCAGCACCCGGGACAGAATCATGCCGAGGGCACCGGTCATTAATGCGACCGAGAGCTGGATTTTAAATCCCATGATCATCACCAGTGCAATGATCAGCCATAGTCCGGCCCACAGGGCCTTTTCCGGCCGCATCTCTTCCATGTCCGACGGAAGGCTGAAAAGGAGGCCGCCCTCTTTATGCAAGGCTTTGAGGCGATTCCAGGTCCCATGCAGATTGACAACATCACCGACCTGGAGAACAATGTCGTCAATTTTTGCGCGATAGGTTTCTTCATGCCGATAAACGCTCAGGGGCGTAACACGGAACCGATCCTGAAAATTAATGTCTTCTAATGATTTTCCGGCAAACGGCGACCGGGGCGCCACAACCACTTCCACCGATCCGACAGTCTGGGCACCCAGACTGTCTTTATAGGTGTCCAGGCTGTCTTTAAGGTGCATCCCTTCGTTTAAAGCCATGCGGCGCACATCGTTCTTATGTCCGCAGACCACAAGGTCGATGCCGGACCGCACTTCCACGTCCGGGAGCGGCGAAATAACATTATAATCGGGCGGTTCGGTTATGGCGACAACATTCAGAAGGTAGTGGCGCCGTAAATCTTCTACAAATACCGGGTCGCGGTAATCCATGAAATCATCGGGTGTTTTTAATTCAAAAAGCTCGGTTGCATCCGTATCCGGTTCCGATTTTTCAGGTGATAGGGAACTGTCGGTTTCCCCTGCGGCCTTATCATCACCCTGGGGCAGGATAAATCGGCCCAGAAGGACAAAAGAGCCGATACCGCTGGCGACCAGGGCCAGGCCGATGGGCGTGACATCAAAAAGGCCGAATGGTTTCAGATTGAATGGTGCCAGGAGATCATTTAATAAAATCAGCGGGCTGCAGCCCACCAGGGTGATGGTTCCGCCGAGAATGGCGCTGAAACCGATGGGCATGAGCAGCCGGCTCAAAGGAATTTTTTGAATTTTGCTGATTCGCTGAATCGCGGGTAAAAAAAGTGCGGCGGCCCCGATATTCTGCATAAAGCTGGAAATAACCGCCACGGTAACGGATATGGCAATAATAATTCTGGACGAACTTTTGCCGGCAATGCGCAGTACCGGGGCCACCAGGTTGTTAATCATGCCGGTCCGGTCCAGGCCCGCGCCAATGATGATTACCGCTATGATGGAGACCACGGCATTGCTGCTTAAACCGACAAATGCCTCTTTGGGGGTTACAAGATGAAGTAACGGCAGGGTCACCATCATCAAAATCGCAACGACATCAACCCTTACCCATTCTACGATAAAAAGGAAAATGGCAAGGCCAATCATGAACATCACAAGGATCATATCAGGTGTCAAAGATTCCATAGTCACTCTGCTTTCTTAATTTGAACTCCAGTATTCACAGGTATAGATTTAAAAATCATCTGTGGTATCTGCCCTGTATTCATTGTTTCCGGGCGTCAGGACTTCAGTCTGCCTAATTTTCATGGGTTCTCGCGTTTGTTGACAGTCAACAGGGGGCATTCCAGATTGCCGACGATCGTGTTTAACCAGTGACGATTAGTGCCCCTGCTTGGCAAGTCACGACTGCTGCCCCAGATGATCGATTGAAACGGCGGACGATCCGCTAAAAATTTCATCAGCTCCTGAGAAGGGTCTCCAATCTTAAGCGCTGAGTTTACTTCGATGCCGTGTTGGATAAACGATTGCAAGCATTCGGCTAAAAGTTTCCCAACCCGGATTTCAATATTTCGGATTATATCTCTTTTGGAGCCCAATAATGTCCGACCGGCAAATGACATGGGGATAATCATCAGGAAGGTGACCTTTGCATCGATACGTAAGGCAAATTCCCGTGTATAGACCAGCGCTTCCGGTAATACTTGTTTATTTTCAAAGATAAGCAAAATGTTACGGAACATATTCCGCCTCCTGGCAGGCATTGTTTGCAAAAGGTCTGCCAACCCCAGAAATGTTTTTAACTAATTGAATTTATATCTTATTTATATTTTTATGAAAATGGAGTATGGGACAGGAATGTTGCAAACTGCAACAGGATCAGAAATAAGCGGGAAAGACCGGTGCGGGCATGGGGTAAAGATTGTTTTGTTTCAAAAACGAACACACCTGTTGCAGAAAAGACTATCTCAGGCCGTATTTTTTCATTTTTCGCCACAGGGAAGCGCGGTCAATGCCCAGTATCTCGGCGGTTTTGGTACGAACCCCACCGGTTATTTTGAGCAAATGAGATATATACTCCTGCTCCAGTTCGGCCAGCGTCAGGAATTGTTCGTCCGGCGGCCTGTATGCCTGAAGTTCAAATTCAATCAGATCCGGGGGTAAATCACATACACGGATCACATCGCCCCGGCAGACAGCCGTCGCCCGTTCTATAATGTTTTCCAGCTCCCGTACGTTTCCCGGAAACGCATAGTTGCCCAGCAGGGTCATGGCTTTTTCGGAAATGGCTTTGATATTTTTGCCGCCCCGCCGGTTCAAGCGGCTGAGGATATGGTAGGATAGCAGCGGGATATCTTTTTTCCGTTCGCTTAATCCGGGCATCTTGATATTAACCACATTGATGCGGAAATACAGGTCTTTGCGAAACACGCCCCCGTTGACCGCCGCCTTCACGTCCATGGCCGTAGCGGACACGATGCGGACATTAATGGGAATGGGATGACTGCCGCCGACCCTGATCAGTTCTCCTTCCTGGAGTACCCGAAGAAGCTTTACCTGCATGGAGTGTGGCATTTCACCGATTTCGTCGAGAAATAGGGTGCCGCCGTGGGCAGCTTCCAGCAATCCTGTACTTCGGCTTTCAGCGCCCGTGAAAGCACCTTTTTCATGCCCGAAAAGTTCATTATCGATAAGCGTATCGTTCAATGCACCGCAGTTGAAGGCCATGAACGGCCCGGCGGCGCGTTTGCTCACCGCATGAATCGAACGCGCCACAAGTTCCTTGCCGCTTCCGGAATCACCGGTGATCATCACATTGCAATCAGTGGGTCCAATCTGTTGGATAATGGATACGACTTCCCTAATTTTATTGCTTTCACCTATGATAACAGGTTGTTGAGTATCACCCATGCCGGGGGTTGTGTGCCCGGGTGTAATTTTTTTGGCTTGCCTGAGTTTCAGTGCCTGTTCTACCAGAGCTCGAACCTGGTCTGGTGTAAACGGTTTTGAAAGATAATAAAAAGCACCTTCCTTGGTGGCATCGACTGCGTCGTCAAAAGACGCATAACCGGTAATCAGGATCACTTCCGTATCCGAAAAACGCGCCTTGATCCGAGTCATCAATTCGAGCCCGTTCATGGTCGGCATTTTGACATCACTGATCACAAGGTGGCAGGGTGTTTGTTCAATATGGAGCAACGCCCGCTGCGGATTGGAAAAGGCCGAAACTTGATACGCTTCCTTCTCAAGTATCCGTCGAAGCTGCTTGAGCGTGATCGGTTCGTCATCGATAATAACAATATGCGGCGTCATTTGATTGCCTGCCGGTTTAGAAGAAATGGTTGTGTTGACCTAACTCAATACCGGCCCTTCCAGTGTCGAATTTTTATTGCTCAGCAGCCTGTTCAGAATAGCCGGAATATACTTTTTTGCTTTATCTCGGTGAAAACGGCAGGCACCGGCGCCCGGGTGACCACCGCCTTCAAAGTTTGCCAGCATTTTACCTACATTGATATTGCAGTGCCGGTTGAAAATACTGTGCCCCACCTGCACGGCAACCATTTGACGATCTTCATCCGGATAGCTGATCCTCACGCTGACGACAGCTTCGGGGAACATGGAGTAAACCAGAAAACGGTTGCCTTCCGGAGTTTGGTCCAGGGAGCGAAAATCAGTGACCGACACCATTTTCTCCATCCGGGTATATTTTTGAAGAAATATTTTATATTCCGTATTGGCGGCCTTTACCATTTTGCATCTCCGGGCAACCTCCCTATCGGCCATGATGGTCTCGATATCATGCCGGCGAAGCAACTCCACCAGCAGATTCCAGTAGGGCTCGTCTGTTTTGCTCCGGCCGGATATGGTCATGGACAGCAGTACAAACATATATTTTTCAGGATGCAGCACTTCATCCAGCGTCAGATCCGCAGCATCGATCCGGTCGGTCTGCCGGATCAGGTCATCGTAATCGCGTTTCAGCCGGCCCCGGTAATAGCGGTGCACAAGTCCGGCCGCAGAGGGGGCAATTTCAAATAATCCTTCAAATTGGGTTTTGATGATGTTGGAGTAATGGTGATCAAACCAGATCGAACAGTTTTCATGATAGGGCAGGTTGGCGATGATGTCCCCTTTTTGAATATCTACATTGCCTTTCTGAAGCTCACTGGGCTCGACCCATTTAACCGGTTGATCTATGGTTTCAGCATCATAGATCAAGGCCGCACATACAATCCCGTCAAAATCCGGCCGGGTTACGATTCGCATACGATTCCTCCTTTATCGATTTTGTCCGGGTGTGGCATTCTATGATCCAGTTGTTGCATATGATGGTGATCATTTTTCCGTCTACATCTCATTTAGTTGATAAAAAGATTACTGCTTGAAAAATTTGGATCACTGGTAAGATTGACCCCCAGGTTCCTCAGCCCGGCTTCATCACCGGGGGTTGGAATGTGGGTGGTATGCATCTCACAGTTGCGTAAGGCTTTGAGTTTTTCCATGGCCAGTTGGGCCGCTGGATTGGCCACGGCACCGTTGCTCAGGGAAATCAGGGCTTCATTGAGATCCAGGCTGACGGATTTTTGGTTGAGGATATCCATTTTCATTTTACGGACAGAATCGGTGATCACGGGTGTTAACAGCTTTATCTTTTCCGGAATGCCTGCCAGATGTTTCACCGCATGCAGCACAACGCTGGATGCGGCATGGAGCATGGGAGAATTGGTGCCGGTGATGATCCTGCCGTCAGGCAATTCAATGGCTGCCCCGCAGTAGATACCGTCATCACCCTTGCCATTTTGTCCCTGGATTGCCAGTGCTGCCTGCCGGGCTGGTTCAACCACGTTACGATAGTCTGTATCGAGATTGAAATTGCGCATGAACAGGTAAACGCGCTCCACGGTATCCTTGTCTGTAAATCCCAGAGTATATTCACATCGGTATCGGAAATAGCGGCGCACCAGTTCCTGCTTGGCCGCTTCGTCGGTGATGGCTGTATCGGTGATGGCAAATCCGGCCTGGTTCACCCCCATGTCCGTGGGGGACTTATAAAAGGATTCCTTGCCGGTGATTTTTTCCAATATGCGTTTGAGTACGGGGAATATTTCCACGTCACGGTTATAGTTGATAGCCTTTTGATCGTAGGCTTCCAGATGAAACGGGTCGATCAGATTGAAATCACGGATGTCGGCTGTAGCCGCCTCATAGGCGACATTTACCGGATCCTTGAGCGGAATGTTCCAGATGGGAAAGGTTTCGAACTTGGCATATCCCGAGATGATGCCGTTTTTAAAATCATGATACATCTGGGACAGGCAGGTAGCCAGTTTCCCACTTCCGGGTCCGGGGCCGGTGATGATGACAAGAGGATTTTTAGTCTCGATATAGGAATTGGCCCCGTAGCCGTCTTTGCTGACGATCAGGTCAACATCTGTGGGATATCCTTTAGTATAGCTGTGGGTATAGACCTTGATGCCCCGCCGTTCAAGTTTGTTTTTGAACAATATGGCGGCCGGCTGGTCTTCAAAGCGGGTGATAACGACTCCCAGCACGTTGATGCCCCAGCCCCTCAGGTCATCGATGAGCTTCAGGGCATCAGAATCATAAGTGATGCCGAAATCAGCCCGGATCTTTTTTCGCTCTATATCACCGGCGTAGATGCACAGCAGGATGTCGGCTTTGTCTTTTAGTTGTTGGAGAAGCCGCATTTTGACGTTGGGGTCATATCCGGGCAATACCCGGGATGCATGATAATCGAAAAGAAGCTTTCCCCCGAATTCAAGGTAAAGCTTATTGTCAAACTGCTGAACTCTTTGAAAAATTGCCGCGGTCTGTTCGGAAATGTATTTTTCGTTGTCAAAACCAGTGATACCGTTCATCTCTGCCTCGTTATAAAAAAATGTTTCTGTAAGTGAGCTCGTTTTAATCCGTATCATAGCAAAACCCCCGGGCTTTCCAAGAAGAAAGGGGGGAGGATTTCATATGGTCCGTATTTGTAGCAATGTTTCAAAACAAAATACCAGAAAACAGGATAAGGGTCAAGGTAGGTGCCCTTAATATTCAGACACGAGCAATGTCATCACTTATTATGCGCTGGGGCAAGGTAGTGCCGTTTGCAAAAGCCCAATGCCGTTTCTCTGTGACAATAATTAAATAAACAAAATGCGGCAAAGATTTGACAAGTAAATTAATTTTCACTACATTTTGACAAATTTGAGCGGCCTGCGATATGTTGCAGACTTTGACACTGGCAATTTAAGAAGCGGCCTCCATCCGCTACAAATGGTGACCTGAATGAATCGGATAAAAAAAACAGCCGGGCAGGAGAAGCCCTGTTTCCATGAATACACGTTGCCGGGGGGCTGGGTTGTACTGGCGGGCCGGACGGATTCGGATAACGATCTGTTGAGCTTTAAAGTTGCCGGGCAAAATGATTGGTGGTTCCACGTAAAAGGCATGCCCGGCAGCCATGTTATTTTGCAGGCACGGCCCGATGCACCAATTGATTCAGCCCCTGATCGTGACACCCTCAAGCGTGCCGCTGCCGTAGCTGCCTATCACAGCAAGGCCAGGGCCGGTGGCATGGTGGCCGTTTCCGGCACCCAGGCACGTCATGTCACCAAGCCACGCGGGGCCAAACCCGGAACGGTGAATATCAGAAAGGAAGTTGTTTTCAAGGTCCGGCCGGGGTTGCCGACAAGTTAAGGGCTGCGGAAAAAATAAGCTGCCCGGCCCAATTTCGGGCGACTGGTTATTGCCCGCCACCCTAACCTTCAACAAAGCGGAAAGAATACCCATGACAGAAAAAATAATGCAGGAAAAATTACAGAAAATCGAGGACAAAACAAAGGCTCGCATCCAGGCCGGTAGCGATCCGGCAATTGCCGGCTGGCAAGGGGCCATTGAATCGGTGCTGTCGACCCTGGAAACCTATCTTGTCGCCGGGCAGATTATCACCATCGACACACTTGAAAAAGAAGATGCCGCGTCTTTTCAAAAGCTGCACGCAGCGCTTGACCTGGCACCCTATATCATTGCCGTATTTCTGCCAGGTGAAACATCAAACCGAACCTTTCCACCCAAGGCGGCGGAATCGATTCAGAGGGTTCCTGAAAATGGTATTTCCAGCAAAGTGCTGGTCAGCAGGCACAACGATTTCAGACGGGTAATGGTGGTTGAACTCGGCAAGCCGCCGGTTCGGGCCGGCATCGATATTTTCCAGGATGGCAATTTGCTCGGCAGTTACGATTATGAAACCCCCGAAGACGTCATGGACGCGCTTTCCAAAGTAATATGGGTTCATCTCAAATCCAGGGTAAAATGGTCACCAGCAGATACGGTGGTGTACACTGAAAACTGGTTTTTAAGGAGTGCGGCCGGTAAAATTATCGACCTGCCGGTAAATCAGGATCATTCCTATATTCATCATCCGGTACTGCTCAACATCAGTGAGGTTGAGGCAATTTTCAAGCTGATGCAGGCCACCTTAGCCCGATTGCTTCCCGATTTTGATCAGGTGGCCGAAGCGGCTCATTCAGCCGGTCGATTTGAAAACCCGGAAACCGGCCGGATCAAAATAACAAGGGAGGGTATTTCGCAGGGCAAAACCGACCAGGTGGCGGCACTGAAAGATTTTATCGTCAACAACCTGCTGGAACTGCTGAAACTTTTACGGGGATACGATATTATAAAATTTGAAAAATTCTCTGAAAAAGACAACACGGCCTTCAAGGATGCTTTTGAGCAAACCGTTGTGGAAACTTACCAGTGCCTTGTGGAAAAGCCTGAAACTTGAAACCCAACACCCAAAACCTAAAACCCAAAACCCAAAACCCATTTCCTATGGTCGACATACTTCTTATCCAACCTCCTGTCCGGGATTTTTATCTGACAAAAAAAAGGACGATCCCCTATGGTCTGACCGGCATTGCGGCGGCTTTGATAAAAGATGGATTTTCAGTAGAAATTTTAGATGGACTGGCAACCTCCAAATCACGTTGCATAGACTGGCCCCGGGAGATGCAATACCTGGAAAAATTTTACGGACGGCCCGATATTTCGCCATTTGGGCTGTTTCACAACTTCCGGCACTATGGCTACAGTTATGAATTTATCGGTAAGTGTATCCGCCACGCCAATCCGGCTATGGTGGGTATCTCTTCTCTTTTCACGGCCTACTCTGACCAGGCCCATCGGATTGCTGAAATTGTTAAGAAAATTTTTCCGAATTGTCCTACGGTTTTTGGGGGGCATCATCCCACGGCCATGCCCGAAAAAGTCATGGCGTCTCTATCTGTTGATTTTATCCTGCGGGGGGAGGGCGAAGTCTCCATGCCCCTGCTTGCCGGGGCACTAAAATCAGGAGCCAGTGTCGAAAAAATTCCCGGGATTGTTTTTCGCAGGCGTGACGGCAGCCTGCACATCAGCAAGATAGCGGTGATGGAAAAGCCGGATCAATTTCCCATACCCGCCTTTCATCTGGTCAAACATGGTTTCTATTGCCGCAAAAAAAGGCCGAGTGCCGTCATCGTCACCAGCCGCGGCTGCCCCATGCAGTGTACCTACTGCTGTGTGGGATCTGCATCCTGGAACCGGTACCGCCAAAGATCGGTTGCGTCCGTACTCCGGGAGATTGAAAATGCGGTTGTAAACTACAATGCCGGCTTTATTGATTTTGAGGATGAAAATATTTCGCTTAATAAAAAATGGTTTTTAGAACTGCTGCGGCGAATAAGGTCGGAATTCGGCGGAGCCGGCCTGGAGTTAAGGGCCATGAACGGTCTGTTCCCGCCGTCTTTGGATGCCGAGGTAGTGGCGGCCATGCAACAGGCCGGATTTAAAACGCTGAACCTTGCGCTGGCCACCATTGACAAAGCTCAATTGAAGAAATTCAAACGGCCGGATGTTACCCGTTCATTTGAACGTGCGCTTGAACTGGCAGCGTACAACAAGATGGATGCAGTGGGCTATATCATTGCCGGTGCACCGGGCCAGAGGGCGGTTGATACGATTTCAGATCTTGTTTTTCTGGCCGGCAAAAAGGTGCTGGCCGGTTTGTCGGTATACTACCCGGCACCGGACAGCGCGGATTTTGCATTATGTGAAAAACTGGGCATTCTTCCGTCGAGTGTCGGGTTGATGCGCTCCACTGCCCTGCCCCTGTCCCATACCACCTCCCGAATTCAGCTGGCAACATTGCTGAGGTTGTCCAGAATTATCAATTTCATGAAAGCTTTGATCGGGCAGGGTATCGCCATTCCACCGGCAAAGGCGTATACTATGGAAAATTTGCCGACTGATCGCCGGATGGCTGGACAAAAGCTTTTGCAATGGTTCCTGCACGACGGCCGGATCAGGGGAATCACACCGGAAGGACAGATATATGCGCATACCATTGATGAAAATTTGAGCCGCATGTTTATTGCGCAGATTCAGCTTCCATCCGAATGGCCCGCAGCCGCTCCAGAACCGGCGGGTGGGAGTAGTTGAGAAAGACGTAAAACGGATGGGGCATCAGGTTCGACAGATTGTGAACCGACAATTTTTTAAGTGCGTTGGCCATGGCCTCGGGATCACCGGTTGTCTGCACTGCAAAACGGTCTGCCTCATATTCATTTTTTCGGGACCGGATCTGCATGAAAATTTCCATAAAAAAATCTATGGGAGAATAGAGCATGCTGAAAAAAATAAGCCCGGCATACACCGATGTCTGTTTCATATAAAATGCATCAAAGAGCCCCCGGCAGGAAATGAACAAAGACAGCAGAAAAAAGACGACCCCCATCTGGCAGATCCCCATGACCAGGGACTGAATAATGTGCCGCTTCTTGTAATGCCCCATTTCGTGGGCCAGTACCGCCACAAGCTCTCTGGTCGTGTGCTTCTCTATCAGTGTGTCAAACAGGACAATACGCCTGTTTTTTCCGAAACCGGTGAAAAAAGCATTGGATTTGCCGGATCGTTTGGAACCGTCCATGACATAAACGTTTTTTAAGGAAAAATGAATGGATCGTGCATAGTCAAGGATGGCCTCTTTGAGGTCCCCGTCTTCAATGAGTGTAAATTTGTTAAAAAGAGGCATGATCCATGTGGGCGCGATAAACTGGATGATCAGCATGTATACCGTAACGCCGATCCAGCAATAGAGCCATGCAAAGGTCCCCACATATTCAAAAAAGGCCAGTATGACGGCAAGCAGAGGCGCACCCAGCAGGATGGACAGTCCAACGCCTTTTGCCAGATCCGAAATATAGGTGTATTTTGTGGTCTGATTGAACCCGAACCGTTCTTCAATCACAAAGGTGGAATAAATGCTGAAAGGCTGCATCAATACGGCATACAACAGTGCCGGCACGCCCATATACAACAGTCCTGAAGGCACCGGCCCCCATCCGAAGGACCTCACCCACTGATCCAGCAGGGCAAACCCCCCGGAAAACCAGAACAGGAGTAAAACCAGCAGATTGAAGGCTTCGGTGACAAACCCGAAGCGTGTCGTGGTCCTCAGATAGTCCTGGGATTTTCGGTATTGATCTTCATCATACACGCCCTTGAAACTTTCGGGAAGTCTGCTTCCAAGTACCTTGAGGTTCAGAACATCCGCCCAAAAATGAAGGGCCGTGTTTGCAATGATGGTCACCAGTATGATAACGGCAATAAAATTCATGATTTATCTGTCCCCTGCCCTCCGACCTCTGATCTCCGACCTCAGCCCTCCGGCGGTACAACATTGTCTATCCCGTGCTTTTTGCGATAGGCCAAAACCAGACCCACAATTTCTTTGCCGTATTTTTCAATGGTTTTCTTGCCAACGCCTTTTATTTTCTTTAGATCGGCAGTATTGTCCGGCAGGTAGATCACAATCTGAATTAATACCCGTTGATGTAAAATCTGGAAATGGGCAACATCTTGCTCTCTGGCTTTGCGGGAACGCCAGTCCTTCAGATTCTGAAACAGCTTCGGATGATCAATGTCTGATTCCGTGCAGGCAGGAGTCTGGTGCTTTTTTCCTTTTTCAGGGATAAAGTCAATTTCAGCCGCTGATACGGCACGCAGATAATTCGCCGGCGAAAAATTTTTTCCGCAACACTGTACTCCGGACACCTTTACGGCAATTTCTTTTTTGAGATTATTCAGGGCATTGCTAATTTTTTTGCGCAATTCAGCATTATCCGTTTCAATGTGCAGTTTTTGCACGGACTCTCCAAAAACTACGGCAAATTTTTTCTGAAACCAGGTGGATGCTTTGCTGATCCGATCCAAAATAACCGCATCAGACTCCGGCAGATTGCCATCGGTAAAAATTTTGAGCAATTGACGCTTAAAATTTTCACTGACCATAAAAATATCTTTTAAAGCCATCTCCTCCAGTCGGCGTATATCGGCAACGCCTGAAATCCGTACTACTCTGGTGTTACCCAGCAAAAGCCGGACAAGATAGTTGAGAAGGTTGCGCAACCGTTGAAAATTAAAACAATCAAGCAAGATCTGCTGCTGATAGCTGATTTTGGCAGCCTGAAGCCGGCCTGTGGACGGCGGATTTTTATTGGCGTTTTCATCAAAGCGCATAATTGCATTGTCGGTCTGCACGCCCTTAGACGAGATGGGGGCGCTAAGCACCATGCCCTCGAAGGTTTTACAACGACTCAGGGCTACATACACCTGGCCATGGGCAAAGGCTGCTTTAGCATCGATAATGGCCTTATCAAAGGTCAGTCCCTGACTTTTGTGGATAGTGATGGCCCAGGCAAGCTTTAATGGGTATTGCCTGAATTTACCGATTATCTCCTCCTGGATTTCTTTGGTTTCATTGTTTACCGTGTACTTGATATTTTCCCAGGTGATGGGTTCAACCACGATTTTTTCTGGATTGCCCGGGCATATAACGTTGATATTTTTATTTGAAATTGAACTTATTTTTCCGATTTTGCCATTATAATAGAGCTTTTCAGCAGAGGAATCATTGCGCACAAACATCACCTGGGCCCCCTCTTTGAGCAGGAGATCGGCCGGGGTAGGATAGATATGCCCGGGGAAGTCTCCGGAAATTTCAGCTTTGAAGGAGTATTTCTTCCCGGTCAGGGCGAAAAGTCTGGTCTGATTGGTGGATTCGGCGCTGCTGTTGTGTGTGGTCAGGGTAATATAGCCGAGGTCTTCATCCGGTGCAAAATCCGGAATGTAACGCCTGTTAAGATCCGCCACAGTGGGTTCATCAAGCTGATTTTCACGTACCCGGTTAAGGAGTTTGATGAAAGACGAGTCTGACTGACGATAAATATGCTTCAACTTAATGGTAACCAGTTCAGTATGATCCAGAGCATTACTGGAAAAAAAATAAACCGATTGATAATATTGCCGTAAAAGCTCCCATTCATCGTGCTTTGCCACCGGTGAGAGCTGATGCAGATCCCCGATCATAAGAAGCTGCACCCCGCCAAAAGGCAAATTATTACGACGGTGGCGACGCAGTACCGCGTCCACCGCATCGAGCAGATCGGCCCGTACCATACTGATTTCGTCGATTACCAGCAAATCAAGGCTTTTTATAATCTGCTTTTTTTCTTTGCTGAACCTGAACTGTCGCTGCTTATTGCCTTCATATGTCTCGCTTCCCGGCACAAATGGGCCAAAGGGCAACTGAAAAAAAGAATGCAGTGTTACCCCGCCGGCGTTGATAGCCGCAACACCGGTCGGCGCAGTGATAATCATACGTTTTGCCGTATTCTTATGCAGGTTACGAAGAAAGGTTGTTTTGCCGGTACCTGCCTTGCCTGTCAGGAAAATATTGCAGCCGGTGTACTGGACAAAGTGGTTGGCGAGCTGCAGTTCATGGTTTGTAGAAGTTGTAGAAGACATATTATTCCCCTGATTATACAAGTCCCGGGTCGTCAAACCGATCCGCAATAAAATAAATCAAAAACGTGGTTTTTGTCAAGGAAAGGAGGCTTTGAACCCCGATTTTTTCAGGCAAGTTCAACACCACCCCATTATTTTCTGCAAGAAAATAATGCATAATATTTACATTAAACCTGAAAAGGCTTATGCTTCACTGATTTTTTAATTCAATTTTTTGAAACAGGTTTTTTGAAATGGGACCCGGAAAAAACAAAATTGATGCACTTGAAAAGAAAATGAAGATATTGAATATCCATAAAAAAGATATTGAATTCAAATTTATTAAAGCTTCCGGAAGAGGGGGGCAAAAAGTTAACAAATCATCTTCTGCTGTTTTTGCAAAACATATTGCAACAGGGATCAATGTAAAGTGCGGTAAAGCCAGATCTCAGCATCTGAATAAATTCCTGGCGCTTCGAAATCTGGTTGATAAAATTGAAGTTCATATAAAAGGGAATGATATAAAAAAGATATCTGCCGTTGAAAAAATCAGAAAACAAAAAAACAAAAGAAAGCAAAGGACACAGAAGAAACTTTCTAAAGATGAGTAATTTCTATTTCAACCTAAGATGAGCAATCAGCTCTTAGCAATTAGACATAATGATTGATAGTGAAGCGGCATGCGATGGCATAGCCGGCAACCCGCAGAAAATGATCATGGGCTCCGACGAGCAATTGAAGGCCCATTCTCGCCCATGA